>OGQM01001560.1_pt1 | contig 15714 bp, 10 predicted proteins | sample 1553191 | NCBI WGS metagenome assembly OGQM01 (sample SAMEA2579954, study PRJEB22360) | human gut metagenome | biome: human gut; feature: human-associated habitat; material: faeces | place: Denmark | collected 2008/2010 | reverse complement strand
AAATTGTGAATATTACTGTATCATATATCTTTTTTCTTCATTTTGCATAATTCAATACAGTATTTATCCTTGATATATGAATACACTCATTTAAATTCAAATTTTCAACACAAAATCAATCTAGCTATATCTTTTAATCTGTAGATTGGATAATAAGCTTCGAAATTACCTTTTGAGAATAAAATTGCTCATAGACCTTTCTACATCTTTCACCTATTGAATCTCTAAATTCCACATTTTTCATTGACACAATTTTATCTGCAAACATTTCACTATTATCTGCAATAAGAATACTTTTTCCATCCGTATATTCCAGTCCTTCTGCCCCAATTGTTGTTGATATAGCTGGCATTCCTTTTGAAAATGCTTCAATCAATTTTACACGTTGACCACTTCCAATAAACAAAGGCACAATTGTACAATCACACTTATCATAATATTCATCAATAGAATCAACATATCCAGTTATTGTAATTTTTTCTTTATATTTTTCACTCAATTTTTCTATTTCTAAACTCGGATTTTTTCCTACAATATAAAAATGATAATTTAAATTTTCACTTTCTAATATTGGTACAACTTCTTTCAAGAACCAAATTAAACCTATATTATTCGGCTCCCATGTAAGAGTTCCAATAAATAAGATATTAAGAATATTATCATCTTTTTTTTTCTTTAATCCTCTATCTGGCACTCCTATAGGAATGATGGAATAATTAAAATCATTTTTTGTCAGCTTTCGTAAAGAATTATAATCATTTTTCGACAATACAATAGTTTTATTAACACTTCGTATTGAATTTGCTTCAAATTCACCCAACTTATATGATTCCAATTTTAAAAATAACTTTTTAAACACATTTCCAACTTCTTTTGCCTTTCTTCTTGCTATAATTGCTTCACAATTATGCTCATCCAATATAATTCTAGCATCAGGCCATAAATTACGTACCAAATCTGAATATACACACATCGGTAAATGATCAAAATATATAATGTCATACGAAATATTTTTTTTCGAAACCAATTTTTGTTGCATTTCATCTGACTGATATTTATATATAGAAAAAGGTAATTTTGAAAACAAACTTACAGCAGCTATGCCCATCATATACTTTTTATGATTTGCTGTAGTAAGTGGTAAATATACTTGAGATATAGAATTGCAATTTTTAAGTAACTCTTTTTCTTCTTTAATCATAGGAATATTTGTTTCTTTAAAGCATAATAAATCAACATTATATCCTGCTTGAAAAAAAGCCTTAAGTGTTGTATAGCTTTTAATTTTTCCACCATTATCTAATGGATATGGCAATAAATTTGTTAAAAATAAAATTTTCATTTTTGTGGACTCCTATACTTAACTGCCAGTTTAAATATTTTCATATCATTTATAAGATATCTTTTCATCAATCTTTTTGGATCCTGTGTAATTCTAAACAACCATTCTAGTCCATGATTTGCCATCCATTTCGGAGCTCTTTTTATGTTTCCAGCTTCAAAATCAAAGCTTGCACCCAATCCCAACGAAATTGGCACTCCTAATTTCTTATAATTATTGTATATAAACTTTTCTTGTTTAGGACATCCTAATCCAACTATCAATATATCCGGCCTTGCTTTTTTTATCATAGCATCTATCTTATTCATCTCAGATGAATCATTTTCAAATCCATATGGCGGAGAATATGTCCCTATTACCTGAAGCCCTTTATATTTGTTCATAAGATTATCTGCTGCTTTAGCTGCAACACCTTCTGCTGCTCCCAAAAAGAACATGCTATAACCTTTTTTAGCCGCCATATCACAAAGTAATGGAAATAAATCAGAGCCAGATATTTTTTCCTTAATTGGTGTTCCATACCACTTTGCAATCCAAAGAAGCGGTTTTCCATCTGTTAGAATTAATGATGCATTAGCATAAACATCCTGTAACTCTTTATTTGTTTCTAACTGTACGATATGATCTACATTTGGAGTAACCACATAAGCATTTTTATTTTCTTGTATAAGAGCATCAATAGTTTCTAATGCTTCCTGCATTGTAAGATTGTCGATTTCTGTATTCATAAATTTTTGTCTAGCCATTACTCATTCCTCAACGTATAATTATTTTATTTGAGTTAAAAAACATAATAAATATCGTCACCTACATCGACCCATCTTTCTTAAATACAACAGCAAAAGTTTTCACCAAAATCTTAATATCCAGCCCGATACTCCACTTCTCGATATACTGTGTGTCGAGTTTTACGATTTCCTCGAAATCGGTGATTTTGCTGCGGCCGCTGACCTGCCACATGCCGGTTATGCCGGGTTTGGTAGCGAGGCGGGCACGGTGGTGAAGGTCATACTTTTCAACTTCGTCCTCCGTTGGGGGACGTGTGCCGACAAGTGACATGTCACCTTTAAGCACATTAAAAAACTGCGGGAATTCATCGAGTGATGTAACACGGATGAAGTGACCAATGCCTGTCTTTTTTGTGCCGTCAGGAAGGATTCTGTTGCCGATGATTCTCGGGTCAAAGTCCATCTTGAACATCATGCCATCTTTGACACGATTTTGTGCCATAAGTTCTTTTTTGCGTTCCTCAGCATCCATGTACATGCTGCGGAATTTGTAGATTTTGAAGCGTCGTCCGTTCTGACCTACTCTTGTCTGTGAGAAAAAGATAGGTCCCGGTGAACTTATATATATAACAGGTGCTATAAATATAAAGATGATTCCGGTTAAGATACATCCGACTATACCGCCTGCAATATCCATTGTTCGTTTTGCAAATGCCTGCTTGTTTGTCGCATAGTTCATGCTTGATGTAAGAACCGTATAATTACCGAGTCTTTCAACTGCATGTCTGTTTCCTGCAACATTTTCGATATTATAAAGATTAAAATGAACAACAACGCCCATTTCAACGAGATCGTCAACGAGTTCCTGCGGATATTCCGTTCTAGATTCCATGTTGATAAATACTTCATCTACCCAGTTCTTTAATATGTATTTACTGACATTCTGCATATTGGCAACAACTTTTACGCCGCCTATTGTTCTGCCTGTCATATCAGAATCAGAGATTACAAGTCCGCTTATATTGAACATGTCATAATTCTCAGCACGCACATTCTTTATAACATCCTCGGCAGATGCTCTTGTTGTCACTATTAAAAGAGAACGCTTGCCGCCCTCTTCCATTTTCTTTTTAAGGTGGTTTTTCCACAAGACTCTTGTTATATAAGAAAATTCAAGATAAAAAGCTCCCATCAGATATAATACAACACGTGAAAATCCGCCACTCTTTATTGTAAACAGATACATACTTGATATTAATTCAATAAATATCATCTGCTTTAATACTGACACGAATTCGTTGTAATATCCTCTCCTTAGGACACCCTTGTACTGTTCGAGCATAAAGATAACTATCAAATCGGCAATCTCTATCATCAATGCCATATTTCTGTATAACTCAACTTCATAAAGGTTCGTCAATCCATGACGGAAAAAGTATGCCAGTACATATGAAAACTGGACACATAATAAATCAATTATTATAAAATCGAAATGTTTGAACCATCCATTTGCCTTTTTCCTATACATTCGTTATCCCTCATACTTTCCGTTAGAGCAATACTGCATTTTGTATTACCCCCCCCCTTAATTTTTCGTAAATATTATAACTTTATCTTTGGTAGGCTTATTTTTATATATGTGATGAACATATAACCCTTACGGATTATATGTTCATCAGATTAATTGTCTTCATTGCTGTAATTGCCATAGTATTTGCCGTAATATTTACCATAATACTTGCCATAGTATTTGCCATAATAGCTGTTGCTTGAAAAATTAACTTTGTTAAGTACACAGCCTAGTATTTTGCAGCCTGCAAGTTCAAGCTGTTCTTTTGACTTTCTTGCATATCTGTAACTTATATCGCCACATCCGATTACAAGGATACCTCCGTCACAGAACTTAGATACTACTGCCGCATCAATGACACTTCCGATAGGAGGTGTATCAACGATTACTATATCAAACATCTTTCTTGATGCTTCTATCATATTCTTAAATCTGTCATTGCCGAGAAGTTCACTTGGGTTTGGTGGCACCGGACCTGCAAATATCATGTAGAAATTATCTACATCACTTACACACAGTGCATTCTCAAATGTTGTCTTTCCTGAAAGATAATGTGTAAGTCCATACTTTACTTTACCTTTCTTACCTCTTGATTTCATAACTGATTTTCTGAGATCGGCATCTATAAGAAGTGTTTTCATTCCATTCTGTGCAAATGACTGTGCAAGTTCAAATGAAACTGTACTCTTACCTTCATTAGGTGTTGTACTGGTAAGAAATATTACCTTTGTATCCTCACCTGAAAATTCTATGTTAGTTCTTAATGTCTTAAATGCTTCTTTGCTTCTATAATCAAGTATTGTCTGCTTTATTGTAAATTCCTGCATTGTTTAATCCCTTTCAACTTTTGCTCAATCATCAATAAGTTCTATTCCATCATCAAGATATTTCTTTGCTGCTTCGGATGTCTTAACTTTTCTTGATGTTGAAGAATTGTTAAGTTCAACTTTCTGCTTTGTCTGATTCTTTGAATTAGAAGCATTTGCTCTCTGGTTATTTGGCTTTGCTGCCGGTGATGATGCCTGTCCTGATGTACGTCTGCCTGAAGGTGCTTTTACAGTTTCTTTGTTAACACCGTTTTCTTCCTCAGTTCTGGCACTTCTTCTCTCGCTGCCTCTTCTGTCACCTTTCTTAGAAAGCTCTTCTCCTGTATTAAGAGGTATCAGGGCAAGTGTGCTAAGTCCAAGATATTTTTCAATATCTTCTGATGACTTGATTGTATCATCAAGAAGATAGCATATAACAATAATTATCGCACTAAGCACGATACCGATTGCTGCCGCAAGTGCTGTGTACTTTGTAATAGATGGTGCGGCAGGTGATAATGGAAGATTAGCCTCATCAACAACATTGACAGCTTCTATATCCATAACTGACTTAATGTGGCTTGCAGATACTGTTCTTATAGCATTAGCGATTGTCTGTGCTGCCTGTGGACTTTCATCACGCACTGTTATAGAAATAATACGCGTATCTGTTGTATTGGCAACTGTAACACGGTCAAGAAGCTTTCCATATGATTCATTAAGTCCGCACTGCTTTATAACTGTCTCTAATACATAACGGCTCTTTACGAGTTCTGTGTAGTCCTTTGTAAGCTGTGAAGCAAGCTGTGTATCACTTAATGTAAGATTATCATTATTCTGCCTGTTAAGTATGTAAATCTTTGTTGTCGAATCATACTTTGGTGTAATGATAAAACTGCTTACGATAAATCCTATAATGCCGCATACAATGCCACATAAAAGGATGAGCCAGAGTCTGTGAAGTAACAGACCGAATATTTCTCCTAAGTCAATTTCGATTTCATCAGTATTTTCTTTGTTCTGCTGATTCATTTTCTGTATTTCTCCTCATTTCTTAAATATATAAATAATCGCATTTCAATGTGCTGCTTACTGTATAATTCTGTCCATTGCATTGCCATATAATATGGAGTCAACATATTTTTCATCATATTTTTTGTAAAGAATATTGCTGCATTCACGTATATTGGGAACGCGGCTGCCTTCACATCTGTGTGCATCTGTTCCTATATAATCAACGAACTGCTCTTTTAGCAGGCTGTGAACAAACTTCTTGACATTCTTTCCGCCACCGCCTGTAACACTCGAAGCGTTAATCTGTATATCCGCTCCCATATTGCGGATTGTTCTTACATTTTCAATGTTGGAAGCCATGCATTCATATCTCTCAACATGTGCAACTATCGGAACACATCCCGTACTCAACACATCATCTACCGCATTGCGGATATAACTAAATCTGTCGGTTGGAAGAAATTCCGTAAGAACGTAATCTCCATAATTCATTCTGCAAAAGCTCTTATTTTCGAGGTACTCATCAAATTCATTGAAAAATAAAACTTCATTTCCCTGATAAATAACTATCGGGATGTTATTTTTACTGGCTTCTGCCTGAACTGCATCTATAAGTTCGTCAACTTGTCCGGGTGTCGCATTATTATGTTCAAGCTTGTAGTGAGGTGTTGCAATAACATGTGTTATTCCCTCATCTGCAGCAATGCGAAGCATCTTCAATGTCTCCTCAATGCTTCTTGAACCATCATCAATTCCCGGAAGAATATGACAGTGCACATCAACTATGTACTCTGCCTGCTTAGCTTTTCTACCAAATATCATATCTATCCTTCTACCATTGTATTCATACACTTAAAATGTACTTAAAAAAACAATACTACAAAACATAATGCACCACCTAGTAGTTTATCATCTGTATTTTTGTTAGTCAACATATTGTATGTTTTTTTGTCGAAACAGAAAGTAACAAGGTCAAGAATACCAGGTATCTGCTACTGAAGAAACGGAGTAAGGTAAACAGGCATGAATTTCAATTCTTCTTTTTTATCTATATCTTTTTGTGAAACAATATAACTATTTTTGATATTTTTTGAGTATTTTTTTCTAAATTCTAATAACGATTCATGTTTTCCTGCTCCGGCTGACTTTACTTCAATTGCACTTACCTTTGAACCATTTGATATCAGAAAATCTATTTCATAATAGTGGGTACTGCCTTTCTTTTCCCATGTATGATAATACAATTCCCTTCCTGTTGATGTAATCATCTGTGCAACAAGGTTTTCATATAGATAGCCAAGATTAGCCGGCAATTTATCTGCAAGTAATTTTGCATATATTTCATTTTCTGTTGCAGGTCTATCAATAAACATCAGTGTAACAAACAGCCCTGTATCTGCTATATACAATTTGTAACTCGACAGATCTTTTGTAAGAGACAAACTTACACGAGGATCTGTTGAATTGTAGGACGCAATAACTGTCTTTGAATCAATAAGATCATATATAAGACTATCATCCTTTTCATTTTTTCTTCTTCCGAGTGTTTTGGACAGACTATATCTTTTTGCTTCTTTTGACAATTGTGCCGGTATTGAATGATATATTGAAGACAATCTGCCGGATGGGTCTATTTTTTTAAAATCATCTTCATAAAGTACAATTATCTGCCGCTTTATCTGATCTATCATAGAAAAATTCTGTCCGACTGTGTATGCTTCAACCGCCTGCGGCATTCCGCCAACTGCCATATACACTCTTATATCACGCATCAGTTTGCGATTAACCTCTTGTCCTATGCTTTTATTCATGTCATATATTTTTTTTAGCATATCAAAATTCTGGTTTGTAGCCCAACAAAACTCTTCATAATCCATAGGATAAACATCTATTTTCATCTCTTCTGACGGAATTAATATATTTTCCACATTCTTTTTTATTGATATCAGCGAGCCTGTCTCAATATAATGATATCTTCCATCTTTAACAAGATGTTTTATAGCCTGCCTTGCCTTTGGAAACAGCTGAACCTCATCAAATATCACAACAGATTCTTCCTTATATAGGTTCACCCCCGTGAGTGCCTGCAGCCTCAGAAAAAACATATCAAGATCATTAATATCATCAAAACATGACTTTATCTCATTTGATGCCTTTGAAAAATCTATCAATATATATGACCTGTATTCATTTCTGGCAAATTGTTCCGCAATTGTAGATTTTCCAACTCGTCTTGCACCTTCAAGCAGAACCGCATAATTCTGTGCATAGTCAGTCTTCCACTGGACAAGTTTGTCGTATGCTTTTCTTTTAAAATACATATCATAAAACCTCCTGTATATTCCCTATCATATCATCCACATTGCAATTCTTCAATATTATTTTCCCCAAAATCATGCATTTCTTCAAAACTTTTTTCGTCAAAAATATACATTTCTTCAAAATTTGCATAGTACCGTAGACCTAATTAACACCATAAGCCCAGTTACTATCGCAACCCCCGATTATGCACACTGCAAAAAAGGACTGTACCTTAACAATTTTCAATCGTTAAAGCCACAGCCCTTTCGTCCGCTAAATCAGGAATTCTCTAAAAAATATTTATTTTCTCATTTATCATTCATCAAAGATGCTTACGATTTCGCCATCAAGGATTCTGTTCATATTCTTAACTGCACAGAAGTTACCACACATTGAACATGTGTCTTCCTTTTCCGGCTTCGCTGATTCTCTGTATCTTCTTGCCTTCTCAGGGTCAATAGCAACGTCAAACATCGCCTCCCAGTCAAGCTTCTTTCTTGCAAGGCTCATCTTGTAATCCCATTCATCCGCACCTGGAACACCCTTTGCTATATCAGCCGCATGTGCAGCAATTCTTGAAGCAATAATTCCTTCCTTAACATCTTCAAGGTCCGGAAGACGAAGATGTTCTGCAGGTGTTACATAGCAGAGGAATGAAGCACCATAAGTTGCAGCAATTGCACCACCGATTGCTGCTGTTATATGATCATATCCCGGAGCTACATCTGTAACGAGAGGTCCCAATACATAGAAAGGAGCTCCCTTGCAGATTGTCTGCTGGATTTCCATATTTGCCTTAATCTGGTTAAGTGGCATATGTCCCGGACCTTCGACCATTACCTGTACATCTTTTTCCCATGCTCTCTTTGTGAGTTCACCAAGTGTTACAAGTTCCTCAATCTGTGATATGTCAGAAGCATCTGCTATACATCCCGGACGGCACGCATCACCTAAGCTCATTGTGACATCATACTTTCTGCAGATATCAAGAATCCAGTCATAATGTTCATAGAACGGATTTTCATTTCCTGTCATTTCCATCCATGCAAATATTATAGAACCGCCTCTTGAAACAATATTTGTAAGACGTTTTGCATCCTTAAATCTTTTTGCTGTAGCCTTATTGATTCCGCAGTGGATTGTCATAAAGTCAACGCCATCTTTTGCATGCATCTCAACGATGTCAAGCCATTCCTGTGTTGTAATATCCTTTAATGCTTTGTGATAATATACAACAGCATCATAGATAGGAACTGTTCCTATTATTGCAGGACATTCAGATGTAAGCTTTCTTCTAAACTTCTGTGTGTCGCCAAATGAGCTGAGATCCATAATTGCTTCCGCTCCCATAGCAACTGCATTATTAACTTTTTCAAGCTCCATATTCAAATCAACGCAGTCTCTTGATGTTCCAAGATTTACATTGATTTTTGTACGGAGCTTTGAACCTATACCGTTAGGGCTTAAGCACTTATGATTCTTGTTTGCAGGAATTATAACCTGACCTTTAGCCATAAGTGACATAAGCTCCTTAACGTCAATATTTTCTTTTTCGGCAACTACTTTCATTTCTTCTGTTACAATGCCCTGACGTGCTGCGTCCATCTGTGTTGTGTAACTCATACTTTAATCTCCTTTATTGTTAAATTCGAGATACTCATAATACCGCAACGCAGTAAACAAAAACATTGCAGGAAATGTACTAAATAATCGCAAAAATCATTTATACAAATCCATATAATAAGTTTCCTACGACGGCATTATCCGTATCAGGTTTTCGGGTCGGAATCATGTTCCCTCTCAGCTGTCGAACTTTAGCTCCCCGTTTTATTTTTTGTTTTATATGGAAATCTTTAAAGATTACCTAACTAAAAATTCTTGAATACGTCTGTCTGTGCTTTTAATTCACCGACTGTATTCCTGCTTTCTGACATCTCTTTATCTATGCTGTTCATCTGCTCAACAAGCTGAGATGTACTTACTGCTGACGACGTTACAGCATTAGCACTCTGCTCTACACCGCTTGAAATTCCTTCAATTGACTCAACTGTATTTTTCATAAGTTCTTTAAGTTTTTCTGTCTTTTCTGCGAATTCCTGCATTGTCTCGCTTATGTAACATGCGTCTTCATTATATTGTGCACCTGCTTGTACGAATGAATCGTAATCTGCAAGTATTGTCTCTTCTATGTACTTGATAATTTTATTAGAATTATCAATAAGCTGGTATACAGCACTTGTTACATGCTCATTTATTGCCTGGATGTTATTAGCTGTATCCCTGCTTGAATCAGCAAGCTGTCTTATCTCATCAGCTACAACCGCAAAGCCTTTACCGGCTTCACCGGCTCTTGCAGCCTCGATTGAAGCATTAAGTGCCAAAAGATTAGTCTGGCTTGAAATATTAAGGATTTCGCCTGTAAGTTCATTTACACGCTCAACACTCTTGCTGTCTTCAATTGCTTTTTTAAGTGTTCCTACAATATTGCCAACCATCTCATCGGTTGTACGTTTATTTTCATCAGCTGACTTTGCAAGCGAATCCGCACGTTCACGCATATCCTGTGAATAATTGTTAATCTGTTCTGTCTTATCAGCTATATCAACAACATTCTTTCCAACTGACTCTGTATTATCGTTCACTGTCTGTATTGTTGCCGCAATTTCCTGCATTGTTGCAGAAAGCTCTTCCATAGCAGATGATACATCCTGTGCATTATCATTAGATACTGTAACATTCTCACCTACAGAGTTAATCATATTATCAAGATTCTTAGAACCTTCTACAATCTTTCCGATTGTATTCTGGAGTATATCAAGGAACTGGTTGATTCCCTGTGCAAGCTGTCCAATTTCATCAGATGACTTAACATTAACTCTCTTAGTAAGATCGCCATTATTATCATTGATAAGTGCACTTATTTCTTTAAGCTCTTTATTAGTTTTTACTATTGGATTTACAACTTTTCTTGTACTTATCAGGAATGCCACAATAAGTGCACCAATTGCAAATACAAAACATACACCGCCAGTAGTCTTTGCAAATGCCGCTAACGCATGCATCTGTCTCATTGCATGATCCGTTGCCTCAACTTCACTATTGGTCATATCATCAAGTGCTGATTCAAGACTGTTACATACATCAACAAGATTATTATTGGCTAGTTTTAACGCATTGACTGTCTGATTAGTATCTACATATTTCTCAAGTACCGCAAACTGTGTCAGAAACTGGGAATAATAATTCTTATATGATGAATATGCAGTCTCTTCATTTTCATCAAGCGTCTGCTCATAATCTTTCATATATCCGTCTATCTCTGACTTTAAACTTTCTATATTATCTTTAACACTCTTTTTGGCTGCATCTCCTTCAGCAACTATGTAGCTGTATGCTGATCTTGTAAGCTTCTGTGTACTCTCTGACAGATAACCTACAGTTTCAATGGTTACAAGATAATTATTTGCTATATCATCGCCTTTTTTACTGATGCTGTCTGCATTCATAATACTAAGAATACTTGTTGCAAAAGCTATAACCGCAAACAGAAGAACCGGTATCATAATTTTATTTTTTACTGAATTCATAATCTATGTCCCTTTCTTTCACATTTTTAGTTAATAATATAACAATTTATTTTTTTTCACAACCAAAAAATTGCTTTCTGGTACTTATTTTACAGATGAAGTACTCTTTCTTTAATTTCCTGGGTACGCCCCTGATTCCAGAACTGTGTTCCGATATAGCCGCATGTTCTTCTTGCAACATTCATCTTGTCCTGATCACGGTTGCCACAGTTAGGGCATTCCCATACAAGTTTTCCGTCATCATCTGTTATAATCTGTATCTGTCCGTTATAACCGCATACCTGGCAATAGTCGCTCTTTGTATTAAGTTCAGCATACATGATATTGTCATAAATGTATTGCATGACAGAAATTACAGCAGGAATGTTATTTTCCATATCCGGTACTTCAACATAACTTATGGCACCGCCTGGTGAAAGTTCCTGGAACTGGCTTTCAAATTTCAATTTATCAAACGCACTAATATTTTCTGTTACATGAACATGATAGCTGTTAGTGATATAATTCTTATCGGTAACACCCGGAATCTTACCAAATCTCTTCTGAAGAGCCTTGGCAAATTTATATGTTGTTGATTCAAGTGGTGTTCCATAAAGGCTGAAATCAATATTGGTCTCTTCAGCCCACTTTTTGCATGTATCTGTCAGATAATGCATAACTTCAAGTGCGAATTCTGTTCCTCCCGGCTGTGTATGCGAAACACCTTTCATGTATCTTGTACATTCACAAAGTCCTGCATATCCGAGTGAAATTGTTGAATATCCACCATAAAGAAGTTTATCAATTGTCTCGCCTTTTTTAAGACGTGCAAGTGCACCATTCTGCCAAAGAATCGGTGCAACATCTGACGGAGTACCCTTTAAGCGGTAATGTCTGCACATAAGGGCACGTTTACACAAATCAAGTCTCTCATCAAGAATTTTCCAGAATTTATCCACATCTTTTCCTGACGAACATGCAACATCAACAAGATTCAATGTTACAACACCCTGATTGAATCTTCCGTAGAATTTAGGCTTATCATTCTCATCTTTGTATACAGTAAGGAATGAACGGCAGCCCATGCATGGATAACAGTTACCATCTTTTAACTTCTTCATAATTTTCTCTGAAATATAGTCAGGAACCATACGTTTTGCAGTACACTGTGCTGCGAGTTTTGTAAGCTCCCAATATTTTGAACCTTCTCTTATATTGTCTTCCTCAAGAACATATATAAGCTTCGGGAATGCCGGTGTGATCCATACGCCTTTTTCATTTTTAACACCCTGGATACGCTGTTTTAACACTTCTTCCGTGACAAGTGCAAGGTCATCTCTTGTTCTTCCTTCCGGCACTTCATCAAGATACATAAATACAGTTACAAATGGAGCCTGTCCGTTTGTTGTCATAAGTGTTATGACCTGATACTGAATCATCTGGACACCATTTTTAATCTCATCACGCACACGCATTTCTGCAACTTCACGTACTTTTTCTTCTGTATAATCGATTCCTGCCTTTTCAAATTCTTCACGCACTTTTCTGATAAACTTTTCACGGCTTATCTGTACAAATGGTGCAAGATGTGCAAGGCTTATGCTCTGTCCGCCATACTGTGAACTTGCAATCTGGGCAATTGCCTGCGTAGCAATATTACATGCAGTAGAAAAACTATGCGGCTTTTCAAGCATTGTCTCACTGATTACTGTTCCGTTCTGAAGCATATCTTCAAGGTTGACAAGACAGCAGTTGTGCATATGCTGTGCAAAATAATCTGCATCATGGAAATGAATGAGTCCCTGCTCATGTGCATCTACTATATCCTGTGGAAGAAGAAGTCTCTTTGTTATATCCTTGCTGACTTCACCTGCCATATAATCACGCTGGACACTGTTGACTGTAGGATTCTTGTTTGAATTTTCCTGTTTTACTTCTTCATTATTGCACTCAAGAAGACTTAAAATCTGCTCATCTGTTGAATTTGACTTTCTTACAAGGGCTCTCTTATAGCGGTATGTTATATACTTTCTCGCTACTGCAAATGCACGAAGGTTCATTATCTGGTTCTCAACCAGATCCTGAATCTCTTCAACACTCAATGAGCGGTTCATCTCTTGACATATGTCTTCAACATTTTTGCTTATCATCTCAATCTGTTCATCTGATAATCTTTCGCTGTGTACCACTTCATTATTGGCTTTTGAGACTGCCGCCATTATCTTATCAATATCAAATGTAACTTCTGTTCCGCTTCTTTTAATAATTTTCATACTTTCCCCATTCCTTACTATCAAGCTAAATCTTATACTATCTAAAATTTTGCCGCAATAATTGTAATTGCGGCAAAATGACCTTGTTCAATCTTATCTCATGAACAAGGTCAATTATACAATATATAGGGTATACAGTCAACAATACTATCAATATATAGCACAGTCATCTGTCCCAATATCATTTAATGCCATAGAGCTTAATACAGCTGCAAATATTCTCGCACAGTCAATCTCATAATTAGCCCACTGGGAAGCCTCCCTGCATTTATTAAATGTAACAAGCCCCTTTATATTTCTCTTATCTCCGATATAACACTGTATCGTGGATGCAATTCTTTCTGCCTTCATGCGTCCGCAAAAATCAGGTGTTATATCTGAAAATGTATCAGCAAAACCTATCTGCAGGAATCTTTCATTCTCACCCATAAGTTCCTGAAATTCTTCTGAAAATACATACATTGCATCTTTTGCTTCCGGAATATCGGAGCCAAATGAATATACTTTTTTCATGCCTTCACCATAGTAAATATTAATATTATCTATTCCAAATGTATCTTTCATATGTCTCATGGCATCAAGAATTGCCTTACGGCTGTCAGTCATTGCATTTTCCATAAATGAGGCGACATTTTTTAATTCTCTTATCTCTCTTGGATTTTTCATTGCATTAAGCTGGTTCTGGTTAAGCATAGCCTCATATGACGCTCTGTGCATCTCATCCCTGAAAAATACATATCTGTCTCTGCCCTTTTCTTTTGCTATATAAAGACAGCAGTCCGCTTTTTTAAATAAATCTTCATAGTCTCTGCCGTTGACAGGGAATATGGAAGCACCGATGGAACATGTAATGGAAAGATTCTCGAAATCTTCTGCAAACTCCCACTTAATCTGCGTTCTTATCGCTCTTAGCATACCGCGGAGTACCTGGTCATCATCAAGTCCATTAAATACAATCATAAATTCATCGCCGCCGATTCTGCCTATCACACCATCCTCGCCAACAATCTCCTTTAATCTGCCGCCAACTCTTGCAAGCACTTTATCACCATAAAGATGGCCAAATGTATCATTGACCGATTTAAAGTGGTCAACATCAAGAATTGCTATTACAATCCTCTTCTCTTTTTCTTCAGCTATCCTCTTCTTGGCATACTCTGTGATTGTCTTTTTATTATATACACCTGTAAGTGAATCGTACTGGAGTTCGTTCATTATCTCCATAGCAGTGCTGGCATGTCCGACCGACTCATCTGATACAACTCTTCCGACTATAATTTTATTGCCGCTGCTCTCATTATGTACAGTTCCAATGAATCTGACAGCTTCAAATATATCACTCTGCGTTCTTATTGCACAATTCATCTTTATCGAAAAACTGTCAGCATATGTTTTCATATTAAGCACAAGTGTATCGAGCATAGCTTTCTCATCATATTTTACATAACTCTTTGAAAGCATTTCTCTCTTCCACTGGTCTATATCCATATCATAAAGAATAATTCTGTTAAATCTGTCATACTTGAACATCTTAAACATATTAGTCTCTTTGTCATATATAAATGCAAATTCATCAGTGAGACTCATAAGAAGCCTTACTCTTGAAAGGCTGTCCATTGCGGTTTCATAATCACCAACAGATTCATCTATATCAATTATCTCAACACCTATATTGCGTCTGTTCTCAACCATACCTTTTTCTGTATGGATTCTCACAACATTGTAATGCCACCCATTATTTTTCTTTTTCAGACGGAAAACTTCTTCTCCCCCCGTAAAAGACTTATCTTCAACAAACTTCTTAAATGATTCAACATCATCCGGATGAATATAATCCGTAATCTTAAAGCTTCTCAGTTCTTCACTCCCAAGATAACTTGTAAAGCTTTTGTTAGAGACAAAAATATTATATTTATCATCAAATGATGCCAGCCTTCTTTCAAGCCTGCTGCCCTCATGATTTTCGACACTAATGTCAAAATCTCCACTTTGATTATCAGCCATGACAATATTCCCTTCCTGATTGTAAAATTTCGACGGTGTGCTGCCGTCATCCCGCACAATTACAATTTGTATAACTAAAATCTCAACTTTCCTTATTTTATGCGACTTGG
>OGQM01001558.1_pt1 | contig 15737 bp, 13 predicted proteins | sample 1553191 | NCBI WGS metagenome assembly OGQM01 (sample SAMEA2579954, study PRJEB22360) | human gut metagenome | biome: human gut; feature: human-associated habitat; material: faeces | place: Denmark | collected 2008/2010 | reverse complement strand
TTCGTCTGTAACGTTGCAGTTTTGATGTCTTTTTTGACGTAAACTGCTGCCTTGTGAATATTCCCGAAGACTACTGCCCCATCTTGAACTTGAGTGCCGACAGCAGCCATTCACTGTTGTCATATTAACAGATCCACCAGTGCAAGAGGCTGATACAACATTAATAAATGTAAATTCTCACATTATTTAAACAATTAATGCTATATTCGTTGATAAGTTTGGACTGTTGATGATGTCAATGCCCCATCCTCGACACATAATACAAACATTGCAGCCCGATCTGACACACCAAACAAATAAGAAACAGAAGATCCTCTCTATGCGTCTTAAAATATTTTCATTATTATTGCTATTCTTGGTTTCCTTCTCTATTGGAGCCTATTCTGAAGACTATCCGGTCCGAGGACGTGTCATCGACAAATTCTCACGACTTCCCATAGCCAACGCCACTGTGATGGTTTATGGCCAGCAGGGCATGGGCACATCAACAGACAGCACCGGTCTGTTCGTCATAGAACATGTGCCGCCAGGCATCTACCAGTTGTCGGTCTCATGTGTCGGCTACAAGAACCTTCTTTCACCGGAATACCTTGTATCGGCCAAACTGCCCCCTGTCGAGATCGAGCTGGAAGAGACCTCCTCCCAACTGGCCGAGGTCACCGTGAAGGAGGCTCCTTTCCGTCGCTTCAAGAACAGTCCCGTGAGCCTTCAGATAATAGGTATCGGAGACATAGAGAAGAGTCCGGGAGGCAACCGTGACATATCCCGCATCGTCCGTTCCTATCCCGGCGTGTCGTTCTCGCCCATCGGCTATCGCAACGACCTCATCGTGCGCGGCGGCTCGCCGTCTGAGAACCGTTTCTATCTCGACGGCATCGAAATTCCCAATATCAACCATTTTGCCACGCAAGGAGCGTCAGGAGGTCCTGTAAGCATACTCAACGCCGATCTCATACGTGAGGTGCAGTTCTACACCGGCGCCTTTCCCGCCGACAAGGGCGGCGCGCTCAGCTCTGTCATGGATATCCGTCTGCGCGACGGCAACACCGAAGACAACAGTTTCAAGGCCACGCTGGGAGCCTCGGAGGTGTCGCTGAGTGGTGCCGGACATTTCGGCCAGCATACCACCTATCTGTTTTCCGTACGCCAGTCGTACTTGCAGTTGCTGTTCAAGCTGCTTGGCCTGCCGTTCCTGCCCAACTATATCGACGGTCAGTTCAAGATCAAGACCCGCCTCACCGAAAAGGACGAACTGATCTTCCTGGGACTGACAGGCATCGACCGCATGAAGCTAAACACCGATGAGACCGGTGAGGATGCCGAATATATGCTCAGTTATCTGCCGCGCATAGAGCAACAGACGTTCACACTGGGCGCTGCCTATAAGCATTATGCCGGCAAGAATGTCCAGACCGTGAGCCTGGGCTACAACTATCTGGCCAATCAGAACCTTAAATACCGTAATAACGACGACAGCAATCCCGACAACCTCACGCTCGACCTCAGCTCGCATGAGCAGAAAGCCTCCTTGCGTGCCGAGAACCGCACGTTCGGAGAGCGTTGGACCTTATTCGAAGGAGTTGAGGCATACTATGCGCGGTATGACGACAATACTTTCCAGCGGCTCTACCGCAACGGAGAGCAGATCCAGACCAACCAGAACACCAAGCTGGGCATCTTCGGATGGGGAGCTTTTGCCTCTGCCCGCTACAAGACCCCCGATGACCGCCTGACTGCTACGGTAGGCCTCCGGCTTGACGGATGTAACTACTCTTCGAAGATGGCCCGCTTTTGGGAGAACCTGTCACCTACCGTGTCTCTGTCGTACAGGGTCCTGCCTCAACTGGCCATCAACGCTGCCGCCGGGCTCTATCACCAGCTGCCACCCTATACGGCTCTGGGATATGCCGACGCCTCCGGAGCCTTGGCCAACAAGTCGCTGAAATATATGCGCGTAGCGAACATAAACCTTGGCACAGAATGGAATGTCAGCAACAATGTCGTAGTTTCCCTGGAAGGCTTCTTCAAACGCTATTCGCACATGCCCCTTTCCGTCACCGACGGCATACCATTGGCCTGCAAGGGCAACGACTATGGAGTCGTTGGCAACGAGTTGCTCGTGTCTAAGGCCGACGGACGTGCCTATGGCGTAGAGACGTGCATGCGCTGGCAGATAGCCGGCAAGCTGACCTCAGTGGCCTCCTTGACATTGTTCCGCAGCGAATACCGTAGCGGCAGCGACGCCGACTATATGGTGTCCGCATGGGACAACCGCTTTATCGCCAATGTCAGCGCTACCTATGAGCTGCCTCACAACTGGAGCATAGGAGCCAAGCTCAGTGCCATTGGCGGCAGCCCCTACACTCCCTATGATGAGGACAAGTCGTCGCTCGTTGAAGCCTGGGACGTGCAGGGACGTCCCTACTATGACTACTCCCGCTACAACGAAGGCAGGCTCAACGCTTTCGCACAGCTCGATGTCCGTGTAGACAAGAACTATTATTTCAAGGGATGGCGACTCGGAGTATATCTCGACCTTCAGAATGTCACGAAAAGCATACTGCGACAGCCTGATGTCCTGATGAGCACCGGAGTGATAGACAACCCCGACGCACCAAAGGCCGAGCAGCGCTACGTCATGAAGTACATCAAGCAGGAAAGCGGCACTCTCCTTCCCACCATTGGCTTCACCATCGAATTTTAGGGATTTCCGACATTATGCCATCTAAACGGCAGGGGAGGGCCAGACCTTCTTAACCTGGCTTTCCTTGCAATGCAGAGAGCCCGTCTTCAGATTGCACAACAAGTCATCGAAAGCATATCGACAGTGTCTAAAATGTTTTAGTCAGCATTATCTGGCAACTCGCCTGATTGCTCGAAATATACCAATCACTCGCATAGACTATTCCAAAGTCCTTGCCACCCTGATAACGGGTGTCTCTTTTAAAGATGTCAAATCTTACGGTAAAGAACAAGGACTTTAACAGCTTATAATTGAGTTGTCCTTCAAAATGATAGAAAGAGCCGATAGACTCGTCACCGTTCACATTAACCGGCTTTCCTCCTGGAGTCTCGGACCAATCTACATCCGAACCTAGGGTATTCTTCGTATAGAACCTGTAGAACCGATAGTTTACAGCAAAAGAGAGCCTATCTTGCAGACAATATCCCTTTGCTCCCAACTTTATGGAAAAGCCCGATGCCCAATTATAGTTGCGGTGATAGTAACGGTAGTAGTCGCTAAGAATACCTCCCAAGAGGACTCCGTTCAAATGGCCTGTAGCCGTTAACCTGATACGGTCGCCTTGAAAGCGGAATACCGATCCAACACCGACACAGGCCGGAGCGCCCAGCTTATAAGGAACCACACAATGCTCTAGGTCATTGGGGGAATAATGGCTAATGGTGTCCGAGTCGAAAAAATCGAAATGCTGGAACAGTCCCACGGAAAGATTAAACTTCCTGTTATCGATCAACTCCTTAGACAGCAACCTTCCGATAATCTCGATTCTACTCAACAATGGCTGGGTCTTCATGAGATTAAACTCTGCCAGACAGGTAAAATTGGAGTAGGGAATTTTCGAGTTGGCCTCAAAGGGATCGCCGTATTCTAGAAACAGGCGGGCGCTTGCTCCTACTTTTGACATACGGTTTTGATCATGATACACAAGAATACGCGTACCCAACGAGATCTCCACATTCATCGGTGGATTGCCAAACTCACGTCCCGATACCGACTGTTTCTTCCATGCCTTGCCCGTAACGATACGGGTGATACCACGCATGGGGCAGATGACAAAAGAGGCCAGCTCACGTCCGAACCGCTCTCCTCCGGTCGTACGGTCGTCTAAGAGCATGTCGGATGTCCTATAGAACACCTCACCCAGTGCCGCTCCTCCAATTGGGGTTGCGATAATATCATTGGTAGAAGGATATTCACGCTCCATGAACAGCTCCCACATGGCACTCCCGCTAACGGCAAAAAGCCCAGACTGCCAGAAGTTGAAACCATTAGACCTGCCCGCATTGAAATAAAGGGACCCATTGTAAGGATGCGCAAACATATTGGTGTTCAGATAGTCGTTGTCCCATTCAAATCCGTGCTTGAAATTATCTTTTATCGTATTCAGGGAAATATAAGAATAATGCCCTTTCAACACAAATCTGTCGAAAGACCAGAGGCCCATATTCATTCCAAATGTCTCTATTGCCGCCCGAGGGAACGATTTCTTCTTCACAGCTATCGGTTCCTCATAACACAAGCTGTCCTGCAACATCACCGTATCAGTGTCGCATGACTCCTCTGCCCGAATACTTAAAACAGAAAGGAGTGAAACCAGTATAACCAATAATATACGCTTAAACGGACATACTTGTATCATTAAGACTATTCTTTTCATTGCAAATCAGTCAACCGCCATTCCTAAAATATACCAAGTCTCATTCCCTGTACTATCGTAACAGACTACAAAAGTAAGGATAAATCAAACAGATTTGTCGGAACGGCATCCTTTTTTACAAAAAAATAACAGAACTTTCCCAGACAGATTCCTCTCTCTGAGAGGACAAAAAAAGATTCCGCCCTTATCTAACGACAATGGCGGAATCGGACTTGCTTTAGTTCGTAATATATAGAGTAAGAAATTTACTTCAGTTCATTAACCGCTTCTCTGAGCAGCGCTTTGGAATAGTTATCCCCACCAGCGTTCTGCATACTTGTAATACCCTCAATACATACCGATTTCTCGCTGTTGCTAAGCATGTGACCGTACTTCTTGCACATCTCCACGACCTTATAGATGAGGCCTGTATTGAATGTAACATTACTTGCATCTTTCGAGCTTGTCAAGAACGCAGCCCTCAGATTCCCAAATACCTTCAGGAAATCCATGCCGTTCGTTATTCTCATGCCGGCATCATCTCCTTTCGCTCTTTGCGGGTTTCTGCCATATATCTGATAGAGTGTGCCCTCCACCCTATTTTCCGCTGCGTCTTCTTTCCACCTAATGGCATAGACATATCTATAAAGATTGTCCTGACTGTCATCAAAAAGCATAATGTTGTAGTTGAAATCCGTTTTCGTCCCGAGAAGAATCTCCTTGTCCGAGTTGACCCCATAACTTATTCGCATCAGGAGCCTGTCATCACTCATACCACTCGATCTCTTGGTAATCTTATAGGCTTGGTCCGCATCCTTATCAAATGCCCTTTGTATGTTGTCCAACACCTTTGCCTTACTTTCCGGAAGACTAAACCCGTATATATAGCAGTAGGAGACGTGCCCGGAGCTGTCCCTTTCCTTGTAGATCTCACTCTTGATATACTGAGCATAACTTTTATTGCCTATCAAATCATCCATAGCCTTGGCAATATTCGTTTGGGCATAGGCGGACGCCGACAGCAGCATACAAGCTACTGTTGCGGCAAGATATCTTAATGTTCTCATAATGATATGTTTTTTAATAGTATTCATTCTCTTCTTCTGTCTCTGTTGCCTCTGTTTCATAATCGACGCCATCCTTAAAGGTCGCTATCAATTCGATCTCCTGATCCTGCTTCTCACACAGTTGATAGAGTTCCCGGAGGCTGTGTTCCTGCTCCTCGCTCATCTGCCACAGCTTTTCCTCCACCATCTGTTTGGCGACGGCATTGACAGAGTCGCGTTCTGACTGGGCGAGATAGGTCTTGGGCGGCTTCATCTCGTACACCCTTCTCCGGGGCTTGCCACTTCTCCGGAGTGGCTTTTTAGCCTCCTCCGTTTTCACCGAGTCAGCAGCCAGTGAATCCCTAATGACCGGGGCGTCCTCTCCGGGCTCTGCTGCCGACGACTGGGCCACGTCTGCCGTTTCTCCGACAGCCGCATCATCTGTCCGGCCGACTCCCGTCATAATGATCAGTGCAGCAATCGCAGCCGCCACAGCCATAGCCACAGCTACGATCCTGGCCCTGTTGCCACCCGTCTTTGCATGCCGTCCTTCTCCGGCCTGCAAGGGCATGCCGTCGTCGAACCATGCAAACATATCCTTATATGCCTTCCATTCGGCATCCACCTCATGCGTACGGAAATATTCTGCAATACGGCTTTCTTCTTCCACCGTAGTCAGACCGTTCATGAATCGCCTTAAGAGCCGTTCAATATCCTTATCCATATTATATCCTCATTCGTTGTTGGAAGTCCTTCAGTATCTTATTTCGTGCCCGTGAGAGCAATGTCGCCACGGACGTCTTTTCCATTCCGAGCAGACGGGCTATCTCTTCATTCGTCTTACGCTCGACCTGCCGCAACCTCAATATCTGATATTCCGTCGGAGGCAGCCCGGCAATCCGCTTCAGAAGCCAAGCCCGGCTTTCCTCCATCTCAATGTCCGTGTCCGGAGGAGGTGTCTTATTGTCCAAGAGGTCGCCTTTATCGTCTATGGATTGCAGTGAGTGATGGCGGTGGATGTCGATTGCCTTATTGCGTGCCATGCACACTGCCAGTTTCTCCATATCCTCCCTGTTGCCGATCTCCCCATGCAGGGTCCACAGCTTCAGCATCACTTCCTGGGCCACATCCTCAGCCTCTTCCTTGCCAACAGAGTACGCAAGAGCCGTGGCTACCGCCTTCGCCCTTGTTGATCTTGCTATTTGTTCGAACTCTGTTTGCCTCATGTCTTGTCTTGTTTGCTCTTATAACGTATGACCATCTGAATTCTAAACAAGGATTAACTTTTATTAATTATTAAGTTCTGATCCCGATTAGATCACAGACTTTTATTTGAATATTATCTTATCGGCTTATCCGACACCACCCATCCTCTTGTCGACCTCTTCCAAACCTCTAATGACCGCGGAGAGGAAAAAGAGACCTTATCAAAGACCGGGCACTATTTTCTGACGGCTTCTCCAATCGGTCATACCTCCCTCTCTAAACGCTCATATATATTAACCTTCATCACACCTCTACAAATATAGATGCTTCCCAACTTGCTGATTATAAACGTTCTTACGGCCTTACCCCACCCTATAGGCTCTCCCTGCCTCATAAAATTAATACGACTGTCAGACGTGCCATTTGCCGAATATTGTGTAATTTTGTCTCTTGAAATCAAGAATACTGCCCGTTTTAAGGTTATCTGTTCTGGCATGGCAGTATGATTCTCAACAGAACAGTCAGAGAATTTAAGGTAATGATGGATAAGACAAAGGCACGCAATACAGCCTACGAAGAACGTCTTGGCACTGACCGGATGTTGCCACTTGTACTACGAATGGCCTTGCCGTCAGTAGCGGCACAGATTGTAAACCTCCTATACAATCTGGTTGACAGAATATATATCGGTCATATTCCCGGCATCGGTACCCATGCGCTGGCAGGTATCGGTGTCACGGGGTCCGTCATCATTCTCATCTCCGCCTTTTCGGCCATTGTCAGCGGCGGCGGTGCTCCCCTGGCCGCCATCGCCTTGGGACAGGGTGACAGAAAGCGAGCCGGACAGACCCTGGGCAACGGCTTCGTGCTCCTGCTCATCTTCACCCTCCTGACCACTTCCCTGACCTATATCTTCATGGAGCCGCTGCTACTGCTCACGGGTGCGTCAGAGAACACGGTCGGCTATGCAAAAGACTACCTCTCCATCTACCTCCTGGGCACCCTCTTTGTCGAGACCTCCATCGGACTCAACACCTTCATCAACACCCAGGGGCGTCCGGCCATCGCCATGTACTCGGTGCTCATCGGTGCCCTTCTCAACATCGTACTTGATCCGATCTTCATCTTCGTCCTGGGAATGGGCGTCAAGGGTGCGGCACTGGCAACGGTCATCTCGCAGGCATGCAGCGCATGCTGGATCATCGGTTTCCTCACTTCGAAACGGGCCTCGCTCAAGCTGGAGCTCCGATACATGCGCCTTGACAGAAACGTGCTCACCCACATCCTTGCCCTAGGTGTCTCTCCGTTCATAATGTCGAGCACGGAGAGCCTCGTGGGCTTTGTACTGAACAGCAGTCTTGAAAAGTTTGGAGACATCAACGTCAGTGCCCTGGCGATCATGCAGAGCGCCATGCTGGTCGTGAGCGTTCCGCTTGCAGGCTTTGCACAGGGCTTTGTTCCTATTGTCAGCTATAATTACGGGCACAGGGACAAAGACCGCGTAAAGGAATGTTTCAAGATCGTACTGGCGATCATGTTCACCTTCAATTTCGTGATGGTACTGTTCATGGTCCTGTTCCCTTCTTTGGTGGCCGCCGCCTTCACCAGCGACGAGGCACTCATCGGAACCATACACCGGGCCATGCCCATATTCCTGTGCGGCATGACTATATTCGGTTTGCAACGCACCTGCCAGAATATGTTTGTAGCCCTCGGGCAAGCCAAGGTCTCCGTATTCATAGCCTTGCTCCGTAAGGTCATACTGCTCATACCATTGGCCTTGCTGCTGCCGAAGTTCATGGGTGTCACCGGTGTGTTTGCCGCCGAAGGAATATCGGATGCCACCGCAGCCATCCTCTGCACGCTGATCTTCGCTTATCAGTTTCCCCGCATCTTGCGCCGTGTCTGACACCGGCAGCCCTGCCGGAGCGTAAACAGCCACGGGAGACGAAATCCTACCGGCTGGGCCACCGCATACAGGCAACCGGCTTCCCGTCATTTCCATTATAGACAACCGGCAGGCGTCCAACGACATAGGGGGAATGCAGTCGCTGTCCGGTCCGATACTCCTCCCGCATACAGAAGTACAGACCGTCTCATAAGAATTCAAGACGGCAAGAACGGACTTACTTCTACACACAGCCATCTCTTAGAGCACCTTACCATAACATTAAGGAACTTCCTGAGATGGCATCAGCCTTATTCAGACTACCATCTACAGCCTCGACAAGCAGGAACCTCCCTGACTCTACCCTATACATCCCATTTTTACGCCATAGCCTGCCAAGCCACCTTATCCCGACGGACTTCTTATTCATCCGACAACCTTACTCAAGGGCAGGCATTCTACCCTTCTTCATTCACCGCATCCCTCTACCTTAATTCGGCATCACTCATCCGCACTGACCAATCAAGAGGAAGTCACTGTCGGCAAAATCAGCTGACACCAGACTCCCGACAGGAGGCTATATCCTATCCTACAACCATCCATGCCATTCGTCGGCAACGAAAAGCCAGCAAGACGAATATTACCAACCCCATAAAATACAAAGTGCTATGAGAAGTTTAAAAATCAAATTCAATTCCGCTACAGGCGAAGGGAAAAGCGACCGTGTCTATTATCTGATTATCCGCAACCCGATGATCCATTCATCCAAAACCGGCTGCAACAGTTCCATCTATGGATGGGACAGCAATATAAGCGCCTTTGCCTATGACCGGCCATGGGAGAATGAGCAAGACGGAAATGCCGCAGAAGTGCCCGGCCTGTCCAAGCCATCGACCGACCGGCCCACATTGTTCCCATTCATGAACAGTCTCATCGCCCAACTCGAACAGATGGACAAGCAGCGCACCTCAGAGACCTACCGCACCACCTTGAACAGCTTTACACGTTTCCGCCAGGGAGCAGACATACTCCTGGACGAGATCGACGCTGACCTGATGCTGCTGTATGAGGCATATCTCCACAACCGCGGGGTCACCCGCAACAGCAGCTCATTCTATATGAGAATACTCCGGGCCGTGTACAACCGGGCCGTGGAAAAAGAGCTCACCAACAACCGCTATCCTTTCCGGCATGTCTATACCGGAATAGACAAGACCACCAAACGGGCCATTCCCTTGGAAGCCGTCAAGAAACTGAAAGCACTCGATCTGAACGATGCGCCGGCTTTAGACCTTGCCCGCAACATGTTCCTCTTCTCCTTCTATACACGCGGCATGTCATTCATCGACATGGCCTACCTCAAAAAGAGCAATCTGCAAAACGGGGTCCTCTCCTACCGACGACGCAAAACAGGGCAAAAGCTATGCATCCGTTGGGAGGACTGCATGCAGCAGATCGTCGGTAAATATGAGCCATTGTGCTGCGAGCCTTATCTGCTACCGATTCTCAAGACGACACACGACAACCGAAACCAATATAAAAGTGCACTGTTCAAGACAAATAAGAACCTGAAGACACTGGCCCGACAGATAGGCATATCCGTTCCTTTGACATTGTACGTTGCACGCCATACATGGGCAAGTGTGGCCAAGAGGAAGAATATCCCCATCTCCATCATCAGCGAAGGCATGGGGCACCACTCCGAGACGACCACCCAAATCTATCTGGCATCCTTGAACAGCACCGTGATAGATGAAGCCAACGCACAGATACTAAAAGAACTGCGATGACGAGATCTTGAATGCCAACCGGATAGAGACATGCCAAAAGAGAAATCATTCCCAATGACAGGACACCGATCAGTGCCTCCTCGCCGCCAGTAATGTCAAACGAGATGAGTCTCATAAATTCAGAAGGTCAAGAGCTGTGCTTCAATGGCTATAAGCGCATTGACACACAGCTTTTTTATACTACTTCTGAATCCTTTCGACCGACTATTATGTGCAGGATAGTACCTATCTCGGGAATAGCATATATCGCAAACCTTAGCTTTATGCCATTGCAAGGACGCCTCCAAAGTCTGCCGTCAGACATGCGACATCCTCTGTACCTCTAATGATCAATTGGAATAAAACAAAATAATCGCGATTTCCTTGCTTATATAAGCCGTTTTATCTAAATTTGTGAAAAACTTAAGATATATGATATTATCAACTACTCCGACCATAGAAGGTCATACCATAAAGGAATATAAAGGTGTCGTAACCGGCGAGACCATCATCGGCGCCAACTTCATAAAAGACTTTTTCGCAGGCATCCGTGATGTCCTGGGCGGTCGCTCCAAAAGTTATGAGAAAGTTCTCGCAGAAGCAAGGGAAGAATCTATGCGGGAGATGCAGGAGCGTGCGTTCATGCTCGGTGCAAATGCCATTGTCGGAATTGACATTGACTATGAGACCGTCGGTGAGGGAAACTCCATGCTGATGGTGGCAGTAAGCGGCACTGCTGTCAATATCTGATCTACGGCAAAGCCCTTCCGGGCCGGCTGGTCAACATCTTAACCGGAACGCTACGAGAACCATCCGACGTGCGCCCCTGTCCTTGTCGAGGAGGAAGAGAAGTGCCGGCAACTGACACTTAGCAGAAACACACCTTGACAAGACGAGGAGAAAGGGGCGATAGCTTATCTCAGCTCATAAGTCGGCATCCTGATACAAAAAACGGAGAGCATAATTCCATGCTCCCCATCTTCTTCGTGTGCCTTCTGCTTCGACAAGGGGTCAATGCACCAATGACAATGTGACCGTTACAGTCCCCTCTCCCAGGGCCGACTTCAATCCGCTGCCATCGACATTATCTATCTTGCCCAGACGGGTCAGGCTCCACACATTGGCCGCATAGTAGATAACAAAGTACCTGCCTTGATAGAGAATGAGATCTCCCGGGGCTGCCTCTATCCGCTCGTCACAACGCGGAAGGGCAGTATTCAACGGACCGACTTTCTCCATACCGCCATAGTCTTCCATCCTCACAGTAATATCCCCTTTGGCGAGCTGCTCCTTCAGGGCCCGGGCAGACCGGTTGTCCGCTAATGTAACGGTGAAAGTCTTATCTCCATTAACCGTCAATCTTATGATATTCTGTTCCATATATGTATTATATGTATGGTCAACGACTCTTTGTCGCGCATAAACCCCTGCCACGGCAGCGACAAGTATCCATACCGAAACGACAAGCCATCTGTTCATCAAGCTACTTGATATAAACTATTAATCCTAATCGCGCTCAACCGCCGGCACCTGTCTTATAGACTATCCGACATCTTTCATCTCCTTAGCGGACATTAGCTGTCCGTCATGCTGTCTTGACGCAGCCCGACTACGCCTTCGACAAAGATCACAAGCCGATTGTCCGGAAATAGCAGGAAATCCATCAGCTCCGAATGACCAAGGGAAATCAAAGAACAAACTCCTAAAAGACGATAACGCCCTTGGACGATCTCCTTTGGATCATTGAAGAAAATAGTGGCCCCTCCTGCCTTTTGAGCCAGGAGGGACTACCGATTTTTTACTTATATGACTCCTTATAAACATTCACGATGTCCTCATCGCTCATCTTTACGCGGTCGCTGGTGTACATGATGCCCATCACCTCACGTGAATTGCGCATCAGTGTCTCCAGCTCGTCAGGCTTTATGCCATAGTCGGACATCTTCAAGTCGGCCACGCCACACGCCTCCTGCAAACGGGTAAGGGCTGTCAGAAAGTCCTCGGGTTTCGTAGCCTCAGGCATGCCCATCACCTGTGCCATACGGACGAAACGCTCGTCGCAGGCATGATGCTCAATGAAATACTTATAATATGCCTTGCTGATCATTATCAGACCGGCACCATGAGGCAGAGCCGGATGATAAGCGGAAAGGGCATGCTCCATGGCGTGCTCACTGGTAATGAGCGTCAGGCACATCACCGCACCGGAGAGCGTGTTGCCCCATGCCACATGCGTACGGGCTTCCATGTCCTTGCCATCCTTCACCGCACGAGGCAGATACTTGGCCAGATGCTCGATGGCTGTAAGGGCATACATGTCGCTCATCAGATTGGCACCTCCCGCAATATAGCCTTCCGTACTGTGGAACAGGGCATCAAAACCCTGATAGGCCGTGAAGGCAGGCGGCACCGTGGCCATCAGTTCGGGATCGACGATAGCAAGAACGGGGAACAGCGACGCGTCACCGATAAATGCCTTCTCGAAAGTATCCTCCTTGGTAATGACTCCCGAATTGTCCGTCTCCGAGCCCGTCCCGGCCGTAGTCGTAATAGCCACGATGGGCAGAGGGCGCACAGCTATGGGATGACCCTTGCCCGAGCCGATGGTCACATAGTCCCACAACTCCCCTTCATTCGTCGCCATCACGGCGATGCCCTTCGAGCAGTCCATCACACTGCCACCTCCGAGAGCGACAAGGAAATCGCATCCGTTCTCACGTGCCGCCTTGGCACCGGCATTTACATCGGATACGGTAGGATTGGGCGTCGCACCGGCAAATACGACTGTCTCCACGCCAGCCTTGTGCAACTGTTCCTCCGTACGCGCGAGATAGCCGTTGGCACGCGTCGACTTGCCATTGGATATAACGATCAACGCACGCTTGCCCGGGAGGGGCTGCTCACTCAATCTGTTCAACATCCCGACTCCAAACATGACACGGGTCGGGACATACATGTCATACATAAGATTTGTTTTCATAGGGTCGATTTTTTTATTTTTATCCGGTACAAAGATAGTGCTTTATCATCAAAGTATCCTACCTCAAATCTCTATAATTGTACCTATCTTACAGAAAATGGCCTTACCGGCTTTATTTAGGCTCCTTCACCACGGCAAGACACAATTGTCCCGCAAACCCCATCTTTACACGACACCGCCATTCGGCGACAATCTTATCAAGACAGAATTTGCGGGACAACCATTTGTCATACCTCAGGCCCATACCATAAGGATCCGCCGGGAAATCCGGAAAGGTCCGTCATGTCGGGCTGCATCACTTATTCTCAGCGCTGTTCTTCTCGAGCCACTGCAGGCGGCGCATGTCGGGCAGGTGCTTGATGGAGAAATTCTCAAATGAAGCCTTGAAGCCGTTGCCGTCAGGACAAGCGCCCATCATACCGACCATGACAGGATGGTTGTCCTGCAGCCATGCGTTACGCATCAGCGTATAGTTCTTGTCGTCGAACGAATAGAAGATCTCTACTGCGTCAAGACGTCTCACAGCCTTGATCCAAATGAACTTAACGGGCTTGTCCAAAGAGATGATGCTCCAGTCGCTCGTGTGATGGGTCACTACGGTGCTCAGATTATACTTACCATCGACAAACTCGATGCCGGCCTTTATATAGTTCTCGTGATCCAAGCGAATCATCAGACCCGCCTGGTCGAAACGTGCCTTGTAATCGCCAGACACCTTCACCTTCACCTCGAACTCACCGCCACGTACCGTGTAGAAGAACGGTGCGTCATCCACGGTAAAGCCATAATGCGAGATACGCCAATAGTCCGTGTGAGGCGTGACATCCATGACCAAGGTGTTGTTTTTCACCTCCCACTGTTCCGGTTCATTGAACCACTGCATTTTGTCTAACGACTGTGCCTGGCTGGCTAAAGATACTGCAAACATAGATCCGCATAAAAGCATAAATCTTTTAATAGACTTAATTACCATAAAAATCATTCTTTTTAATTATCTTTGCAAAGATAAGATATTGCCGGAAACCACGCAATAATCATAAATAACCATTTTTGCAACTATATGAAGACCACCATAGATATATTAAACAAGGAATTCTCCACACAAGATTTCCCTCACGAGCCGGCCTACGGAAGTATGGCAGGCGAATACATCGACATGGCAGCCAACTATGCAAGAATGGAAAATGCCATCGCCGTACTGAGTGACTTGCGTACCAACATAAGTCATATCTTCTATGGTGGCTTTGCGCATGTATTCGGGCTGGGAAAAGACATAAAAGAAGGCATAGTGCACTCCATCTGGGAAAAGGAAATCTTCAACCGGATCCATCCCGATGATCTGGCAGGCAAGCATCTGCAGGAACTGTGCTTCTACCATTTCGTCAAACGACAGCCGGGGAAAAAACGTTCCGACTATTATCTGATGAGCAAGCTGCGGATGAAGACGGCTACGGGCAGCTACATACCCGTACTGCATCGGATGTTCTACATCTACAGTGCCTCACACGAGACCTTATGCCTTGCCCTCTGCCTGTACACCCCTCTGACCATAGACTTTCCCTCCAGATGTATCATCGTCGATTCCTCCGACGGTCACACCATAGAACCGGAGAAGCAGAACAACGAGGACATTCTGTCGACGAGAGAGAAACAGATCCTGGGCTTCATCGACAAAGGGATGACAAGCAAGGACATCGCCCAATTGCTGTGCATCAGCATCAACACGGTAAGCCGACACCGACAGGGCATCCTGGGAAAGCTACAGGTGAAAAACTCCATTGAGGCGTGCAGAATAGCAAAAGACCTAAAGATCATCTGAAGCCCATGCCACATCCTTCAAAAACCTTGATCCTGCAACTGTCCTTCCATACAACTAAAAATACGATCCGTCCCAAATCCATAATCACAGTAGAGAATCCCCTACCTACTCATAGGGGAAACTGCTATGTGTGAGCCCACATTTTTGCCTATCTTTGCAACAGGAAAAGACAAAAGACCCGAAGCAGAAGCCGGGCCAGAAACGAAATTGATAACCATTAAAAGATAGGAGACTACACAATGAGAACGCTTAAATTATTATCCCTGATGATGCTTCTTACACTGACTTGTGTAACGACAGAAGCCTCAACTGCAACGGAGACTGCATATACCACACAGGTGAAAAACAAGAAGCACGCCAAGAAAGAACCGCACAAAAAGGTCACATCTCACAAGAAGATCACCACCAACCGGCCGAGTGGCGTCGTGGTTCACTACAACCACAAGCCTTACCTCTACTCCCACGGATACTACTATTGCCAGCAGAACGGCAGATACGTGAGAGTGAAGCCGTCCGTCGGAATGATTGTTCCCAGCCTGCCCTCGGGATACACTACCGTTCACCGCTCACACGGCAAGACGAACTATGCTTTCGGAGGTGTGATCTATGAAAAGGTGTTACCACTGTCAAGATAGAAGTGCAACACCTCC
>OGQM01001535.1_pt1 | contig 15926 bp, 12 predicted proteins | sample 1553191 | NCBI WGS metagenome assembly OGQM01 (sample SAMEA2579954, study PRJEB22360) | human gut metagenome | biome: human gut; feature: human-associated habitat; material: faeces | place: Denmark | collected 2008/2010 | reverse complement strand
GAACCACCGGCGGTAATGAGGGCGACGGTTTGGAGTAAGCGAACTCCCCGAAAAACCGAACAGGAATCCCAGATTTTACCACAATAAGAAAAGAGCCCCTGATGCAAGGAAACGAGCATCAGGGGCTTTTATTTTGATATCAAAAATCCTTAGTAAGGAAACAGGAGCGGAAGAACGGAGAGGCAAAGCACATGCTGGCGCCCAACGTAACCGCAAAGAGGAAGGAATAAGGACTCACACCTACCTGCTGGGCCGCCACCAGGGCAATAGGAGCCATCAGCACAGCCGTAGCTGTATTGCTGATAAACATCGTCATCAGAGAAGTGGTGAAGTAGATGCCTGCCAAGAGAGCTGTAGGTCCCATCGAACCCAAACTCTCTACCAGCCCCAGAGAAACCAAGGCAGAAGCACCCGTCTTCTCAAGCGCCGTAGACATCGGCATCATGGCGGCAATCAGCACGATACTCTCCCAGTTGATGGTCTTGTAAGCCGCCTCCACATTCCGGAAACATCCGGCAAAGACGGTCAGCAGTCCGGCGATGACGATGATGCCCACAGGGAAGAAGCTGAAGAAGGCAAGCGGCTGATAACCGCCCTCGGTCAATACTTCATCGATAACCAGGTTGGGCGGTAAGCGCCACGATGTCGGCCCTCACCCTGCCCCAGATGAATAGGGCTACCGTAATAACCAATATGATAAGTGTTGTTGTCATGTGCTTTTTTTGGCTGCAAATATACGGAAATAAAGTGAGAATTAAGAATTTGCGGGAAGAAAAATGAAGAAAAATCTTGCATAATACAGAGATTTATGCTAACTTTGCAAACAAAAAAGTTAGCAACATGACAAAGAAAGGTAAACATACCTTATTATTTATCTGCCTGGGCAACATCTGCCGCTCTCCGGCAGCCGAGGGAATCATGAAGACTCTTGTAGAAAAAGCGGGGCTTCAGGATGAGTTTGAAATCGATTCTGCGGGCATCGGGGGCTGGCACGTAGGTCAGTTGCCCGACAGCCGCATGCGCAAATGTGGCGCCGAGCATGGCTACAATTTCAACAGCCATGCCCGCCAGTTCCAGAAATCAGACTTCGCCCGTTTCGAAACCATCGTGGTAATGGACAACGAAAACTACCGTGCCATTACCTCCATGGCTTCTTCAGAGGCTGACCGGAAGAAGGTTGTGCGCATGGCCGATTTTCTGACCCATCATCGCGAATACACCACCGTTCCCGATCCGTATTATGGCGACTATAGCGACTTCGAGCTCGTCATCACGCTTCTCGAAGATGCCTGCCAGGAGTTGCTGGACAGCATTATCGGGGAAGGGTAAAAACAGATAAAACAAAAAGGGATGAATCATCAAAATATCAGATTGATGACTCATCCCTTTTTTCATTTTAAAATATTTATACCGTAATCTCGCCCGAGCCATAGCAACGATGATGATGCTCATCATAAACTACACAGAACTGGCCGGGAGCCACACCATGAATCGCCTCTTCTGAATGAATCATCCAGCGGCCGTCTTCCAGCTTTTCTATCGTAGCAGGATGATACTCCGGCGTATGACGAATCTTGAAAGTTACCTTCTGCATCGCAACCTCGCGCGTAAGGAAATGGAAATCGTGGAGAGGAAAATCCTTCTTGTAGGCCGACTGCGGATCATAACCATGACTCACATACAGGATGTTGTTCTCTACATCCTTCTTAATCACGAACCAGGGACCGCCGCCAAAGCCTAAGCCCTTGCGCTGGCCGATGGTATGAAACCACAACCCCTTGTGCTCGCCTATGCGCTTGCCCGTCTCCATCTCTATGACATCGCCCGGTTTCTCGCCCAGATAACGGCGGATATAATCATTATAATTTATCTGTCCCAGGAAGCAGATTCCCTGGCTGTCCTTGCGCTTGGCATTTATCAGATGCTCCTCTTCGGCTATCTCGCGAACCTCATTCTTGATATGATGGCCGATAGGGAAAATCGCTTTTTTCAATTGCCAGCTCTCTATCTGAGCCAGGAAATCGGTCTGGTCTTTTACAGGATCAGGACTCGTGACAAGCCATTTATCGCCATTTTCATCCATTTCGGTCTGCGCATAATGCCCCGTGGCGATGAGGTCGTAGTTGTGACCCATCTTCTCATCGAAGGCACCAAACTTAATCAGGCGGTTGCACATCACGTCCGGATTAGGCGTAAAACCAGCCTTCACCTTCTCCATCGTATAACGGGTTACCTCGTTCCAATATTCATGATGGCAGTCAACCACTTGCAGCTTGCACCCATACTTTCTAGCCACAGCCGTAGCCATCTCCAGGTCCTCCTCCGAAGAGCAGTCCCACTCCTCTTTCTCCTCAGGACCAATCTTGATGTAGAAGCAATCAGGATGCAGGCCCAACTGGGCAAACTCCCAAACCACAACCGAACTGTCGACGCCTCCCGAAAGGAGCACGGCAATTCTCTTATCTTTTATTTCATCAATATTCAGCATATTCTTTCCAGTTTATAATAATCCGGTTGCAAAATTACAAAAAAAAGCTGATATAATGAGCAAAGAAAGGGCTAGAAATGCATGAGAAAGAGAAAAGAAAAACCTGCAGAGCCTATTTTTACCATAGAAAACACTTATAGCCACATTCGTAGCTTTTAAACATAAAACGAGTTTTGCTTTCGTTTTTATCTATACCTTTGCAATCGATTTCAGAAATCGATAAGAAAGAATGTTTTTGAAAATTCAATATTTACATTAATAGATAAAGAAAAATGGAGATTTTAAAAAATCTATTTTATGGCTTCCCAGACCTTTGGGGAGGCGGAGTAGCCCACTCTGTGATGATTCTTTCGCTGGTCATCGCCTTGGGTTTGTGTTTAGGTAAGCTCAGAGTAAAAGGTGTTTCCCTGGGCTTGGCTTGGATTCTGTTCATCGGTCTTATCTTTGGACATTTCTCTCTCAACCTTGACGAGCATCTGCTCCACTTTCTCAAGGAGTTTGGCTTGATCCTCTTTGTCTACTCTATTGGTCTGGAGGTAGGTCCGGGCTTCTTCGCTTCGTTCAAGAACGGCGGCAAGAGTCTCAACCTGCTCAGCATGATCGTTGTGGCCCTGAGTATCATTACTACCTTAGTCATCTTCTCATTTTCGGGAACATCCATCACCTCTATGGCAGGTATCCTTTCGGGTGCCGTAACCAACACTCCTGGACTGGGTGCAGCCCAGCAGGCATTCAGCGACCTGCGCCACATCGACGCCCCATCCATCGCAGCCGGCTATGCCATCGCCTATCCTATGGGTGTGCTCGGCGTTATCCTCAGTTTCATTATATTAAGGTTCGCGCTACGCGTAGACAAGCAGAAGGAAGAGGATGAAGCTAAGCGAGGCAAGGGACATCTTGAAGCGATGACCCTGAACACCTTCGCCGTAAAGGTTTCTAACCAGATGGTTTTCAAAGATACCGTCAAGCAGATCCGCTATCTGCTGAAGCGCGACTTCATGGTTTCTAAGATTATCCGTAATAACGGCGAACGCCAGGACGAGGTAGTTAACGGACAGACCGTGATAGAAGAGGGCGACATTCTGCAGATTGTGGCTCATCCTACCGTAGAAGAACCTATCATCGCCCTGCTCGGCGAGAAGGTTGACGTAAAGGACGAGGAATTCAGCAGCGAGCTCATCAACCGCCGAATCCTGATTACCAAACCGGGTATCAACGGCAAGAGCATCAGCCAGTTGCAGATTAGAAGCAACCTTGGCGCCAACATTACCCGCGTAAACAGAAATGGTGTAGACCTCATCGCAACCCCAGACCTGAAACTCCAGTTGGGCGACCGCGTAACCGTAGTGGGCAAGGAACTCGCCATCGCTCATACCGAGAAGGTGCTGGGTAACCAGATGAAGCGTCTGAACTACCCTAACCTCATCCCAATCTTCCTGGGCATCATGCTGGGTTGTATCGTAGCCAACATTCCGTTCTTCATCCCAGGCATCAACGAGAATCTGCGTCTCGGACTTACCGGCGGTCCATTGGTAGTAGCCATTCTGATAGGTTATTTCGGACCGAAATACAACCTCGTTACCTACAATACCATTTCAGCCAACCTGATGCTTCGCGAAATCGGCATCTGCATCTTCCTGGCTTGCGTGGGTCTCGGCACAGGCGAACAGTTTATCCAGACCGTAGCATCAGAAAGCGGACTGACCTGGATACTCTACGGCATCGCCATCACCATGATACCAATCATTCTGGGCGGCATCATCGGCAAGCTCGTGTTCCACATCAATTATTATACATTACTCGGCGTATTGGCAGGTGCCAACACCAACCCTTCTGCCCTGGCTTACGTACGTGAGCAGACTTCGGCAGATGCGCCAACAGTAGGCTATGCGAATGTATATCCATTCGCCATGTTCCTCAGAATTGTAACCATTCAGATTATTATTTTTGTATTCGGATAAACATATATGACAGAAAAAGAATTGAAAACCTGCGCTTGCGTAGAGGACAACTGCAACTGCAAGGAAATAGCAGAATCAGAACTCAGAAGAAAACTCGACTTATTATTACGTACCGGTAGCATTCTCATGGAGAGTGCTGCCGACACATCCCGCATCATGCGAACCATGAAGCGTGCAGCAGCTTTCCTCGGTCTCGACGAGCGATACATGCACCTTTACATCAACTGGAACGTGCTGATGGTAAACTATAGCGACGAGGAGCATTCCTTCTCCAAGTTCCAGAGATGCGAGAAGCACGGTATCAACCTCACCTCTATTTCCCAGGTAAGTAAGCTCACCTGGAAGGCCATCAAGGAAAACTATTCGCTCGAACAGTATGAGCAGGCCCTGAACGACATCAAGGCCACCCCACGCAGCTTCACCCCTTGGCAGGTAGCCATCGGTGGCGGTTTTGCCTGCGGCGGATTCTGCATCCAGTTCGGTTGCGACTGGCCAGCCTTCTTCTTCTGTTCGCTTGCAGCCATATTGGGTTTCCGCCTGAGAATGTTCTTGCCAACCAAAGGCTGCAACAACTATGTAGCCATCGGCATTTCGGCTTTCGTAGCCACCCTGATAGCCTGGTTGACCTCATTCCTTTCGCTCAATCCATCTATTGCCGAAGCGCTTCCAACCTTCATGCATTCAGATACCCCTTGGCATCCGCTGATGGCGTGTGCCCTCTTCATCGTGCCGGGAGTTCCACTCATCAACTTTGTGTGCGATATGCTCGACGGATATATTGAGGTGGGAATGGTTCGTGCCCTGAACACCCTGCTGATGATCTTCGCGATGGCTTTCGGTATCGCCTTCGCCATCCAGGTTTGCCACATCGACAACTTTGTGAAGGATCTTACGATGACTCCTCATCACGAATACTGGGAGTTTGCCATAGCAGCTGCCGTATCGGCCATGGGGTTCTCTACCATCTTCAGCATACCTCGCCGTCTGTTGCCGGTTGTAGCCGTGGGCGGTATCATCGCCGTATGCTTCCGCAATTTCGTCAATCTGGGTCCATCTAACGGCAACATCGGTCTCGACATGGGTCTGAACATCGGTTCGCTTGCCGGTTCTGCGCTCATCAGCATCATTGTGATCAAGGCGCGCCATTGGTTCCATACCCCTCACCAATGCATCACCATTCCTAGCGTTATCCCAATGGTACCGGGAGTTCTGATGTATCGCGCCCTCTTTGCCTTCATCGACATGCATGGCGTGATAGGCGAAGTAACCGTAGGTATGAACAACCTCATCAAGGCTTCGCTCGCCATCATCTGCATCGCCCTGGGTGTGGCAATTCCAAACGTATTCTTCCGCCGTTTCATCGCCGACAACCGCAAGCGCAAGCTGCTTGCCATGCTGGTAGAAAGAAAGAAGAAGAATGGCGAATTCGTAGATTTGCACGAAGTAGAAATCAAATAATCATCTGGTTGGAAATCTGATTTTCATCGGATGATAACCGGATAAAAAGAAGTAGAGATGCGATAAAACATCATTTTATTCTTCCCCAAAAGAGGATATTAAAATAAATGTTTTATCTTTGCACCCAAATTTAGCTATCGGTTATTTCTATAGCCGATAGCTTCAATAAAGGAACAATATGGAAATACGACAACTGAAATATTTCTTGAAGGTAGCCGAGACGCTCAACTTCTCAGAAGCTTCGCGCAAGTTATACATCACCCAGAGCACCCTCTCACAGCAGATTTCGCATCTGGAACAGGAGATTGGTCTGCCCCTCTTCGAGCGCAATTCTCATGAGGTTTACCTCACAGAGGCGGGCAAGGAATTGAGACCTTACGCCCAAAACGCGGTCAATTCTGCCGAAGCCTGTGTAGACCACATGAACGATCTGAAGGAAATGCTTACAGGCGAACTGAACATCGGCGTAACGTTCTCCTTCAGCAACATCATGTCCGAGACGCTCATCGCCTTTCTCCACGCCTATCCTCATGTAAAGCTCAACATCCAATACCGCACCATGCAGGAACTGATGGACGGACTGAAGAAGCGCGAACTCGACCTCGTTCTGGCTTTCAAGCCTCTGAAGAACGAGAAAGCGGTAGACAGCCGAGCTATTTTCAGCAACCGTCTTGCCGCCATCGTGAACGTGAATCATCCGCTGGCGCGCCTTTCATCGGTCAAGCTTTCCGATCTGGAGCGCTACGACCTCATCCTTCCTTGCAAGGGTCTGCAGGCACGCAACGCCTTTGATCACATGGTAGAGGGCAAAGATTTGAATTACAAGATTATGGTAGAGGTGAATAATGTAAACATCATCTTCGACCTTCTGAGCCGCAGCAATCTGGTGACCATTCTCTCCGAATCGACCACCATTCTGCAGAACGGCATGAAGGCGATTCCTATCGATGCTGCCGACAACGAAATGGATGGCTGCATCCACATTCTGAAAGATGCTTACATGAAAAACTCAGCCCAGGAGTTCATCCGCATGCTGAGCCAGAGCACCAGCATCCTCGCCAACTTTGCGCTGAAGGATATCCTGAGATAATCATCTTAACGCCTGGCGGCTCGCGAGCCTATTTGCTTGCGGCTAGAACAGATAAAAAAATCCTCGTTCGAGTTCTTTTTCGAGCGAGGATTTTTTCTTCTTTTTACCTTTATGGGGACCAGCGATGGAATCGCTGGGAACGGGGGACGCAAGGGGGCTTTTTACCCTTTTACTTTTTTACCTTTTTACCCTTTCTTTCTTGCGATGATAATCGTTACACCTGCCAGGATGGCGAGGATGCCGAAGGCAAGCTGAAGGGAGAAACTCTCGCCGAAAATGCAGACGCCGATGATTACCGCCGTTACAGGCTCCAGGGCTCCCATGATGGCGGCTGGCGTGCTGCCGATGAGATTGATGGAGATGGTCATGAAGAAAAGCGACAATACCGTTGGCAACAAAGCCAGCTGGGCAGCACAGAGCCATTGTTTAGGTGTTTGAAGCATCTGTATCGGCTCGCCTGCAATAAACGAATAGACAAACATCGTAAGCAGTCCGAAGACTAATATATAAAAGGTAAACTTGATGTTCGACATGCCCGGATTCTTCCATTGGTTGATGGAGATGATGTAAAGGGCATAGAGCAGGGATGAACACATGACGAGGGCAAAACCCGCCGTGCTCAACTTATCGTTTCCATCGCCCTGATAGAGCAATCCTACTCCCGATACCGCCAGAAGAATGGCAAGCGAGGTAGACCACGTTACCTTCTCGTGGAAGAAGACCGTCATCAGGATGGCCGTCATAATAGGATAAACGAAGAGGATGGTGCTGGCAATACCTGCCGCCATATAATGGAAACTGACATAAAGCGTAGCTGATGAGAGCGAAAACATGCAGCCCAGCACGCCAAGACGAATCAGATGTCCCCACTTCACCTTGAAACTCTCCTTGCGAAACAGCATCACCACGGCAAACATCAGTACCGCCAAGAGATAACGATAGATGAGTACAGAACTGGAATTGAATCCGTCGCCATAGAGTTCGAGCGTGCCCAAAGGATTAGTACCATAACATACTGCGGCAACAATGCCCGCCGCAAAGCCTTTAACTTTATTACTGCTTGTCATTAGATTAAATACTATTTTTTTCTTATACTTCTTGTTATCTATCTATTTCGGGCTACAAAGTTACAGCAAATATTCGAGATAAGCTAACAAAATCGTATAAATATATTGTAATATCTGAGAAAAAACGCTCTTTTCTTGTGCTTTACGAAAATAAATTGTACCTTTGCAATATCTTTGAAAAAAGATAATCAGATGAAACATTAAAAACTAAACAAAAGAATTAATAACAATGGAACAGATTAAGAATGATCAGCTCACACTTGAGATTTCATCTCTCGGAGCAGAACTTCAGAGCATCAAGGATGCTAATGGTAATGAATATCTCTGGGATGGCGACGAGAAATACTGGAACCGCCACTCTCCTATCCTCTTCCCTATCGTATGCGGATTGTGGAAAGACACTTATCGCACAGAGGGCAAGGAGTATCACCTTTCTCGCCATGGTTTCGCACGCGATACAGAGTTCAAACTCGTTGGCAAGACTGCCGACCGCCTCACCTTCGCGCTCATCGACAACGAAGAGACTCAGAAGAACTACCCTTACCACTTCAACCTTGCCATCTCTTACCGCCTGCAGGGCAACGAGATTCATGTCATCTGGCACGTAGAGAATACCGACGACAAGGAAATCTTCTTCCAGATTGGCGGTCACCCAGCATTCATGGTTCCTGGCTGCAAGAAGGGCGAAGAAATGAAGGCGACCCTGAAACTCGACAACGAGGCTCCTGTTCGTCTCTATGGTAACGTAGGCGGATGCATCGACCGTCAGGCTAAGGAAACCGTAGAAACCGACAAGGGTATCTGGGAAGTAAACGAGGAGACTTTCGCAGAAGATGCTGTTATCTTCGACAAGAGTCAGGTTAAGCAGGTGAGCATTCTCAACGAGCAGGGCGAACCTCATGTAACCCTCGAGTTCAAGACTCCAGCCGTAGGTATCTGGAACCCAACAGGCAAGCACGCTCCATTCCTCTGCATCGAACCATGGTATGGTTTGAGCGACTGGACTGAATATGATGGCGAGTTTAAGGACAAGTATCTGATGAATCGTCTACAGCCAGGTGCAAGTTTCATGAGTGAGTATATCATCAGAATTGAGAAATAATGAAAGAAAAAGACAATTTGCAACTCCCCGAGAACGCATTCCGCGAATTGAAAGACGGGGAGAATTATAAGCCGCTGATGTCGCCTGACAAGGTTTATCCTGAGGTGAACGGATGGTCAGTTACATGGGGAATCGTGATGGCAGTCATCTTCTCTGCCGCCGCAGCTTATCTGGGCTTGAAGGTGGGTCAGGTGTTCGAAGCAGCCATCCCTATCGCCATCATCGCCGTGGGCGTAAGTACCGCTACCAAGCGTAGCAAGGCGCTGGGCGAGAATGTCATCATCCAGAGCATCGGAGCCTGTTCGGGTGCTGTGGTGGCAGGAGCCATCTTTACCCTGCCAGCCATCTACATCCTGCAGGCTAAATATCCGGAGATGACTACTTCGTTTATGAAGATCTTCATGGCTTCTGCCCTGGGAGGAGTGTTGGGAATTCTTTTCCTTATTCCTTTCCGCAAGTACTTCGTAAGCGATATGCACGGCAAGTATCCGTTCCCTGAGGCCACGGCTACCACGCAGGTACTGGTGAGCGGAGCCAAGGGAGGCGACCAGGCTAAGCCGCTGCTCATAGCCGGACTGGTGGGTGGTCTTTACGACTTTATCGTAGCCAGTCTGGGATGGTGGAACGAGAATTTCACATCGCGTGTGGTAAGTCTGGGATGCGACCTGGCTGACAAGGCTAAACTCGTATTCAAGGTAAACACAGGTGCTGCCGTATTAGGTCTGGGTTACATCATCGGTCTGAAGTATGCCTTCTTCACCTGTCTGGGTTCGCTCGTAGTATGGTGGCTGATTGTTCCGGGCATGAGCGTTATCTTCCATGATAGCGTGCTGAGCGCCTGGGATCCTAGCATCGTGAAGACCGTGGGTGCGATGAGTCCGGAGGAAATCTTCCGTGCCTACGCCCGCAGCATCGGTATCGGCGGTATCGCCATGGCAGGTATCATCGGCATCATCAAGAGCTGGGGCATTATCAAGAGTGCCGTAGGTCTGGCTGCCAAGGAGCTGAAGGGCAAGAGCGATGTGGATGAGAACGTGAAGCGCACCCAGCGCGACATCTCTTTCAAAATTATCGCTATCGGTTCGCTTGTTACCATCCTCGTAACCTTCCTCTTCTTCTGGTTTGGCGTGATGGAGGGCAACCTTCTCTTCGCCATTATCGCCATTCTGCTCGTGGCTGCCATCGCCTTCCTCTTTACTACCGTAGCGGCTAATGCCATCGCTATCGTGGGTTCAAACCCTGTTTCGGGAATGACCCTGATGACGCTCATCTTCGCCTCTGTGGTGATGGTGACTGTCGGCCTGAAAGGTCCTGGCGGCATGCTGGCTGCCCTGATTATGGGTGGTGTGGTTTGTACAGCCCTCTCGGTAGCAGGTTCGTTTATTACCGACCTGAAGATTGGTTACTGGCTGGGAACAACTCCTAAGAAACAGGAGGGATGGAAATTCCTCGGTACCCTGGTGAGTGCGGCTACCGTGGGCGGCGTGATGATGCTGCTCAACGAGACTTACGGGTTCGCATCGGGTTCGCTTGCAGCTCCTCAGGCTAATGCTATGGCTGCGGTTATCGACCCTTTGATGAATGGCGTGGGAGCTCCTTGGGTGCTCTATGGCATCGGAGCCGTGATAGCTATCGTGCTGACTTATTTCAAGATTCCTGCCCTAGCTTTCGCTCTGGGTATGTTTATTCCGCTGGAACTGAACGTTCCTCTGCTCGTGGGTGGAACCATCAACTGGTATGTCACTTCGCGCAGCAAGGATTCCAAGGTGAACAGCGAACGTGGTGAGAAGGGAACGCTCATCGCCAGCGGCTTCATCGCCGGTGGAGCCCTGATGGGTGTGGTTAGCGCCCTTCTGAAGTTTGGCGGCATCGAGGTAAGTATCGCCGACAGCTGGTGGGTTAATCCGATGTCTGAGGTTTGTTCGCTTCTGGCTTACATCTGCCTCATCGGTTTCTTTATCAGAGCCACAAAGAAATAAAGAATAGGCTTTTTACAAATAAGACAATCGCCTGGATGCATCTGAGCACCCAGGCGATTTTTTATTCTATCCGAATAGTTTTTCTATCCTACGATTCCGCAGCTACGAAATCCATCGGCTTGACGCCAAACTGCTTCTGGAAGCACTTGGCAAAATAGCTAGGACTGCTGAAACCTACCATATAACTGATTTCGCTGATGCGGTAGTTTCCTTCTTTCAGAAGCTTTGCGCCCTTCTTCAGTTTCACGAGCTGGATCATCTCGTTTGGCGTAACATCGGCAAGACCGCGAATCTTATTAAAGAGAGAAGAGCGGCTTATGCCCATTTTTTCGGCAAGGAACGCCACGTTGAGTTCCGGATTCGCCACATTCTCTTCGATGATGCGAGACATTCGTTCCAGGAACGCATTATCAACCTGAGTTTGAGCTATCTCTGCTATCGGCTCAAGCGGAGTATGAGAGAACTTACTCCTCAACAGACGGCGCATCTCAAGAAGCTGTCTTACGCTTGCCTCAAGATACTTCATCGAGAACGGCTTTTCTATGTAGACATCGGCTCCACAGTTCATACTCTCCGTCTTCGCCGCATCATCGGTCTTTGCCGTGAGCATCACGAACGGGAGATGAGAATATTCAGAATTTTCACGCACCCTACGGCAGAACTCCGGACCGTCCATCTCTGGCATCATCCAGTCGCTTATGATGAGCGAAACCGGATGTTTCTCCAGTTTACGGAGCGCATCCTTTCCGTTGTCGGCGGTATAAACCGTATACATCTTTTCGAAATGAGCCTTCACAAACTGGCGCATGTCTTCATCATCATCCACAATCAGCATCACCGGTTTTGCCGGTTCACGAAGCGGACTGGCAACAGCAACGCCTGCCTTTTGAGAACCTTGCTCAACTGAAGTTTCATCTGTCAGCAGATTTTCCTCAGCAACAGTTTCTTCTTCCTTCACCATTTCATCCGCCTTCTCTACCACAGCATCCATCTGGTTGAGCGGCAAGGTTACGATAAAGGTAGATCCCTTACCTACTGCAGATTCTACTTCAACCATACCATGATGAGCCTCAACGAGATTCTTCACGATGTTGAGACCGATTCCGGTTCCCGGTTTGTTGTCGCGTGCCTGATAGAAAGCTCCGAAGATTTTCTCCTTTTCGTCAGGACTGATTCCCAAGCCGTTGTCTTCCACCTCTATGCGGAAATGGGTTCCATTCTCCAGCAGGCGGCAGGACAAGCGTACATAATCCTCGGTATATTTCAAGGCGTTGGTCATCAGATTGCTGATAACCTTGGTAATGGCCTCCTGATCTATCATCGCCACGAGCTCATCGGCTGGATAATCTACATCAAGACGAATGCTTTTCTGCTCGAAGGTAGGAGCAAAGCGCTCTGCCACAGCATGCATCAGCTTCGAAATGTTGTTCAAACGGAAATGAACCTGCATGCCCTTCTGCTGCACTTTGTTGAAATCGAGCAGCTGATTAACTAGCAGGAGCAACCGCTGGGCATTACGGTCGATAACAGAAAGCGTCTGCGTGATAGTCTCACCATCGGAAAGTTTTCCGGAAACCTGTTTCCAATGCTCTTTCAGACTCTCCAAAGGTCCGATGATAAGCGTTACCGGCGTACGGATTTCATGGGCTATCAGCGTGAAGAACTGCAGGCGGGCATCTCTCATCTCCTGATCCTGCTTGAGTTCCAACTGGTCGAGTTCTTCCTGATGACGGAGTTTCTCACGTTTCAACCGGCTCTGCATGAACCAGTAGATTGCGTAACCGATGAGCAGAAGATACAGAATCTTGGCTGGCAGAGACCACCAGAACGGCGGATGAACCACAATCTGCAGTTTTGCCTCATTCTTCGACCATACACCATCATTATTGGTTGCCTTAACCAGGAAGGTATAGGTTCCGGCAGGAAGATTGGTATAGTTGGCACGATGCTCGTGGGTATAAATCCAATCCTTGTCTACTCCCTCAAGTTTGTAAGCATACAGGTTCTTCTCAGGCGATACATAGCTCAGGGCGGCAAACGAGATATTGATGGTATTCTCGTTATGAGACAGATTGAGTTCTGCTGCATGACTCAGAGCTTTCTCCAACTGGTCGCTACCCGCCTCTATCGGCTGACCGAAGAGTTCTACCGAGGTGATTGCTACAGGAGGAGCTACCTGGTTGATCTTGACGAGATATGGATAGAAGCAGTTGAAACCTCTTGTAGAACCGAAATAGATTCTGCCATCAGAAGCCAGGAGTCCGGCGTTTGGCATAAACTGGTCGCAAGTGAGTCCGTCATATTTATTGAACAGCTGGACAGGTTCACCCGGCGTATATTTCACAATTCCCTTGCTGGTAGAAATCCACATTACTCCCTGCGAAATGACAAGACTCGTGAAATCCTGACTTGGCGCATCGATGGAGATTCGGCGGAATATACCTTTTGAAGGCAGAAATTCGCAAAGTCCTTCGCTGGTTGCGACATAGAGCTGCCCCTTTTCGCCGATAGCCAGACAGTTTACCTGATCACTCACCAGCGAAGTAGAATCATTCTCTACATATTTATACTGTTTCCAGGCATTATTCTTGTCCAAGCGCCACAAGCCGCCTCCCTGGGTAGCAAACCATACGTTACCCTGAGGATCTTCCTTGATATCGATGGTAAGCGACTTGAACGACTTGATTTTGCAGAACTTCTGCTGTCCTTCATCGAAGAGGTTGGCACCATCCATCGAAGCCGCCCAGAGCCGTTTTTTCCGGTCGCGATAAATACATAGGCATTACTGCCAGAAACCTTTCCATCGGTATAGAAAACCTGCTGCGCTCCGGTAGCCATATTCATTCTGATGACACCATTGCCATAGGTTCCTACCCACAGATTATTTTCATCAGCAAAGAGCGCATGAACATTATACTTGCCCATAGCCGCCTTGCCCGGATAAGAAACAAAACTGTTGGTCTGGGGATTAAAGCAGTCGAGTCCCGCATCATCCGTAGCTATCCAGATGCGATGCTGACGGTCTTCGAAGAATCTTCCTACCACATTACCGCGCAATCCGCCCAGACGGGCAGAATAAGCATGGAAACGCTCTTCAAAACTCGTAGAAGGAAGATAATTCACACCACCATAGTAAGTAGATACCCAAATGCCACCTTCATTATCATCCGCAATACCATAAACAAAGCGCTCGCTCGTACTCCGGCTCGGATTGTTGACTTCCGACAACATGTGCCAGATACGGTTCTGAATATCATACTGCACCAATCCATCATCGCTGGCTATGAAAAGAGACTTGTTGTCGTTGCAGTAAAGCTGATGGATATGATGAACAGCATTACTCAAGGTTCCGCTGATGAGCTGTTCGGCACTACCATCGGCGTTGAGCTTGTAAAGTCCGTTTTCCCAGGTTCCGACATAAACATTACCATCGGGAGTAGCCAGCATCGCCATACCGTGAAACATGGTTGCATCGCCCTTCAGAGGGAATGCTTCAAACTGGTCGGTCGACTTGTTGAGATGATAGATGCTGGCTTCACCCTGGTTACAGAGCATCCATACCTGGTTATTGGCATCAACCAGCGTACTTTTCACTTTACCCTGAATATTCTTCATCGGATACTGATGCAGTTCGTGAGTAGTCCGATTGTATCTGAACACGCCCTGTCCGTTGGTAGAAATCCAAACATTCTGATCGCCGTCAAGCGAGAAATTTAGGACAGGCGCCGTAATCTTATCACTCAGTTTCTGGAATCGGTCGGTTGCATTACAGAACAGATAGGCTCCATTATTGCAACCTACCAGCAGGCCTTCTTCGCAAGCTGTAAGGGCGCTCACAAACTGGTCTACAGTCGTAAAGGGATTATAATAGGTTTTGACATCGTATCCGTCAAAACGGCACAATCCGTTGTCTGTACCAAACCACATGTATCCCTTGGAACCTTGAACCACGCTACGCACAGCATTACTCGGCAATCCATCATCCATCGTGATAGAGCGCACCATAGGGTCGATAGCAGCCAATTGTGCACCCGAGTTGGTTTGCGTTACCGAATGTGGCTGCGCCTGAATATCCGTAGCCCCTTTCGAGACGAAGGCTGTCGGCACCTGCGCCTCAGTCCCTACAGGCATCATCATGCAGAGCACAGAAACCATTAGAGTAGATATCTTTCTCATTATATGAGTCTTTATTTTCTGTTGTTAGATAATTTAATGCCGCAAAATTACAAAAATATAACGAGAAATACAACAAAAAGAACAAAAAAAGCCCCGAAACAAGCAAATAGCTACTTTTTAAAAGTAAGACTATCCGTTTGCTTCAGGGCAAAACTTAAATAATGATTCAAGTGAGAAGTTTCACTATCAACAGATTGAAACCTGAATTACTTGCTCTTTACATCGCTCCATTTAGGCGGTTTCACACCCAGCAGATTCTTCACGAAGAAATCGTAACGCTTGTGCTCGCCATAGAGTTCGCCCATGGTATGATGGGCTCCAGGAATCACCACGAGTTCGAAATCCTTGTTCGCCTTTTCCAGGGCATTCACCACCTGATAAGTGCTCGAAGGATCTACGTTGTCATCTATCTCACCTACCACCAGCATCAACGGGCGCTCCAGCTTATGGGCATTCTCCACGTTGCTGCACTCTACGTAACTGGAATCGATAGGCCAGCTCATCCATTGCTCGTTCCACCAGATTTTATCCATCCGGTTGTCATGGCAACCGCAAAGGGCGACTGCAACCTTATAAAAATCGTTATGGAACAGCAAAGCAGCCAT
>OGQM01001530.1_pt1 | contig 15961 bp, 9 predicted proteins | sample 1553191 | NCBI WGS metagenome assembly OGQM01 (sample SAMEA2579954, study PRJEB22360) | human gut metagenome | biome: human gut; feature: human-associated habitat; material: faeces | place: Denmark | collected 2008/2010 | reverse complement strand
TATCCAGCTCCTGCAATATTGGTATTGCTACTTTTGGATGTATCATAGGTAAGGATGTAAGTTTTATTCTCGTCAACCGTTATACTTTCCGGAGTTGTATCATCAGTAAAATCACTTTCGTCACCATCACTTATAAAAGCATCTATATCATCACTTTCTGGCTCAGCTACTTCCTCACTTTCTGCCGGAGTCATATCAATCAAATCTCTGTCTTTTACAGTTTCATCTGCTTCAAAGTATGCTGCTTCGGAATCACTGGCAGTACTTTCTGTTGCCGTTACTGTCATATCGGCTGACTCCTGAATCGTACTACTCACATAGTGATATCGTTTTGTGGCACCAATTCCAAGTACACCATCCTGCTCATCTTTTTCTCCAAGCTTGTGCTCACCTTTTTTATTTCCATACAATTCCTTGCCTGACCAGTTATATGTATCATTAAACTTTACAATATCCGCATCCCCCGGATAATACAGTTCTGTTTTGTATGTCTGTGTATCAGCTGCTGGTTTCCAGATATATAGTAATCCATTTTTCTCTTTTGTTTCATACACCCGCCAGATTGGTTCTGTCACTTCCGTATCTGTTCCGATTGCCCGAAGCTGTGTTTCGTTTCCAATCAGAATGTAATTTTTATCACCGATCTTTTTTACTACCTGACCAAAATAATTTCTTCCTTCATAATCAGATGGATATGCACTAGTAATATCCTGAGTTGTCTCCTCTGTTCCAGCCTTGTTGGCAAGAAGCTCCGGTGTTTCTGTTGTAAATGAAGAAGCAAGCACATAATTATGTGTTTTGCTGTAAGTAAGATACGAACCATCTTCCAAAGTGAAAACCTGTCCCATTCCAACTTTTTCAGCAATATAATCCTCACTCATTACAGGTTCGCTGTCTGAGGTTTCCCCTTTCATCAATTCAAGCTGATATCGGTTATATACATAAATCGTATCAGTTTCTGAATCATATACCGTATTACCCGTGCGCTCTGATGATGAAGTGATGCTGCCTGTAAAATCAGATGGGAAGTTCCAGATATTTTCGTTATCGATTGGAATATCATTCATCAGACAATAGGAAGCATCCGTCGCATAGGTAAGTTCTGTACCGTCTGCAAGAACCAGATCCCCTTCACCAATATTTCCGTCTTTGTCTCCGGAAAACATCTGTGCTCCTGTCCCAATCTGCAGAAGTTGCTGGTAATTGTAGATACATATTTTTCCATCTACATAATCTGGATTTACTTCTTCCAATGTGTCCGATGTGTTTTCGTCATCCATAATTGTTTCTTCTTCATCTGTAAATCCCTGATCTTCAGAATTGTCGAATTTTTCTGTCACCTCAGAACTAATATCTGTATTTGGCTCTGATTCGCCTTCAAAAGAATCAGGAATATCACTTTCTGTGATATCAGATGTTTCAGATGTATCACTGCTGAAACTATCCTGCTCCGATATATCTGTAATTTCACTATTGGTCTGCACATCCATTCTTTCTGAATCTTCATCATTCGCAACTACGACTTGCGAAGATAATAATGTAACACACAGAACGATTGCTGTAATTCGCCTTAAAACACTCAATTTTTTATTCATAAAAATCGCCTCAAATTTTCTGTCATGGTTAACTTTTTGTTACTTTTAACCACTCTGGCCGGATAACTGCCGCCGTCAAGCACTGGATCATTTTTGTGGAAAACGCCTCACATTCGCCATTTGAAATCATCCGTATTGCTTCTTCCGGTTCATATTTTCTGCGACAATTCTGATGTAGATACCATCCGTTCTTGTGCTGCTAAGTAACATACAATTCTAATTGCGTAATCTGTCAAATTTTTCAGTTGCATCGTTATCCCTCTAATCTAAACCCTGCGAGGTCTTAGTTTATATCAAAAAAAATATCAAAATTTGATATCTTCAATATTTTTCGCTGATAATCTTTCTCATCAAGTGTGATATTATACGCTATTAAACTTAAAAATATAATGCACAAAGGATGAAAAATTTTTAACGTTTTTTTATTCAAAGTGCTCCATTTGCGATTAATGGACAAAAAAACGAACCACACTAACCATGTGATTCGTTATCTTTTATAACAATTCCAATATTTTTAATATTATGAATCTCATCTTTGCCTCTCCAAAAGATTCTTAAAAATTCTACATTACTTCAAGAACTCGAATTGCTATCAATCCAATTCGAACACTAAGCACTTCTGCTGGATTATTAAAATCTATATTCATTATTTCTATTATTTTCTGCAAACGATATGAAACAGTTCGATAATGAATAAACATTAATTCAGAAGTCTTTTTTAAGCTTTGGTTGACATTCAGATAACATTCCAATGTATCAACCAGCTCTCCATTTTTCTGAATATCGTACTGGCGAAGTTTATTCAATGACTCCGGTATAAACGCTTGCAACTGATTTATATTTTTCATCTTTTCCATTACATGATAAAAGAATCCTATCTTTGTACTATCTATAACTGACTTATCCTCGTCTCCGATTATTCGTCTAATAACTTTAATATATTTAAGCGCAATTTTAGAAGATTTAAAAGACTCCTTCAATTCATGGTATCCTGTGACAGTTTTACCTATACCAATCAGAAAATCTATTTCAACTCCCCTATTAACTAGAAATTCTTGTATCGTTTGCTGCAGTTTCTCCAGTTTTTTACGAAACTCCAATCCTGTTTCCTGTTCCGTTTCTCTGTGGATATATACAATCTGGTTGGTTTGCGAAAAAATATGTTCCCTCGGTAAATAACGTATAATTTCGTTTTCGACCAATTCTGTTTCTTTTATCTGGGCATTGGTAAATTTTTCCATATTCTTTATTGCATCCATACGGAAAGTGACAACCCGATATATCTCTGCATCATTAAGACCAAGCATACCTGCAACTTCATTTTCTTCATCATTTGACAGAGAACCATTCAGCAAACGATATTCCAAGTCTCTTAGATATCGTTTTTCAAGATTCTCTTCCATTACATGTCTGATCAAACTAAACTGTAATGTAATGATAATATTCTCTAACGCGATAAAATCTAATTCCCTCAATGGTTCATTCTGTTCTGAAACAACAAAATACATTTCCTGCCTTTTAAAAATATCGAGTTTTATAATGTATTCAACATACTTAGTATTTTTTCTTTTTTGACACAAATATTGATATCTGGTTATAATTCCAGGCTTATATTCCGTAATATTTTTTTCAATTCTAAAATCCTGTGTTTCCGAATTACTTGAAAAAAGACAGGTTCCATCTGCGTTATATAAACCGACCGGATTCCCGAGCATGGTACTGATCAAGAAAAATATTCTCTCTATAGATTCCCTTGAATCTATCACGTTCAGTAAAATATTATTTAAATTATCATGTGTCATCTTAAAATATTTCAGTTTTGCAGTTTCAATATCACACAACTGAAGTAGTATATGCTTAATAATCCCCCAAAAATACAAATCCTCAGAAATTTCTATCACGGGCAAATGATGTTCCTGCGAAAATTCCATTAAAATATCAAACAGTCTTTTCAGGTGTTCAGTTCTCTGACAGCACTTTACTATAAATCCACTTATCTGCTTTTTATCCAATTCTTTTAAATGATGCAAAAAAACATCTTCCTCTGTGGCTTCATAGGCTCGCATACTTGTCAGGAGCAGCTCACCCCCCCCAGGAATTTTTCCATATCTGGCACTTCAATGATTCGGACTCCTTTAATTTCACGACCAATTCCAGAATCATCACTTATCAGTTGCATTTCCGAGAAATTGTTTGATTCAAGCAAGTCCTTTACTGTATACCCCATTTGTATTCCCTTCCTTTTACAATTGATTTGATTTATCTTTATTTTGCCTTATTATGTTATGCTATATCTATTTTAATATATTGGTGGAGTTATTTCTATAATTGTTTTTCATATTCTCTAGTTTGTTTTCTTAGCTATTCTGATAACTCATCGGCATCTGGTTTTATAATCTCCGAGACCTTTATGCCCTTTAGTAGATTGTCATAAGTTTGCTGCACATCCAGCAATATTTTATGTACTTTACAATGCTCTGTTGCATTTCTGGAACAAAACCCATCCTCTTCTAAACAACGATTTAATTTCATGGTTACTTCCGTGGAGGATATTATGTCAAACAGAGAAATATCTTCTGTTTTTTTCACAAGTGAATACCCACCTTTTATTCCTTCGCAAGCTGTAATTATATTCGCTTCTTTTAATTTTTTTGTGATCTTTGGAATATAGCTTTCTGGAATCTTTAATTCGTAAGCTAACTCAGACGCAGTGATTACTTCACCACGACAAGCCAGATAATATACGATTCTGATCGCATAATCCGTTGTAATTTTTAATTGCATAATTGCTCCTCTCCAAAACAGGGAAAATCCCGAATTATTATCCTTGCGCTTCATCTTTTATCGCCTCAAGTCTAATAAATTCGGGATATTGTATAACCTTTCCTCTTTATCTCATTATCAGCTTTTTCAGTTCTTCTTATTTATTCTTTTAAAGAATACCATACCAACCATGCTGATCGCAAGAACAAAAAACATCAAAACCATCAGGCCATTGTTTGCAAGTGTTCGTCCTGTTACAGGCGGTTCCATTGTTGATTTATTAATAAATGCAATGTCTGTTTCTTTGTCCATCTCGTAAGATACATCTCTTCCATCTGTGGCGGAACCATTGTTGATTTTATATGTTGTCTTATAATTCTTACCCGGATCCTCTTCGGACACCTTATATGACCAGCCTGTCGGCAGACAATTAATCTTTACCGATTCGTCTTTTTTTAATGTAAAGGTTGCCTGGTTATTTGCAAAAGAAAGGGGTATTGCTTTCGCCTTAGACCCTTTTGTAATATAAATCTGTCCGTCCTTGATCTGCGATGTACCCTGATCTGCTCCTGCAGGCGGAGTTGCTGTGAGTGTAAAGGTAAATTCTTTATTTGGCTCCTGATTATACCCTTCCACTGTTTTACTGACATGCAAGACAGTGGGTTTATAATACAGTCTTAATATGACAGGCTCTGATGAAGCATTGTTTGTCACATCCATTACTAATGTATTTTGCTTGTCACTTTCATCAAATACATAACCTGGAAATGTTCCATCCGGCTCAGGGTTCGCAAACGCCTTAACGCTTTCGCCGTCAGCAGAAAATGAAATGGTTCCTGAGGTTGTCTTCTCAAGTTTTTCCTTTCCATCCGGTATCTTGAGATAATGCTCAACCTTTACTTCTTTTTTTGCTGTTTTTTTCCACTGTGCAACAATCTGATAGCCTGTAAAATTGTTAGATGCGAATACCGGCAGATCCGTATTATTTGCATATCCGTAATTCTCATCAGAAATCGTAAAGAGTTCACCGTTACTATATGTCTCTTGACTTAACTTACCATCTTTGTTTTTCAGCTTCCATCCTATAAATTCATAGCCTTCACAAGTGGGTTCTGCCCAACCTTCACCCATAATAAAGGTAGTACCTATAGCTCTTGTTCCCTTTCCAGTTTCCAGATTCTTTCCATAAGAATGCATAGGAGTTTTGTTATTACTCCTTGTCTCCGGATTATCCGGAATGTTCTTCACATCTGCATTGTTAGGAAGCACTCCCATACCGGCACCGGAATTATAATGTACATAAATACCACTAGATACAACCATAAAAGTGGCATCGTATAAATACCAGTCATTATCTAAATCTAATGGTTTTGCTCCTCCCCACGCTATATATCGGGTATATCCCCCTTTTATCGCAGCCTCTTTCGCAGCCTGCCATTGATTGTCGTATATTATATAGGAAGTTTTTCCGCTTTTAAGCGATGTAGCTGTCATATCATTTATGTTGCCAGCATTAGCGTCGCTTTTGCGTCCGTCTAATGTTTGATCAGCGCCATGTGGCCGTCCATAGGAAACACCAGTAATCTGTCCTGCTTGACCGGCATCATACGTATAACCGGCTTTGGGCTTGGCAAAGAAAATCCGCACCTGTCTTGTTTTTTTACTTCCTTCATACGTTACAGGATCCATATCCACAGTTTGATTATCTTTTATAGGAACCAGTGCCTGTTTCTCATAGTCCCACATAACTACGTCCAGACCTTCACCGTTTCGGGATCCATCTGTTAATAATCTTACTGTCACAGCCTGTCTTCCGTGTTCTTCTTTGTATGGTACTAAGGTAAAATTGTAATCCTCAAATTTACCGGTTCGGACTTTCAGACTTATTGTATATTCATAAGAACAATCTTTTTCATCATCTTTCTTAGATGTATAGCTATTTGTCATCTCGGTGGTTAAATCTAAATTACGCGGAGCTGATGAAACAGTATCACCTTTATTTATAGGTACTTCACGACCTCCTGATCCACTAGTTGATTGAATGGACGCACCGTTCACCACCATATTTATCACACGGTATCCTCTATTTGTATGAAAAGCTGGAATATCCAATTCATAGCCTGACATTTCGCTGACTTTATCTGGTGTAAAAGTCCACATAATTTTGTCCTGGCCTTCCAAATACTGCCAGCCCTTGGCTACACTGTGCGCAATATTAATATATTCTTCTCCATTAATATCTTTTGTATTAATGGTTATTCTGTAAACGCTTTGTTCCTCATAGGTAATTGTAATCTTATCGTCTTTTACAACGTTTATGGAATAGGTTGCTTTATATTCATCTCCATTTTCCTGCGTGATTGTTGCTCCATTTTGAGAGACAACAGATGCGATTTTAAATCTCTTAGCCCTAGGATCATTTGCTTTTGATGTGTCTGTGCCCGGAGTTACCGAAATCATAAAGTTTTCTCCCGCATTTACACGAATCGAATTCGATATATCAAGCGGTACATCAAGGCTGCCATTTTTTTGGGTGATTGTACCAGGTGTACAATTATCAGGAACCACTTCCTCTATGCTGACCAGGTAATACTCCTGGTACATCATCGTTAATTTCTGAGCTTCTTCCAGCTTAATTGCAATCACCCCATCTGTACTATAGTAAATGGTGTCGTTATATTTTCCGATGTATACACAGTTTTTTCCATTTACTTTTGCACTTTTAAACTCGAAATGTCTGCCTTCTATAGATAGCTCTTTATGATCCGCAATTGCTCCAAATTTAATGACAGAAGGTGCTCCTGCAATTGGGTTTCCATTGACATCTACATACTCTACTCTATCTGTTGAGGCTTCTTCTCCATTCTCGGCAACCGCCAGTAATTCTTCCTCCAGACTCTGTACAGATATTTGTTCCGGTGCATCCATATCTGTTATCTGGTCTGCGGAATCCTCTGTTTCAGCCGGATGTTCTGGATCATTTTCTGGTTCCAATATTTGCTCACTCTCCGAAAGTTGTTCGTCATCTGCCAAAATTTCCGGTTCTGTCTCCTGATTTTCAATGTCACTGATAAAGTCCTCCGTCTCCTGTGAATCACTTTCCATTTTTACAATGGCGTCAGATGCTTCAACTACATTTAAGGATAAACAGCATATAGACAAAATCAAAATACAGGAACAAACGATCTTCAAGTATTTTTTCCATATATTATGCCTCATCTTGTGATTCTCCCTTATTTCTTTTCTGCTTTTCATGGATTAAAACGCTTAGACAAATCAGTGAACCAAACAGCAATAAGAAATATCCCATAACAGGACTGTCATCTCCAGTCTTTACACTATTTACACTATTGATCTTTCCTGATTCATCTGAATTGGACGGACCAGATGGTTGTGACGGGTTTGAGGGCTGTGTTGGATTGGGCTTCTCTTCTCCAGTATAACTATTCTTAAAAGAGATCGCTTCTATTTTCTCCCCCTTCTCATTTGCTACAATTGTGACAACTTTTAACTGATTCGATTCATTATAGTAAGCCTCGACAGTCACATAGTACCTGTTTTGATCATATTTATAATCATCCTTTTTTTCTGTCGTCTGATAAATGTTATAATGATACTGTCCTGCTGTTTTTACATTCAGTATAATCTCTGTTGCTGCATTCTTTTCCATTGTCCAGGAATACTGCATATTGCGGCTTCCGGCTGGCATTGGTGCGTCGCTTTGATCGGTTGTCATAATATAAGAAAATTCATCTGCAATGCCTTCCACTTCACTGTCAAAGATCTGTCTCACCGGAATTTTCACTACAGTACAGTTATCAGATGCAAACGCTGATATCTGCATGCTCAGAAAAAGGAGCATAGTCACCAATATGACAGCTGTTTTCTTTAAATCAAGAATTTTCATGTTTTTTCTTTCCCTTCTTCTTTAATTTTCTATCTATCAGCAATAGAACGATAATTAGCAAAAGTATCCAGTAGATAACCGGCACCTGAATCATCTTTTCTTTCAATTTATCAATTCCAGTTCCCAGATTCTTGGCTTTCTCTTTCTCAGGATAGACCTGATCCGTAAGCCTTCCTACTAATATATTTCTTCCATTTGTCATGTCTGAGGTACATGTTATCAGAAGAACCAAATGGTCATTTTCAGTAAGTTCAATGTTTCTTTTATGTAAAGCATTGTCCGATATTTCCTGCAGATACGCCTGTTTTGCTGCCGGTTCCTCTGAACTGACACTGAACAGCCGCTCATTATAAGCATCTGCCTGAATCAATGCATAAAATTCAATTCCATGATCTTTTCCATCAAAAAAAAGATTTCCGTATGGATGTTCGTCAAAATACTCCTTATCTGCGAATAGCCCCACATCTCCAAACATCATGTGTTTTTCCATATGGTGTCCATAAATCATATTGTTAAAATCGGAAAAATCCGGTTTGTTTGCACAGTGCAAAAATATGGAACCACTTAAAGAATATTTTCCTTCGGCATCCGTATTCATATAAGTATCATCATCTTCTGCCTGAAGCAGCGGATAATTAACGTTTGTTTCATTTATTCGAATCCAGCCAATAATATCCGGATTGATTTTCTGCAATTCTTCAAAAGATTTCGTATGTTTTTCTGTTGGAATATAGGCTTCGTAGTTCTTCGCATCAGCCGCCTGATATACCTGATTGGAATCCCATAACATATAGCATGACAGGAACATTACCATAAGAATCAGCAATAACGCTATAAAATTCACCATATGATCGACTATTTTGACTAAAAACTTTGCTGCTTTTTTCATATGAAATATTCCTGAAGTTTCCTTTCTTATTGCAAAAGGGAATGCGACGGAGTATCGCCGCACGCATTCCCTTTGCTGTTACTTCTATGATTTTATGTAATTATTTCTGTACTTTTTTGCGTTTGAAAGCAACGAATCCAAACAGTGCTGCAGCACAAAGAGCAACCATCAGAACGTATGGAAGAGTGTTCATGATAATACCAGTTGTTGGTACGTTGTTGAATCTGTTGGTTACGTCAACAATGTTCTTTTTCTGGCCGAGTTTACCACTGGCTGTAATTGCTTCATTGTATTTTTGTGCTGCTTTAGATGTCTCCACACCATTAAGTGTAACTACAGTGCTTCCCTTGTAGTTTGCTTTTGCAGCCTCAGTTACGGTAATCGTTGTTCCTACTGGAAGACCTGTGAATTTCATGTTCTCGCCATTTCCCAGCTGGAATGTACATTGTCCAGTCGCGTCTAACGTAACATCTTTACCATCTTTGTCTTTTACACCGCCAAGTGTTTTTGCATCTGTTCCTGCCGGGAATTCAAATTTTGCAGTAAAGTCGAATTTCTCAGTTGGAAGAGATTTTTCGGCATCTGTTACATTCTGAATAACCTTCTTGGATACGTTCAATGCACCGTTTGTTTTATAGTCAGGATCTGGCTTATTCGGATCTGGTTTCTCACCTGTACCAGCTTCCTGTACATAGGTGTTGACAAAGTTGAAACCATTCTTGCTTGCATCACCACCAATATCTACTTTACCTGTTGTTGCTTTACCTTTGTCATCTTTTGTCTTATTTACAATGATCTTATCAATTTCAAGTGTTCCACCAGTTTTCTCAACAACATATACATCCATTCTATACTCAGCATCGGACATAATCAGTTTTTCATATGCTGTCTCTGTAACAGACGGATTAGCCGTTTCGTTCTCTTCTACTGTATAGGAATATCTACCAGCTTCAGGAAAATCAGTGCCTACTAAATTAATTTTCTTAGTTTTTGTAGTTGTACCAAGATCAGTTGTTTCAAAACTGATTGTTGGTATTTCAACAGCATGAGCAGTATGTATTACATCATCCCCCTCCATAATCTGTGTAGCAGTAAAGCTAAATGTCTCTGCTTTTCCCACCTCAGTGTTGTAGGTCTTGCTGATATAGGCTTCCTTTGCATTATTTTTTGTGTCTGTCGTTGTTTGATCCGCTGCCATTGCCGGCATTGCCATTCCCATTGTCATAGCACCTGCTGCGACAATTGCGAGCATTTTCTTAGTGAATTTTTTCATGCTCATTTTAGTTCCTCCCTTGTAAATTATTTTGTTTTTTATTTGATTAACGGCTCTGGTAATTAAATTCCCCTGCTCCGAATAATCGCGATGACTTTTCCTTTGACATCTTTTATATCAATGCAGCCATAGATTCGGCTGTCCGATGCCTGTGGTCTGTTATCTCCAAGTATAAATACCTGGCCATTCCCGACTGTGACCGGGAAATCCACTCCATCTTTGAATTGGGTGGTATCAAAGTAAATGTCCTGAGATATCTGTTCTGCACCATTTATCTTCAGTCCGTTTTTTGTAATGTCAACGGTGTCTCCTGCTACTGCCACAACACGTCCGGTCGTGGTTCTGCCATCAGCTTCAAACACTGCAACATCACCGGAGATAAACCTTTTATCCAATCGGTAATACATGACCAGATCACCGTCTTTGATTGCCGGTTTCATGGAGACATCATTTATTCTTACAATTCCATAGAGAAATGTAAAAATAAGAAATACTGCTAAGATAATAAATGCAATCTTCAATAACAACTGAACAATATCCTGTGCTACAGATGTTTCCTGTATTATATTGTTGTTTTTATTTGACCGTTCAGTTTCGTTCTTCATCCTATCCTTCCATAAAAATGGATGCCCATAACCCTTCTAGGGGATTTATTTGTTTTAGGTCAACTCAGACATCCACGGTACTAGTTTGTACCCTTTATTATAGTGGTTTATTTTTTTATTCCAATGCAACAAACATGTAAAAAGGCGGATGTATTTTTGCAAGTTTTGTTCCATAGCAGTGTCTATTCCATTTTCCGTCTTCTCCAGAAAAACAGAACCATAACGATACTTATAGCGAGTAATAGCCATACATGCCTGCTTGTTCCCAGACGAACCCCTGTTTCCGGTATTGATTGTGTGTTTTCGTTTGTGATTTTTAACTCAATCACATCTCCTCGTGCAGCCTCAATCCGCTGTTTCATGACAGCCGTATTTCCATTCGGCGTTGCCTGCACTGGATTTGAATACTTATCATTCTCTTCTTTTTTAGAAATCGAAACAGCGTATTTTGATGTATCAACAGTTTCTGTTATTATGATATCCGAAGATATATCTACATTTTGTAATGTAACTTTATCTCCATGTTTCAAGGATGTTCTAAGTGTCTTACTACGCAGCTTTTGACCATCTTCCCAATAGAGAATTTCCATATCAAATGGCTTCTTGCGGTTTCCAAGTGGACCAGTGACTTCCTTTGTAATCTCAACCGTCACCCCGCCTTTTTGCGGATGATTGACGATATGTCTGTCCGAAACAGCTCTCCAGGTATTTGTCATCGGTGATTTCTCATATAGGAATAAAATATCGGATTCTACATCGACCATATATAAATTAAAGTTATCCTGATACTGTGTTTTGGTTTTATCTGCTTTGTTCTTTTTGTTCGGAGTAACAGATTCTACCATCCAGTATCTGCCATCTGGTATCTCCTCCGATAACTGAAGCATTCCATTCTCATCAGTCAGTTGCAAGTCAAAATCAGGATTACACTTCTGACCATCCTTTTTCAGAACGATATCGTCCTTGCTCTGTGTATTGTCATAATCTACTGTATATCCTGTATCATCCGCATATTCTTTCGTAACATCATCATACGGTACTTTGTAGAACAGAAAACCTGCACCAGCAAGTCGGTTTCTTGGAAGATCATCCGTCTTTAAGAAACTTCGTTCAGCAAGATTGAAATGCAGATTCTGCACTTCCAGTTCCATCTTGGAAACATCCTTGAACTCATTCTCATCCTTCGGGAATATTTGTTGTCCATTTGAATCGAAATACTGAATCTCTGGATAAATAACTTCATAATATAGGAAACCATCCCCGTATTCCGAAGAATAATGTGTCTTTCCTATCTCAATTTCTTCCACCTTATATTCCACCGGATTTCTGTCCTGGAATAGTGGAACATTGTCGACTGTGTGTTCCCATCCGTTCTCTTCATTCAGCAGGAATTCCTGTCCTGTAGAAATTCCATTCTGATACAATCTGATTTTCACCTGTTTTTCCGTCAGTGCATCATTTGGATTTTCCCATGTCTTTTTGATATGCAGAGTGCCTGTTTTAGCAAAATTTCGGATATTAAGGCTGGTATCTCCTCGCTGAAACAGAACAGATTTTCCGTCTATCTTACCATCAACTGGTGCCTTAACAGCCTCCTGATTTTCGTTAGCCTCCCTATCCACCAATTTTGCATCAATGATTTTGAATGCTCCATTGGCAATCTCAACGGTGATCTGTATATCTCCTGTGTCTACATATCCCGTCGGTAAGTTTGTCTCTCGCAACAAATACGTCTCAGTTGCTGTTCTGTTCTGTTTGTTTTCATCTTGTAACGGAATGTGAAGTTGTGCGATTCCGTATTTATCAGTTGTTACCGTTTCCTCCTCAACACCGTTCTTACTGACAGCAAAATTGATCTTCTCCATTCCATGTCCGGTAGACTCATCAAATTTGTTCAGTGTGAGTATTCCCTCTTTCTGATAACGGTTCTCCAATTCAATAGTAAGAGTCTCACCACCGCGTCCAATTCCACGTCCTGTGAATTTAATTCCACTTTCTGGATATGCTTCCCATGAATTTACATTATCTCCTTGTTCATGAGAATTGCGGACATTGTACCAACCTGAAAATTTCACATTCGAATCTTTTGGCTTATAGTTGTACTCTTTTAATGTGTATTTCCAGAATGAGTCCGCCTTAACGATCCACGTACAGCTTGTATGTGTATCATCTGTCCATGTACCTACAACTTCTATTGGAGCATCCTCCGCTTGCGGAGCTTCTGCATCCGGTTTCTGGCTATCTTCTGAAGGAAGCACAAGTTTCATATGCTCATGAAATGCAGGTGGCTGAGGTTTTCCATCTAAAAGCTTTTCATCCATATCTACCTGGATATAATAATCTTTCTTGACTTTCTCTATTGCTTCCGGCATTCCGACAAAATCTTTCTTTACTGTCAGGTAACCATTTTTTGCTACAATACGTCCGTCAATATGCCACCCATCGGACATTTCACTTTTGAAAGAATACCAATAAATGGTGAAGAATTCGGTATCTAATTTCGATGGCGGAATCTCCCTGTCTCCGATACGAATCATACGTCCGCTTTCACGAATTGTCTGGAATACCTCTTCATCGGAAGGAATTCTATCTATCTTGTAGATATAGTCTCCATTTCCAATATATCCCTCATCTGGTTTAGTTCCCTGCAAAAGTTCTTGCACTCTCTTATTTCCATCCGCATACTGTTCCCACGTAGATGGATTCTTATTTCCAAGAACTGGAACATCATGCAATATACTTGCCTTCACATTACAGTTTGCCACGGCAACCGCACTTGTATAATCGTCTACATTCGTGGTTGGTAATGCTACCGAACCATCTTCCGGCATCGCTGACTTACAGATATAAAACTGTACCTGTTTTCGATTTTGGTTACTAACCTTACGCCACGCTGCATAGAGGGTGATTGGCTGTCTTGCACTATTATTTATAAGATCAGAAATAGAATCCCCTGCACCGCATTCCTGCCACTTTCCGTCTTTGTTTCTGTAATCCCAATGATCGAATTCATACTGTTCCAACTCTTTGCTGTCATTATCTTCATGATCATAAACTAGCGGATATGGTGACTTAACGTTATGTTTTCCAGCTTCTATTTCATTCTCATAATCATCTGTATGTCTTGTCTTATTCTCAACCTGAGGGGTCAACTTAGCTTCCTTAGGAAGTTTCTTCATATAACGAGTTGTATTATAGATAACCCTGACTGCCCCAGACTCCAGCGGTTTGTCTGCGATCACCTCATAAGATGAGTTAACCTTCGGAATTTCAAATTTTACCTTATCATTTCCGGACGGTTCTGGAAGAACCTCATTTTCGTCCCTGTCATTAGATGTACAACTCCAGACAATCTCCTTGCCATAATACTCACCTTCTAAACTTGCCCTCTTTGGTACTTCCAAAGTATATGCTTCCCCATGGCCTACATACTGTTTCTTAATTGCTTCTCTTTTGGTCAGATTCAGTGGATCCAACACTTCAATCAGATGAAAACTTCCCTCTACACTGAAATGTCTTCCTGCCAGCCCAACCTGAGAAGAAAGTCCTGTCAAACGATCAAAATAATTTTCGATTCTGTCTGGATTCAGTGGGTTTGGCTGTGAGAAATAATAGACAGATACATCTTTCCCGTTTTTCAGGACAGGAATATACCATGTACCATCGTTGTCCTTATAAGGGTGCTGTACAAACACACGGCTGTCTGTCGCATAACCAAACAGAATCTTCTCTTTCTGATCTGCGCCGGGCTCCAGCTTGCTCGGAGTGAAACCAAACTCACTGTAAATTTTAGAAATCGTATCATCTGGTGTGGCTCGCAAATAATAACGACTGGCTTGGCCACTGTTTGCTTTGATTATGTAATGCTGCTCAGCATTAATATTTTTTATCAGCTTATAATGTCCATCGATAAATACATAAAAACTGATATTTGCTTCTTTTACCGCAGCCGGCTTTTCTGTATTATCAGGAACAATCACATATGGACGTACTGCATCATCTGGCTGAATAGTAAAGCTCATGGTATGCTCTGCTTCATTTTTACTCCATGTAACCGCTGAAAGAGTACCATCTTCCTTTCTGCATTCCCAGTTTATATCCTGCGTTTGTTCTTCTACACGCGGCTTTGTACTAACTGTTCTTGTAAGTGTTGACTTTCTTGCAACAAAATCAATTGCCGGAAGATCACGCAAAGCTGTTTGGCTGTAAACCTGTCCATCTTCATCCTGTACTGTCACACTGTAAAAACCGTTATATCTATCATCGTCGTGTTCTAGTAAGGTCTTTGCACTCATTGTGGCAATATTCTGTCCGTCTGGCAGGTAATACACATCCATCGGCTCTCCGGACTTTCCTATATAAATACATTCATGACCTTCTATCGTGTATTTCCCTGCATTATGGATTGTATCGTAATCTCTCTTGGAATAATAAAAACGCTCTTTTGCTCCATTTTGAATAGAACCATCGTAATGAAATTTTTCAAAATGCTCTTTTAACTCATCATTAGAAATATAATAATAAACTGTTCCCGGCTTTGTTGTAGTATCTTTTATAACAGGAATTTCTTCGTTTAGAACATTATATCTCTCATTATTTACAAAAGTATAGAATTTAATGTTCAAGGTTGCTGGTGCAAAAGTGTTGCATGCAACCGTATATGGTTGCTCTATCTTTCCAATAGAAAAGGTTAGTTTATCGCCCTGTTTCACCGGAGCAATTGTTTTATTTTCATCCTCACTGGCACAAAGCCAGTCGCTTTCCTTCGTATCTCCTGGATCAACGGAAATTGTGACCGCAGAATCTTTCTTATAGTAACTCACAGTTCGATTTCCATCCGGATTGATCACTGTAACCGAATAGAAACTGTTCTCATTCTGCTTAATCTGGTCTGAATCATTATCCGGAATTTTTTCGCCATCAGATGCT
>OGQM01001523.1_pt1 | contig 16001 bp, 15 predicted proteins | sample 1553191 | NCBI WGS metagenome assembly OGQM01 (sample SAMEA2579954, study PRJEB22360) | human gut metagenome | biome: human gut; feature: human-associated habitat; material: faeces | place: Denmark | collected 2008/2010 | reverse complement strand
ATGATGTGTTTTTTTAGGGATCCTACAATTTAGGATCCCTTTCTTTTTATGGGAGGGCTATGCTTCCGAATGAGGGAGATATGTCTTCTTGTCTTATAAGCCGAAAGTCTTAACGGTTTGGGGCTTTTCTTTGGAGTACTTCTGCTCCGTGTTAACTTTTATTGAGGTGTTGGGAAAGTTTTTATTGATAAAAACAAAGGATTTTTGACGCTTTATAAAAAGTTTGCAATTGTACTTGTTTTTAAGTTTCAGGTAATTATTTATATACGGCCACTAGCCTAAAGAATAGTATTAAATTTAGATGAGGAAGAAATTATGTTGCATAAAGGCACAATTCGGTGGACTGATTTGAAAAAGAGCTGCGGTTTTATCGTTCCTGATGATAACAGCAAAAATATTTTTATTCATATTTCTCAGTTTAAGAAGTTAGGTATTGAGAATTTGGATGACGGCCAGAGAGTTTGGTATGAGTTGAGGGAAGGTTCACAAGAGACTTTCTTGTCTTCAATTCCGGAGCTGATGGTTATTTAGACATTGGTTCTGAAATCATAGCCGCAGGTATTTTTACCTGCGGCTTTTTTGTGTTTTAAAACATATTTGATTGCTATTTGCCCTTGGAAATGAGTAGACATTGGAGATTGAGAAGGAGTAGTTCTCAGCATGAATACTGGGATTGCCTGCTATAGTTGACAAAATTCTTTAGGGTGCGGCAATAAATTATTGCACATTTCGGAAAAATATATTATGATAATTCTTATATATGAGATGATTTGTGGGAGAATCGTTTGTTTTGTAAAACATTTTCTTTTGTCTAGTGTTTGTTCGTAGAAGGATTTTCATCATGCGGAATTTTAACAAATTCGGGCCATTTGGTTGCGGCCGGATAAAGGCTGCTTTACGCTTTTCTTTAAACGTCAGCGGTTGCGTGTTGATTTTGACGTTAGGGGGAAGATTGTCCGGAAGTTTAGGAGTTTTGAGTAATTCAGACATTGTAGAAATTGTGTCCGGTGTCGGCAGGTTGTGGGGATCGCTTGGCAGCAGGCTGGTTGTTGGGGAAGCGCAGGCTGCAATATGTTTTTTGCCCGATTGTATGGACAAGGCTGATCAAGTGCCATCCGGGAATTTATCCAGCCGGTATTGTAAGGATTTGGGATATGTTTATTACCCTTTAGGACAATGTCCGCAATTTTATGCCCGGGACGTTTGCCCTTATGACAGTTATTATCTGAAATGCGATGCGGCGCAATGGTGTGCGGATAACGGTTACGGGGTTAAAGAATCGGATTGTACAATTCCGGAATATGCCGATGAGCAATGCCCGAACGGATTAGAGGTTTTTAAGGAATGTAAGGCAGATTATGGGAGAGCCTGCCGGGAAGAAAATGAGGATTATGTGAGTAGCTGCAGTACGGGCTGGAAACTGGACAACAGACAATTATGCAGTTATTCGGACAAGTTTGGAATATGCTGTAATACTTGTGTGGGTTATGACTATACAGCGGCTAATATTCCGAGTGGCTATATAGTGGGAAAAAGCTGTCAGGCTTGCGGCGGAGTAACTAAATATCAAAAAGAAATAAATCCGTGCGAGGGGTATCGTGTTTGTTCGGAAGGAGGAAAGACGGGAACGGCGGCTTGTATGCACGGGAGCGAGAAATGGTATAAGGAATGTTGTTCTGCTTGTGACGATTATCCGTATACGGCAGCGGGAATACCGATAGGATATTTGAAGGGAGACAGCTGCGAGTCGTGCAGCGGCTTGAAATATAAGACCAAAGTGGGGAGTTGTGCAAGCGGTTACGTTTGGAATGGCAATAGTTGCAGCCAGGATTGCAAAGTTGGGAATATTCTGAATTCGGATATGAGCTGCAGCGCTTCTAAAGTTGCCGGCAAGACACCGATTGGCGTCGTTTCATATATTAATGGCAATAAGAAACTGGCAATTAGTTTAGTATCGCCGAGTCAAATGTCTTGGAGCTACAGTTCGGCCGATATAAGCGGTATTGCGAATTGGGCATCGGAAAGTGCTGCCCGAACTGATTTTAACGGCAAAAGCAATACCGCAGCCTGGGTTCGTTATTTTGGAAGCAGCGTTACAAACTATGCTGCCGGATATTGTTATAATTACAGTACGTCCGGTACTTTTAAAGGAGATTGGTATCTTCCGGCGCTTGGAGAGCTGTATGTTTCCATTGTTACGAATTATCAGGTCGTGAAAAAAGGTTTGTCGGCAGCTGGCGGTACTTCGCTTTATAATGACCGGGCCCATTGGTCGTCTTCGGAATACGGTTCCGGTTCGGCAACTTGGAATGTTGCCGCTAATATGAACAACACTCATGGTACGGATAAAACAAGCCAAAGCGATTATGTACGCTGTGTTTTTTTATTCTAGGTTTTGAGTAACGAATATTATTATGTTTTTCTTTCTCCGATGCTCCGCAGAGTGGCGAATGTGCTCTGCGGAGTTCTTTTTTGGGATATCCTCGTTATTCCTCACTATGTTCGGGTGTGAGTATGACCTGCACGGCAGGTGCGCGGCAGGTTTGCTACTTCGGCTTGGGAGCCCTAGAGGCGCGTTGCTTATAATGCGCACTATCTCTGCCTAAGGTGCTGTATGCCATGACACTCATATAGCTGTCATTCCGGGCTTGACCCGGAATCCAGGTGGCTAAGGAATCAATATTGACCCGGACTCCGGCTCGGAGGCCGGAGTGACAGATAAAAAACAGGCCGGAGTGACAGATAAAAAACAGGCCGGAGTGACAGGAGGGGAAAAACGCCATGGTATGTAGAAGAGGGAAAACGCCGTGCTGTGACAGGAAAGAGGGAAATTCGAAGATTCCTTGACGTTTTCTTACGAAAACGAGGGATGACCGGGATAAGAAAGGAGAGGGAGATGACAGAGCGAGGGAGAGGAGGTTGCGATCGAAGGATGTCTTAATAAAGAGAACTGAAAATTTAGAGTGCCTCTATAAGAAGAGAGCAGAAAATGATGGGGGATTACATAGAAAAAGGTAGCTTGAATATGAAAAATAGAGTTTTGGGGCATTTTATTTGTTTATTCGGGAATTTAGAGAATGGAATCGGGAGGAAATTTGTTTTTGAACGGGAAATAAGTTGAAAAAATTAGTGTAGAGAGTAGAAGTTTAGGAAAAATTTTGAATTGCGACTCGTAATTTGTTTCTATATAAGGGCAAAATTTTAAGTGTCCCTGTGGAAAAAAATAAAATTATTTGGGGTGAAAATGATTTTTTTATGGCTTTTCAAAAAGGTGTGATTTTCTTGCAAATCCGGGCTGGATATTGTGTTTTAAGTGATTATATATCAGCCGGTGTTAATATTTTTCGATATGTGGTGTCGAACTTTGCGTATTGAAAGTTTTCTTTTTTTGATTAAACTATCAGTTGTCAGGGCAAAAGCCTTGATAACCGAATAACCTTTCTGGAAGGAAATATAAAATGTTTTTTGGAAATGTGAAATGGTATAATATGCAAAAGGGTTACGGGTTCATTATTCCTGATGACGCTTCTAAAGATATTTTTGTTCATGCTACCCAATTGGAAAAGATTGGTTTGAGATCTGTGGCAACCGGACAAAGAATAGCTTATGAACCGTATAATGACCGTGGCCGCATAGCTGCCGGTAATCTTAAACTTTTATAATTCTTAAAGCTATTTGGACTCATCAACAAGCCGCTTTTGCGGCTTGTTTGTTTATATGAGGCGTTTGCAAAAAGGGGTTATTCTCCGGTTGTTTGCTCGAACTTATTGCAGATGTCGTATTCCATTGCATAATTGGTGCTGTTGTCGAGTTTTTGGTGTTCTTGTTCCCGGGCGAGGTTAAATTTCTCGATGATCGGCATCAATTTAATGGCGTAGTAGCGTTGGAGCAGCGCCAGAGCCAGCCGGTCATCGGTTGGGGTGCTGATTTTTACGGAGCGGGCCTGGCGGATTATTTTTTCGGCAGCGCTGCGGATAATCGGCAAAAAATATTGCATGGTTAAAATGTTTATTCGTTGGTGGGTTTGTTCGTGGCGGATAATCAGGGAAAAACGGCAGCTGTCTACGGGATATTCTTTGGCGACATATATTGTGGGGTTGGAATAGCCGAAGTAGACTTCGATTTCGTCGGGGATAATGCAGTAGTCGTTATCGGAAATTTTGATACCGTGGGCGGTATTTATACGGATTGATCCGAGGGTTGTTGCAGTTGCCAGGCCATCGATGAGAATGCCTTTTTCCGGGCGGCTGCTCATGGCTTGGATTTGATGTTGGGGGGTAGATATGTCATGGACAAGCTGGCCGTAAGAGGTTTTGAAGATAATATGCGGGTTAGGGTTGAGGGCATCGCAGGAGACGGTGCCGATTTCCGCCGCGTGTGACGGCAACGAAAAAACGGCCAGAGCCGACAGCAGGAAAAATGCAAGTTTGGGCATATGTTTGTTCTCTTTTGAATGACAATGACAGGATATTATTAAAATATTAAAATAATTTTACTAAAATATCTTTTCAGAGGGAATAAAAATGAAGATTTTATTAAGTTGCAGCATATTATGGGCCGGTATTGCCGGGGCAGTATCGGCAGGAGCGCAGGAAGTGCAGTTTGATGCCGAACTGGCAGCACGTTATCAGGCGGAGGCAGAGGCGGAAGCCGAAGATCTGCTGCAACGGTTTCAGAGTTCGGTTAAGCCGCGTTATCAAACCGCTTATGAAGATTATCTTTATGATTTGCAGCTTATCGCCCAAACCGGGAGGGCGCCTGACAATGAAGCTTTGTATGATGATTTGCGCGTGATGAACAATAATGAAACATTTATTTATGCTGATAGTCAAGACTAAATTTTAGTGTAATCTCATATACCAGCTATACAAGTATTTATTGTTGACCATGATTAGTTGTGGCGATAGTGTTGCTTTGTGCCGAAAAGGTACAAGTATTTGTTACGTACTGAATTTTTTTATAGGAGATTGCTTGATGAAGCAAGGTACAGTTAAGTGGTACGACAGTAAAAAAGGTTATGGATTTATTTCTCCCGATGGTGAAGCAAAGGATGTTTTTGTTCATGTAAGCCAGCTGGAAAAGGCGGGCTTACCCGGGCTTGACAGTACTCAGAGAGTGGGGTTTGAAATTTATGATGACCGCGGGAGAATTGCGGCCGGACAAATTAAAATTCTGTAATCCGATTTTAATATAACTCCTGAAGTAAGCTGTAGTCTGAAGCTGCAGCTTACTTTTTTGGTATATAAAAATAATTGATAAATAAGCCGGGGCGCTTATATTTATATTCAGCACGGAGGCGAGGTATGATTTCTATGCAAAACAGCGAACCGATTTTTACATACAATTTTTTTCTGATTACATTTATTAACTTTATGGTGTTTTTTTGTTTTCAGATGGTTTTTCCGATATTGCCGCTTTATGTTCAGAAGCTTGGCGGCAGCGATGCCGTGGTGGGAATGGTTTTGGGGATTTTTACATTTTCTACGGTTTTGGCGCGTCCGCTGACCGGATATTTGTTGGATCGTCATCGTAAGAAATTTATACTAGTAGGCAGCTTGAGCGTTTTTGCCATGGTTATTTTTTCATACGGGTTGACGGCCAGTATAGGTGCTCTTATGGTTGTGCGGATTATTCACGGTTTTGGATGGGGATTTGCCGGGACAACGACTTCGACGATTGCCAGCGAAATGATTCCCAAAGCCCGTTTTGGGGAAGGAATGGGGTATTTTTCTTTGGCAAACTCTTTGGCAATGGCGCTGGCGCCGGCTTCCGGCATTTATATTGAAATGCGTTACGGCGATGCTTCGGTTTTTTTTACCGCTGCCGTTTTTGGGGTTTTGGCATTTGCTGCCGCTTTTTTTCTGAAATGCAAGTCTCCGGAGGTTGTTCGACCGGCAGTTAACGGTGGGTTGTATGAAAAAGAGGCAATTATTCCCGGAGTTATGTTGTTTTTGGTGGCAATGGCTTATGGCGGCGTGATTAGTTTTCTGCCGTTGTTTGCCGCAGAGAAGGGAATTCAAAATATTGGCGGTTTTTTTGTCGTTTATGCCCTTTCGATTTTGTTGACAAGGCCGTTGATGGGAAAAATGGTTGACCGTTGGGGATTTGATTATACCGTTATTCCGGGATTTGTATGTTTGTTGATTGCGCTGGTTTTGTTGGCGGATTTGCGCAGCAGCCGGATGCTGATGGTGGTGGCCGTGATTTACGGTACGGGGTTTGGGGCAATGATTACCAGTTTGCAGACAATGGCGGTCAGGGACGTTCCGCGCAACCGAATTGGTGCTGCCAATGCGACACTTTTTACCGGAAATGATTTGGGAATCGGTTTAGGAGTTATGCTTTTGGGTATGGTTGCCGAAGCATGGGGATATCGCGATATGTATTTATTTACGGCATTTCCGTTGTTGGCTGCTTTGATTTTTTATGTCCTTTTTGTGCGGGGGCATAAGTTGAAGCTGAAAGAAGCTTAATACGGGCCGTTTGCGGTACGGAGCGCTTTTTCCCGCCTACGGTTATATGACTGACACAGTTTTTCATCAATTTTATAGCCGGTTACTTCGTCAAACTTGCGATGTTCCTGTTCTCTGATTTGGTCAAAAGCGTCCAAAATGGGTTTGACGGCGGCAATGTATTCGTCTTGAAGTTTTTTAATGTCCTGATTAACGTTTCCCTTGCCCTTGATGACAATCGGATTAATGTTTTGCGTTGCCTGAATGATGGCATCTTTCATCAGTGGCAGCAGGTATTGCAGCGTATAGATGTTGATTTGCTGGTGAACCTGCTGATGGCGCAGCATGACCGAGAATTCGCAGGGTTTGGAACGGAATTCCTTGGCAATGTAGATAAGAGGATCTTTATAGCCGATGAAAACTTCTATTTCTTCGGGGATAAGGCAGACATTTTCTTCGGAGATATATTCGGTTATGGCTGAGCTAAGCTTAACATAACCGTCCGATTGGATTGTGTTATGGCTGGAATTCAGGAACAGTTTTTCCGGTACGGTTTGGGACTTCTTTATTTCCTGAAGCTGTTTTTCTTCTGTGGAAACATCGTGAACCAGTTGTCCGTATGCGGTTTTGAATACGATATGCAGCGGAACTTTCATTGCCTCACAGGAGAGGAAACGTTCTGCTTCAAAGGCGGCCCGGGCATTGCCGGAAAACAGCAAAAAGCTCAGAGCTAAGAGTGTAAACAATTTTTCTTTCATCGGGTTTTCTTTAGTTTTATTAAAAGAATATATTTTATAATATAATACAGATATTATTAATTTGTTAAAAATATTTGATTATATTTGTCTTATCATAATAAAAATGCAGGTGTAAAAGTGAAAAGAAATGTATTTATTCTGACAGCGGGCGCTGCGTTTGGGATTTTGGCCTTGGTTTTCCGTGCCGAAGCCGTGACGGATGATATTGTTTATGAGATTGAGGTTGATTTGCCCCAGAAGCAGGTGGTGAAGACAGAAAGACAGCTGATTGAGGAACAAGAGAAAAAGCGTATGGATAATGCTCGCAAAGCCGGGGAAGCGGCGGCCGAGATGATGAAACAAAATTATAAGATTCTGGATACGCCGAATTTTCCGGGAGCGTATTATTATTATCTGGAAGATTTGAAAGTGATTGCTGAAAAGGGGCTGGCACCGGAAAGGCTGAATTTGTTTCGGGATTTGGAATTGATGAATTCCAAAGACGTTTACATTTATTATGACAGCAACGATGATTACAGTTTGCGGCACTAATTGGACATTTTTTAGTTAAGTCGAAAATTCGCTCTTGCTTTTGGGGGGCGGATAACGTAATATACATTCCGATTTAAATATTATTATGGAGATTATGCTGATTATCATTAAAATCAACCATGATAATATTGTTATGAAATAAATTTATTTATTAATTAAAAACAATACAAGATGAAATTTAATGACAATGTTTTGGTGAAGCAGGCAATTTTCGGCTTGTATGGCGACGAAGTCAAAAATCAGGCAAAGTTTTGGATCGTCAGAAATCTGATATCGGGAAATGAGATTCCGGTTCCGCTTAACGATTGTTTTGATGCTTATGACGATTTTGACGAGGTTTTTGCGGATGAGTTTGTCAAGGCTCCAAATTGGCCGGCCTTATGGAATCTGCTGAACAGCTACGATGAGGAAGACGATCGTTTGTTGGCGGTTCCCCGGATTGCGGGCAGCGTGCTTGCCCGTTTTATAGATGAAGAGAAAAACCGGGAACTGCAGGATTGGATTCAGATGGTTGTTGACGATCAGCGTATGGCCGACATTATTTTGGACAAAGCGCGAAATGTACCGGAAATGCTGGAATGGAGTTTGATTTACTTCAAAAAATTTGCAATTTTTCGGGATTCTCCGGCATTGATTGCTCTGATTAAAGATGTTGCTCTTCAGCATCCGAAGTTTGTTAAGGAAGCATTGGGGCTTATTATTTATCTCGGAAGGCATCGAAGCGTACAACATGGTTTAGTTCGGCTGGTTGCGATGGAAGCAATGGCAGAAATTTATGCGCATGTGGAGCTGGATCGTATGCAAAGAAATGAATTGCTTGAACAAATTGACATCTTTTCGGAAAATATGGAAGCGGTTGAACTGCATATTTTTTTGCAGGAAGATGTTTATCTGCCCTATGCGTTCAGAATTCGTTTATCGCAGCGTATTTTGGATATGGCTGACGAAACGGTTAGTGACATTGACTTCGGGAGAGAAGTTTACCGGATTTTTCAGGAAGGTTTGGTTAAATGTCCTGATGAAGAGGGGCTGGTCGGAGCGTGGCTGGATTTTGTCCTGCGGCTGACACGGAAGCATCCGGAGTATGTTTACGAGCTGTTTTTGATGCTTAATTCTTCGATAGATGACTATGTTCGCGTTCATGGATGGGAAGTTGCTTTGATGAATTGGAATCCGGGAATGAATTTTCAGAATTATTCGGCTGAATTTCGGAAACTGGCATTAACTTCATTGGATTTGGCCAATTTGTCCGGGCATTTTCGTCCTCGTGCTTTTTTGACGGCGCTGAATATCTGGGTGTTTGATGTCGACGGCAAATATGATGCAGCGTGGTTTGAGCAGTATGTTGATGCCATGCCTCAAAATGCTGATAACGACAGCTGTTGGGATGACGATTTGTCCCAATTGTTTGAACATTTGGCAATGTTATACCGTTATCGGACGGAAATTCAAAAGCAAAATGCCGACTTCCTTGCTGAACAGGCCAAGGTTTTTGTTAAGCGTCTGATGTCAAATTATGCTCTGATGCCAAATCAGATTGAGCAGTTGAAAGCTTTATGCGTGCGTCTGGAGCTGGATATTGACATTGCGGCAGAAGTCAGAATGATGAAACTGCGGCTTGAGCAGATTGCCAGAAAGAAAGAACAGGAACGGCAATATTTATTGGCGCTTTTTGCCTGACGTGTGGTTGGTGAAAAAAAGGAATCTGAAAATTCAGATTCCTTTTTTTGTTTTTTTACATTTTTTCCTTAAGGTCACTTCCCTGAGCCGTGTAGGTTTCAACAGCTTTGGCCGATTTTTTCGGCAGCGCCACGCAGCCGGGGCCAGCCACGCATCCGCCTTCGCAGCACATCACCTCAATCATGTTGAAGGGGCAGCCGTCGGGGTTGGTGCAGACTGCCCCGGAGGCCGCTTTGGAGCCGTAACGTTTGAGAAGTTTGACGGTTTCTTTGGTCAGGCCGTCAACTTTTAACGGCTGATAGTTTACTTTGCCTTCGATCAGGCTGGCAACGGCGCCGGCTACTCCGCCGGAAACTGAGAAGCCGCGTCCCTGAGCGCAGGAAACTTCGGTGAAGCCGATCGGTTCGCATTCCGCCACGTTAATCTGGGCGGCATTGAGAATAGCGCCGATTTCTTCAAAGGTGATGACATAATCAACATTGGGGTCGTTTTCGGCTTCAACCCGTTTGGCCAGGCAAGGGCCGATGAATACGGTTTTGCAATCCGGCTGTTCTTTTTTGACCAATTCCGCAGTATAATACATCGGTGTTTTGGTATGGGAAACGTAAGGTTGAATTTCCGGAATATGAATTTCAGCGGCTTTGAAGTAGGCCGGGCAGCAGGAAGTTGTCATCAGTTGTTCGCCTTTTTCAGCTTTTTCGATGAACTCGGCGGCTTCTTTCATAGTGGTAATGTCGGCACCGACGGCGACTTCAATAACGTGGCTGAAACCGATTTTGTTCAGAGCCCCGACCAGATTGTTAATACTGCCGGCAAATTGGCCGAGAATGGCCGGTGCCAGCATGGCGACAACTTTTTGTCCCGGGGTGTTGATTTCGCGCAAGACGTCAACCATCTGCGAGGTTTCGACAATTACACCAAAAGGACAGGAGTTGAGACATTTGCCGCAGGAAATGCATTTGGAATGGTCAATGTGTTCGCGTCCGTCCTCGCCTTTGGTAATGGCTCCGACCGGGCAGGCGTCTTCGCAGGGCAGGGGGACTTTGATAATGGCGTTGTAGGGACAAACGTCGGCACAACGGCCGCATTTGACGCATTTGGCCTGGTCAATGACAGCCCGGTCGGCAACTTCAATTGCCTGTTTGGGGCAGTTGAGCATGCAGGGGCGGGCAAGACAGGCGCGGCAGTTGTCGCTGACCAGATATCTTTGGCTCATGCAGGCGGCGCAAGATGCTTTGATAACGGAGAGGACGCTCGGGGCTGCAGTTGTCCGGTCAAGGGCTTTTTGTCCGTAGCCGTTCAGCGAGATGTCGGTTCCGTGTTCGGTATCGGGATCAAAACCCATTGCCGCGATGGCGGCATATTTAATATAGGTGCGGTCGGCGTCAAGGCTTCCCCGCAAGGGCTGCGAGCCGTCGGGACGGATGATTTCGGGAATGCGGTCTGCGTTGGCAAAGCGGTCTTCCAAGAAGCTTTTGGCAACTTGAAGCAAAATTTCCGTACGCAAAAAAGAGGCATTATTTTTAGGTGTCAACATCTCGATTTTCTTTCGTATATGATTAAAAAATATTCAAAATTCAATTTTATGTCTTTTTTTAACATGTAAAGATTATCAGTCAAGGCTATTTTTGCTTTTTCGGCCTAAAAACAGCTGATTTTGGCGAACAGTTTAGCTTGTAATTATAAAATCAGGAGTTACAATATAAACAAGAAATTATTTATGGAAGGAAGCCGCAGAATTGAGAAAAGTCATAATTGTACTGATGGCGGCGGCGGTGGCCGGTTTGGCCGCGGCCTCGCTGATGTTTAACGGATCCGAAGCTGAGGATGCCGCTTTCTCCGAGGCATTTACCGAGCCTTTGCACTTGAATTTTTCGGCCAGCGAGCAGGTATGGCTGAAAGAACACACCCGCCTGAAAGTCGGCGTTATTCGCGATATGCCCCCTTATGAGGAATATAATGCCGCGCTGCGGCGGCCGGAAGGGATTGCTGCCGGTTATTGGGAAGTTATTGCCGAAAGCCTGAATATGGATTTGAAACCGGTTCCGGTTTCAAACTGGGAAGAGGGAGCGGAATTGCTGCGGCAGAAAAAAATTGCCGCCCTGAGCTTTATTTCCGGAGAAAGGGCCAGAAGCCTGCATCTGACGGCGAGCGAATCCTATATCGCGTCGTCATTGGGGATTTTTACCAATGATTACGGAGCTTTTATCAATAATCTGGACGATGTTCTGCCCCAACTGATTGCAATAGATCGGATTACGGCCGGACACCGAATGATTGTCGGTGATTTGCGGCATGATTATAAGATTTATCCGACGGCGGAGGCGGCTATTGCGGCGGTTAATTCCGGCAGGGTTCGGTTTTATGTCGGAGATATTCTGCGGACCAAATATATGATTGAGAAATATAGGCTCAAAAATATGCGTTATATTGCGCCGGTTGTCGGTTCTTCTTATGGTTTTTCGTGGGCGGCGGAACCGGAGAACCGGATGTTCATCCGGCTGGTCAATAAGGTTTTGGAGCAAATTTCCGCCGAACAGGGATTGTATATCCGTTACAAGTGGACGACGGAAAACGAAAGGAGCGGGAGTTTTTGGTCGCATCGTTACGCCCGTTATTTTTTGTGGCTGTTTTTGGGGTTTGCTCTGGCTTTGGCCGGGGTTGTTTACCGCAGCCGGACTTTGCGTAAGCGGGTGTTGCAGCTCAGCCAGTCGCAAAAGATGGAATCTCTCGGCCGTTTGGCCGGCGGGGTGGCGCATGATTTTAACAATATGCTGGCCGGGATACAGGGTGCGGCGGAGTTTATCCGCATGAAGATGACAACGGGTGAGCAGAAGAAAATCGGCAAATATGTGGATATTATTATCAAGGCCTGTCGCCGCGCTTCGCATCTGACCTCGCAGCTGTTGGTCTTTTCGCGCGAGAAGGAACGTCGTTTTGAACCGCTTAATTTTAATGAGTTGATTCAGGACAGCATTTTGCTGCTGGAGCACGGGGTATCGAAAAAAACCGAAATTATTTCCCGGCTGCGGGCGAAAGACTGTTGTGTCAAGGCTAATCGCGATTTGATTCAGAATATGGTTTTGAACCTGGGGTTTAATGCCCGTGATGCAATGCCGTCCGGCGGCAAGCTGCTGATTGCGACCCGCGATGCGGAGATTGCTCCCGAAGAAGTGCATAATTTTTTGGTGAAAGTCCGTCCGGGGAGATACCTGGAATTGACCGTCAAAGACAAAGGCAGCGGGATTGCACCGGAAAATCTGAGCAAGATTTTTGAACCTTTTTATACGACCAAAGCCGTTGGCAAAGGGACCGGTCTGGGGTTGGCGGCGGTTTATGGGATTGTGGTTGAACACCGGGGGACAATCAAGGTTGAAAGCTCTTCCAAAGGGACGACTTTCAAAATTTATTTTCCTCTTTCGGCCGCCGACGTCTGTATTGAGAAGGAGCCGGTGGTGCCGATGCCGCTGAAGGCTAAGATCATGGCGGTAGATGACGAAAAGATTTTGTCGGAACTGCTGAAAGATATTTTGGAAACGCTCGGATGCGAGGTCGTTTCTTTCAATAATCCTTTGGAAGCGGCTGATTATTATGCCGGGCATCCTGATTTTGACGTGGTGATGCTGGATGTGCTGATGCCTCATTTGAGCGGAGTGGAGCTGTATTATCGGTTGCAAAAAAGCAATCCCGGCCTTAAGGTGATTTTTATGAGCGGCTACAGCAAAGATACGGAAGTGGAGAAGATTGTGGCCGGAAATTCCCGGACGGCATTTATCAAAAAGCCGTATAACGTGGCCGAGCTCGGAGAGAAGCTGCGCGGGCTGTTATAAATTGGCAAAGCCTCTTGATATAATTTTAAAGCAAGTTTATGATGACTCAGATTAAGTGTTAACTTTGCGTAGAGAATAATGGCAAAATCAGCAAATTCAGGCGAAAAATATCTTTTGGATGCACTAGACCGAGTGGCTCGGAATCCGGTGGATTATTCGGTACTGTATGTTAATATCTCCAAGTTGAAACCCAAAAACCGTCATCCGGAATTTGTGAAGATTTTTGCCCGGATGTTTGACAGTATCGTCGGCGTTATCCGAGGGCAGATGTTTGTGCTGAGCAACGGAGATTTTGCCATTTTAGGGAAAAATATTACCGAAGACACGGTTGATGAAGCGGTAAAGAAAATCCGTCTCGGATTGTCTTCCGATCCGGTCGTTCACGGTAGAAGCACCAAAGATTTTGCGGAGCTGTATTATTTTCCCGAAGACTATACTTCGCTCTATGTCAAGATTCAAAATATGTACGAAGATGACAATTATGAGGTTCCGGAAAATCCTGATGAGGGGAAGCGCCCGATACGCGCCGATGAGATTGATGATGTCATTGCCCAGCTTGATACGATTGATATTCCGGAGATTATCAAACGGCAGAGCGCTCTGCAGATTGTCGGGCCGGGAAAATTCCGGGTTGCGTTTCAGGAATTTTTTGTGGCGGTCAAGGATTTGAGCGCACATTTGGACAAGAGCCTTGATTTGCTGGCCAGCCGCTGGCTGTTTCTTTATCTGACCCAGACGCTGGACAAGAAAACGCTGAACGCTTTTTTTAGTTCGGACATTGTGAACTGGCCCCGGCAGATTAGCCTGAATCTTAACCTGTCTTCTGTTTTTTCGCATGAGTTTGTTAATCTGGCGAAAAACTTTTTGAAACCGGATCAGAAATTGATTGTGGAAGTGCAGCTGATGGATGTTTTTAATAATTTGCAGCTGTATTTTAAGGTTAAGGATATTTTGCATGCCGGCGGGCATAAGCTGCTGATCGATACGGTCAGCCCCTCGTCGCTGAAACTGTTGAACCTGAAGCGGCTTGATCCGGATATGATTAAGGTTTTTTGGGAACCGCTGCTCGAATATGATGCAAATAATGAAATGTTCAGGCAGGTGGTAGAAAACCTGGGGGCGGATAATGTTGTTTTGGCCAAGTGCGACAGCAATACCGCGCTTAAGTGGGGGCTGGAATATAAACTCAATACTTTTCAGGGGCCGATTATTGACAGTTTGGAAGTCACATTGCTGCAGAAACATTGTCCGGACGCCTCTCATTGTCCGGCGGCCGACTGCTTGCGCCGCAAGCGGCTGTTATGGGGGAATTTCCGCGATGAATGTACGCAGAAGGAAATTTTGGAGGAATTGCTGTAGCGATGTTTCTATTTAACAAAAATGCCGATAAGCCGGTGGTTAAAAAAGATACGGTTATTTTTGATTATCTGCGGAAGATGGAAAAGAGCCTTGACGACTACAGAGCGCTTTATCTGGAAACCGGAAGGCTGGAAAACCGCAATATGCGCGCGGTGCAGCGCCAGTCGCTGATTGAGACTTTTGAAACGGTTATCAAGAAAAGCGGCGGAGAGCTTTTTGCCTTGCCGAATGATGATGTTGTCGTGTTTTTTAACCGCACGGCCCAGGAAGAAATTTTGACCTGTTTGGTTAAACTGCGTTTTATTTTGCATGACGATCCGCTTATTCGCAATAATCCCGATTTGGAAAAATCAGGTTTTGCCCGTTTTTATGATTTGTCAAACGGGGCGGCTCGGTTTCGCGACATAATCCGCAAAGCAACGGAGAACGGCAGCGCCGATACCAAACCGGAGGAACGTTCCGGACGGCCGTCCATGCTGGGACAGGGCGGAATATACGGCGGCGGCGTGCGCAAGCTGCGAAGGCAGTTGACGCCGCAAATGCTCGGCAAACTGCAAAAGGTTTTGTCAATGGCCGATTTTTCGAGCCTGATCCGGCGGCAGTCGGTTTGTGCGGTTATCGGACGTTCTGCTCCCCAAATGTTGTTTGATGAGGTTTTTGTTTCGATTGCCGATTTGCGCGATACGCTTCTGCCCGATGTGGATTTGACGGCAAATCCCTGGTTGTTTCAGTATTTGACCGAAACGTTGGACAAGCGGGTTTTAGCCAGCGTGAGCAAGCACGACGACGGCTCTTTAATCAATAATTTCAGCATGAATCTGAATGTTTCAACGATCCTGTCAGATGAATTTTTGCAGTTTGACGAAGACATTAACGCTTCCATGCGGTCGACGATTGTTTTGGAATTGCAGCTGGCGGATATTTTCAGCGATATAAAAGCTTTTATTTTGGCAAAGACTTTTGCACAATATCGCGGCTATAAGGTTTGCATTGACGGAATTACCGTTGACAAGCTTAAATATATTGACCGTGAACAGCTGGGAGCCGATTTGATTAAAATCATCTGGCACCCGACGTTTATGGATGTTATTAATGAAGACAAGCATTTTACCGATTATGTCAATAAAGCCGAACGCGCCAAGATGATTATCTGTCGGGTTGATGATCCTCAGGCGGTTGAAGTCGGCAATTCTCTGGGTATTAATCTTTATCAGGGGCGTTACATTCAGCGTTTATTGTCCGCCCAGCCGAGAAAAACTATTTTTACAATAAAAAAATAAAGCTAAAAGTTCGTATAATGGTTGTCTAGAGCAGTTTTGGCGGGTCTCGAAAAATCGATCTCGCAAGCTCGCTCGTCACGTAAGGCTCTGTCTGCGCACGATGTGCTTGCC
>OGQM01001515.1_pt1 | contig 16095 bp, 20 predicted proteins | sample 1553191 | NCBI WGS metagenome assembly OGQM01 (sample SAMEA2579954, study PRJEB22360) | human gut metagenome | biome: human gut; feature: human-associated habitat; material: faeces | place: Denmark | collected 2008/2010 | reverse complement strand
TCCGCCACAGCCCCTTTTCGCACCATCTCCGCCGCACGGCAAAGACCAAAACCACTGCGCTCCCTGTTTCACTGACTGTATCGCAAGGAGCGCCTTGGCTTTCTTTGCCGTACTCTCGCTGACACCGGTAAGCAGCATCCGGTCGATGATCTCCCGCTGTGCTTTCGGCCCGTCAGCGAGAAGCTGAGACAGAATGTCCTTTGCCTGCTGCATTTGCGTGTCGGGTCTGCCGACAGCGGCAAACACATTGCCGAGGACTTCATCGGCGGTCTTGGCGGTTTCCTCCAGCCATTCGACCTTGCCGTCACTCACCGAAAAGACAATGGCATTTCCCGTCGGCGCAAGGTTGCTCTTGACCTGCGCCAGTATCCGCTCGTCGGGTCTGTCCTTGTCGGTACGCCCAATGAGCAGGGCGCTTCTTGCGGCGGCAATGATGTCCACCGAGCCGACGCTGCGGTTGATGGCTTTCTGACCGATGGCCTTGTTCATATGGTGAACGATGAGAATAGCACACCGCTGCTCCTTGGCAAGCTCGATGAGCGGACGGAACTGCCGCCGTATCTCGTTTGCCGTGTTGATCCTCGTTTCCTCTCCGATATATGCTGACAGAGGGTCAAGGACGATGAGCTTGGCATTTGTTTTGCGGACAGCCTCCAGCAGACGCTCGTCGGAAAAGCTCAGGTATTTTTCCTTCTCGCTGATGAAGATCAGTCTGTTCGGGTCGCCTCCTGCCTTGACAAAGCGGGGCACGATGGTATCGTCTGCATCGTCCTCAGAGGACTGGTAGATGATATTGACCGGCTCCTGACCGCTGCCATCCGTGAACGGCATCGGCTCGCCCCGGCTTAGCATTGCGGCGAGGTTCAGCACAAAGGTGCTTTTCCCGTCGCCGGAATCGCCCTGCAAGACCGTTACCTTGCCATAGGGGATATACGGATACCACAGCCACTCCACCTCCTTGATCTCCACATCACTTGCCTTGATAAGCTCCAGCTTCATTTTCGTTTTCTCTCCTTTCTCAAAAAATGCGGGCAATCGATCACCAATACTCGGAAGCTCTGCTTGCATAAGCGCTGACACTTCCGGCATAGCTCGTTGTAGGTGATCCGGTTTCGTTCGTTCAGAAACAGCGCCCATTCCTGTTTCCGCTTCTTGCTCATTCGTGGCACATTTGCCGCCTCCTTTCATTTTTCACCCAAGCCGCAGGGCGTGGGTATGTACTTACTGCTTTGAAAAGCAAAACGCCTGGCGTTTCCGTCAGGCGTTCATTTTGGCATTGTTTCGGGACGATTTCTGCCCATTTTCTTTGCTGTGCGGCGTTTTCAAAAGCAGGGTGGTATGCAGATACCGCCTTGCCGATTTTGGGGAAAGCGCCTGTTTTCGGGCGCAAAAAAAGCACCCATTTCCATTGCTGAAAACAGGTGCAGTCCGCTATGTTATTCAGTTGTCGCTACCTGCACAGGCGCAGGAGCAGCTCGTCCAAGTCCTCCGTGGGTTTATCCTCTGCCAGCAGAGCGTTGCGCCATTCCACCAGCGCACGGACAAGAAGCCGCAGCTCAAAATCATCTACCTTGATTTTTATCTTCTTCATAGACATATTCCCTCATCACGACCTCCTCCACACGGCTGCGGATGCTGTTCATCCGTCCGACCCACTGCATCATATCCTCGGCCTTGAGCTGCTCGGTCACGCCCTCACGCTCGGCATACTGCCTGACCAGCCGGAAGAACATCGCCTCGCACTCCTCGTCCACGCTGTGCAGGTACTTATTCAGCGTTCCGCTTGTTCGCAGGCTCGTCAACAGCACCCTGTGGCATTTCTGCAAATAGCGGAACTTCGCTCTGCCGAACCGTCCCAAGTCATAAAACTTTTCTTCAGGGAGCGACAGGTCAGGCAGATAATAATCGCCGCAGAGCGTATAGCTGATACCCGTCTTTTCGTCTGTGATGTGCTTTTCCAGTTCCATAAAAAATCCCTCCTGTCAGGATACATTGTACCCGATAGGAGGGATGTGTGCGAATGTGTGAACACACAAAAGAAATTGTTGAATTCTGCAAACAGGAAGTTATTGCGCTCTTTTCAATAATTCCTCGGTACTTGCACCAAACAATTTCGATAACACGATTAAGTGCGTCGTGCTCAAATCAGAGGCACCGCTTTCCCATTTAGAAACAGCCTGACGACTTACCCCCAATGATTCAACTATCATATTAATTATTAAATTTCTATGTCTTTCATCAGCTTTTCTCTGAACAACATCATCCACTCTACTGCCTCTGGCGGAAAGTTCTTGTAACTCGAAATCCTGTACGGTTAGTTTATGTTCTGTTCCGGTGATCGGATGAGTAAAGGGTATTACATCGCCGACAGATGGATTTGTAAAATGCATACCATCATTTTCTCTAAAAACATTACTTGTCATGCGTCAATTCATACTCTTTTACTGCCTTTTCATTTTTCTTCCCAAACTGGGACAAACTTGAATCCTTTGATGTTGTTTTGCTCGATTAGCTTCTTAAAATCCTCTGTGACATAGGGGTGAGTATGTAATTCTTCCGGGATCTTGAAAATAAACACATTATCAAGAAGTTCTCTATGAAAAGCATACTCTTCAACTCGCATAATTCTGCCGGAACTTTGGAACAGCTTTAACTTCGAGTTTTCTCGATCCAAGCAATCAATTATTGTCGTTACATTAAGTACATAAAGGCGTTGAGATTCGCTTTGTGCCGGTAAAATTTGAACATTCCCCTGAAGGTGTGAACTGATCACATTAAAACATTTCTCGTTTACAACAACAGAACTTACATCAATAGAATATACATCTCCAATTTCCTTGCCTGTTTCTGTGTTATGGTTACTTGGATGCAATTCGACACTTTCCCAATTTTCTATTGGCTGACCCCTAAACATAAATGCTTTGTAGCCAGTCTTTTCTTTAGTTTCAAATGCTCGATACGTACGATCAGTCCATAATTGATAAAGCTTTATTTTTTTGCCTTCATTGGATTGCTTATCTATATTTCGCTTTGTTCTTAATGCTAACTTTGCTAACGAACTTATCGTGTGACCTAAGTCAAAATCCATTTTTATCTCCCACATATTATAAACAATTTTGATTTGTCGTCTTTGTTAAAGGATATTATACCACGACTTTATGACTTTTTCTACTTACAAATTCAAAATTGCTGAATCGTAAATCTGCAATGGACACATTCTGCATTCTTACATCCTTCCTTGATGTCCTCATTCAATATAGTCATCTTTATAGCTGTGTTCCATTTGCAAACTCGTCCATCAAGAAATGGACGTGTACCGGCAGCCGGCCGCCATGGATAACGTCCGCCTGATAATAGAGCTGCTGGAACAGCTGAGTATAAAGCATTCCCACGAGGAAGCTGAAGGAGCTGTCATTGTCCGGGATTATGGCAAAGACTGCCGTTTTCTTCTCGCCGATACTCCACAGCTCCAGTTCATCGTTCTGTGTGATGCTGGCAAGACTCTCCAGATTGAACTTTTCCAGACGGGAGATCAGGGTAATCTGGATGGATTTCAGGGTTTTGCCGCTGCCGGAGTGATAGCTCCGGTAATACTTCAAGGCGATATGCTCCGGATTCCGCATTTCCAGCCGTTCAAAGAGGATATCCAGCGCGGACTTGTATGTCTCGTCGTCCTCCCGGACTTCCCCGGCGCGGATCATCTCCATGACCATCGGGAAGTTCTGCTCCTCCGGCGGGGCCTCGTAGTGCAGGTAGAAGATGAGCGCCAATAGAAGCATGGTCGCCGCCTGATCCCAGAACGGGTCCTGACTCTGCGAGCCCTTCGGTGTGGTGTTCTTGAAGAGGTTCGTCACCAGACGCTGGATATCGTTGTCGCTGCGCAGATACACAAACGGGTTGTAGCAATGGCTCTTCTCCATATTGATGAGATCCAGCACCTTAATGTCGTACCCCTTGGCCGAGAGAAGGTTTCCGGTATCACGCAGAAGCTCACCCTTCGGGTCAAGCACAACATAGCTGGAATTTGCCTGACACAAGTTTGGTTTGGCGAAAAACCTTGTTTTTCCGGCGCCGGAGCCGCCGCAGACCAACGCATTCAAATTGCGCCGGTGTTTGCGTCCGTCCAGCCCAACGGAGACATTCCGCGTGAGGATCTTGTTTCGCGTTGGGAATTTGTCTGCGTACTTTCTGTTCACCTGCACGGGAGAGCCCCATTGGGCGGAGCCGTGCTCCTCCCGCCGCCGATAATTGCGCTGGGTGGAGAGATGCATCCCAATAGCAAGTCCGTAGCAAAGCAGCAAAATGAGAACTGTTTTCAGGCTGTTCTCGCAGAGCGTGATATAAACCGGGCGGCTCATCGCCGCCCCAAAGTTTTGGATCAGCCCGGGAAGTCCATCCTCCATAAACGGTGCGATCCGCAGCGCCAGCCACACGACGGGGAACGTACCGAGACAGTATAGGAGAACGTTTTGTTTCGAGAATTTATCGTGCCGCACGGTCTGCCTTCTTTCGTTCCTTCTGTGGTGCCGCGTCAATGACCTTCAGGAGCAGACCGTCCACATCCTCCGTTGGCCGCTCCGCCTGAATCAGGTCATTACGAAAATCCGTAAGAGCTCCGACCAGCAGCCGCTGCTCGAAACAGTCCATCGTCACGACCACCTTGTCTTCGACCATCACAGGGACACCTCCTTGTCGTCCTTCTTTTTAACGCGAATGGGGATGTGCACATTCTCCCGCTCGGTCTCCGGCAGTTTCTGTCCCTGCTCGCGACGGATCTCCCGCAGTTCCTCCCGCACGGAGGGGCGGGAGCCTCGGTCAGAGCCGTCCACGCCGCCGCGGAAATCTCTGCTCCCGGAGGAACGCTCGGACGGACGGGACTTCGCCGTCCGGGCCGTGGTAGGGTTTGTGTTTTCCGCTTGTTCCGCCGTGGGGTTGGGCTGCTCAGCGGCTACCGCCTCCAGAAACTGATTCAGCTTGTCGTCTGCTGTCTGAGTGCGCTCCGGCGTGGAAATGTCATCACCGCCTTTTGCCTTGTCCTTGCGGGACTGCTGGATCTCCGTTTTCACCGAGGCCATGTCCACCGTGGCCAGGCCGAAGCGCTCAAAGATGCGGTTGATCTTCCCGGCATCCTCCGCCCGGACCATGATGTCGGTAAGGCCGTCCGCAGCATTGTTGTCCTTCAGCACGCAGTAGAGAACGCCGTACTTTTTGGCCTCCTCACAGAATTTCCGAAGCTCACCGTCCCGGACGGCGAACACCTTCAGCTCCTTGCCGCTTTTCAGCATGTTGGTAAGCCGAATTTTGCCGCGAGTCTTCTTCTGATCCCGCAGAACGGCATACAGCAAAACGGCCAGCCGTTCAGCCGCCTTGCCGCTGATTTTAGCTGCGACTTCCACGCCGTTGAGGCTCATCCTCACGACCTGTTCCGCCGCTTCTCCCGAATAGTTCATCTTCCTGCTCCTTTCGTTCGTTTTGCAGCGCGTCCAGCTGCGCCCGAATGTCTTCGGCTCTCTGCCGGACGCTTTCACAGATTTTCAGGGATTCCTGTAATTTTCTGATCTCCCCGGAGACACCTGCAATCTGCTGTTTCACCTCCTCGACTGCAGACTCGTCTCCGGCGCGTATTGTCCGCTTCAGCTTGTTTCGGAGGTCAACTCGCTCCGCCATCAAGGTGGTTATCTCATTGCTGGCGCACTTCCGATACTTGTCCAGATCCGCGTAAGTCTCGATTTGGTTTTCCTCCAAAAACCGGGTCTGCTCGTCCAGCCGGTCCAGCTTCCGCAGGTCCTGCCGCATGGCGGCGGAGAGCCTCGTCACAGAAGCCGGAAAGCGGAGAAGAATGTGCAGCTCGTAACAGTAATAGTAATAGAGCGCCGCGATCCCTTTTGCTTTAGTACGGGGCGGATAATCGGCGCGGTATTTCCGGTACTGCCGCTGCTCCTCCTCCAGGAATGGCTCCTGCCGGCGGATGCGCTCTAAAATGCGGCTCTCAATGGAATCCAGCGTATACTCCTCGCCTAAACGGTCAAAGCGATAGAATCGCGCCGAGCCATGCGGCCGCAGAGAGGGGCGCTGCAGCGTCTTGCCGGATTCCGCGGTAAGCTTCAGCTCGTAGCCCATATCCGTCAGCGTTAGGAAAAACTCCGCCTCCGTCAGGGAGGCCGCAATGGCGCGGTCGATGTCGGCACGGATGAGGCTGCGGTTGGTGGGCTTTCCGTTTTTCTCCGCAGACCACGCGCTGTAGTTTTCGCGCCTGCCGTCTGGGCGGCGAACGACCGAGAGACCGTATTCCCGGCATAATCGGTCCGAGACTTCCCGCATCCAGGTGTAGTCTTCGTTGGAGCGGTAGAATTTCCTGCCGTCCACGAAGGAGACCGTGTTGATAACGAAATGCGAATGGATGTGGGACTCCTTATCCACATGGGTTGCCACCAGCACCTGGTACCGGTCGCCCCACAGCTCTTCGGCCAGCCGGATGCCGATGCGGTGCGCCTGCTCCGGCGTGACCTCGCCCTCCCGAAACGACTGATAGCCGTGATAAGCGATTGCCCCGTCTTCCTTACGGAACCGCTTTTTCACGGCTATCATTTCGCTGCGGGCCGTCCCGGCGGTGCAGTTTACGCCGGTGACCAGCTGCCTTCGATTGGTCGCGGCCTCGCGGCCGGCGTAGGCGATCACGTCCTCCAGCGCTTCGCAGTTGGTCTCCGCAGCGGACGGGATCGTCTCGGGGTTTGTGGTCTTGTCCGGATTCTCGGCATAGAGGAGCACCTTGCCGATGTAGCCGCGGACACGCCACAGGGATGTTACTGCCATGAACCGTACATCACCTCCAATAATTCATGGATCGTCTTTTTCAGCCAATCAGCGTTCTCCCAATAAGCTGCCGTATCGATGAAGCCTTTGGCGTTGGCGACGAGGGCGATCTGGTTGATGTTGTTATTGATCTGCTGAAGATTGCGGAGCACCGCGACGAGGTCCATAGACGGCATCTCTTTTATGACGCTGTGCTCAATCAGCGCACGGAGATACTTCTCCCGGGACCAGCCGGACCGCGCCACGTCCCGGCGCAGCCGCTCCATTTCCTGCTCATTGAGCCGTAGGTCGATTTTGATGTTTCTTCTGGCCATGCTGCCTCCTTTCATCTGGTAATAAGGGTTTGGGGTTACCCCAACAAGCCAATGTGCCGTCAAAGCACGATGCTTGCTAAGAAAATGCCGCAGGCATTTTCCTCGAGGCCGCCTCGCGCCTCAGCGCTCCGGACTTCTCTCTGGGATATACGGCACGGCTTTGATATCGTTACCTGCTCGGAAGAACCGTTCCGGGTACTTGAATAACTCCGTATAACGGCGGAGCTGGTCGGGAGAGAGACCGCCGAAATTTTCGCCGCTGCAATCGCAGACGAAGAATGTCCCGGCGATGATATCCAGCATTTCTCCGCGATCTGGATCGGCGTAGACTGCCCGGTTTAGGGGTAGACCGTTAATCTTGCCCTCCTCGTTGCATACGATACAGACGGGCTCTTCAAAGGGGTAATAAGCCTCGATATACCCTCCCACGGTTTTCTGATAGCTCTCCAAGGATGCCTCGATGGTGGCTGTCCTTGCCTGCTTTCCGGGCTCACACAGCACTACAGAAATCTTCCGGCGCAGCGGCTGGGCAGCGATTTTCTCGCCCCAATCGCGGCGGCTCTCATTTACTTTGTTGTTCATCGTTCTTGTTCCTCCTTCTTTTTCATGCGCCCAACCTGCAGTTGGAGCTGTTCGTTGACGTCTTTTCCGCAGATGGGCGGCTCGTCCAGAACGGTGTAGCCTGGGAGGCCGTCCATAATTCCTTTTGCCGCGGCACGACCCACCTCGTCGTTGTCCAAATGCAGCCGCAGCGTGGTAATCTTCGGGTTCTCGTTCAGGAACCGGCTCAATGCCACCGGCACCACGCCCGGTCGCTTGGGAGCAAACACCCCGGCCAGAGACAGCAACGCATCCTGCTTCCAGTCGATGCCCTTGTAAAGCTCCAGCGTGGCATAGCTGAGCAGATCGATGGCCGCCTCGAATACATGAACCGTATGTGCTTCCGGATTTTCGGTAATGGAGAAGGAGTAGTGCTTGTCGCTGCCGCCGGCTTCGGATTTGTACCGGCTGAACGTACTGCGCAAAGCCCCGTACCGTGGCTTGCCCATCCGGTCATAGCCAACAAACAGAGCGTTCTTGTACTGCGCCGTCTGGAAGAGAAGTTTCTTTTCGATGCAGTAGTCTATAACTGTCGCATGGATCCCGCGCCCCTCCAGATACCGCTTCACGGTATCGCAGTTGGTGTCCACCTCCGGTAACAGCAGGCGGCGCTCCCTGGGGATAACCGGTTCTTTCGGGGCGGTATAGATCTGCGGCGGCGTCCCGGCCAGCAGGTTTACCGCCTCCGGGAAGGACATCCCCTTCACCTTTACCAAATAGTCCAGCGCATTCCTCCCGCCGATCCCGCAGGAAAACCAATGCCATTTGCCATTCGAGATCTTCAGGCTGTCGTGCTCCCGGGTGCAGTAGGTATTGCCGGAAACGTGCACCAACTCATTTGGCTCATGTGTCCGCAGATAGCTCAGCAGGTCGACCTGCCGGGCGGCCTCAATGGCTTCCGCTGCAACATAGGGCATATCAGCGCGCCTCCTTCTGTTTTTCCAGCTGCATCATCTTGGAAGCCCGGCCATCGATGCAGTCCCGGATGGCATCCATGTAGCCCAGCTCCAGCTTTTCAAAATCCTTCAGGATATCGGCCACCGGACTGGGGGATTTCAGCAAAGCCCGGCATTGCTCCGGCTGCAGCTCCAGATCTTCCATAGCAAATAAAATATCCTGCCGCACGGCGTACTCATAAGCGTGCTGCAGGATCTCATCGGGCGGAAGTGTTAAGAGCCGGTCACGGTAGGCGCTCTGCTCCGCTGCCATCTTTTCATAGATGGCGGTATTCAGTTCTTCGCTTGTCATGGTTCCTCCTTCGTTTGTGTTGGTTGTTTTTCATTTTGTATTGAGGATATACTATCCATAAGGCGTGCAGTTCTGATGAATAAGAATGCTCGAAAGCATCGACCGAATATTACCATTAACGCCTTGATGTTTCTCGTCATTTGTACTATAATTGATGAGAAAGAAAGGGCGTGACGAGAATGCGGCAATTCGACTATGCGAAATTAAAAGATCAACTATGGGATACAGAAGTTGTAAACTATCTTTCGCAAATCCATGAGGCCAAAGGCAAGCAGACCCTATATCTCAGGCAAAAGCCGGAGCAGCTCGACAGGCTCGTCGAAATTGCAAAAATTCAAAGCACCGAAGCATCCAACGAAATAGAGGGTATTCGCACAACGGAAACGCGTCTTCGTCAGCTGATGCGCGAGAAGGCCGCGCCGCGAAACCGAGATGAAAGCGAAATCGCCGGCTATCGTGACGCGCTGAATGTTGTTCATGAGAGCTTTGAATATATTCCGCTGACGCCAAACTATATTCTTCAGCTCCATAAAATCATGCTCAGCCATACGGATTCGGCGTTTGGCGGAGGCTTCAAGAATGTACAGAACTACATTAGTGCAACGAACGCAGACGGAAAAGCATACACGCTGTTTACGCCGCTTGCTCCGTATGAGACTCCTCCTGCCGTACAGGAAATCTGCGACGCATACAACCGCGCCATGGGAGAAGGCAAGGTTGATCCCTTGATCCTCATACCGGTTTTTATCCACGACTTTCTCTGCATCCATCCGTTTCTTGACGGAAACGGCAGAATGTCAAGGCTGCTGACCACGCTGCTTCTCTACCGCGCCGGATATGAGGTCGGAAAGTATATCTCTCTTGAAGCAAAGATCGCTAAGAACAAGGGAGCATATTACGATGCTCTTGAATTATCTCAAACCGGCTGGCACGAAGAGAAGGACGATCCAACGCCCTTCATAAAATACCTGCTTGGTACGATTATCAGCGCATATCGCGATTTTGAAGACCGAATGGAAATCATATCGCCCTCCTCGGAGGATACTGTCCGAAAAGCGGTTGAAAGCCGAATCGGCAAGTTTACAAAGCGCGAGATCACCGAGCTTTGTCCCAATATCAGCGCATCAACCGTAGAGCGGAACCTGCGTGCTATGGTAAATAACGGTGAGCTCGAAAAACAAGGTGCAGGGAAGAGCACGGTTTATATCCGGCGTTTTTGACGTACACCACCACATGAATGCCGCTTAGAACAAAGAGCAGCAACGCTTTTACGTGTTGCTGCTCTTTGCTATTTTAAAAATCTGACTGAATGAAACGGGGAAATCTGACTGAATGGGCTGACTTCGGTTCCTCGACAGGCCACAGGACTGCACATATCAACCGCTGTTACAGGTCATAAAACGAAAAAGTTATACCCTGGGGCGAAAAGTCGTTTGAAAAAGTTCTCGGCTGAGGTCACGCTTTTCAGAAAAATGTGTGGAAACCATTTATAAAATGTCAGAAAAATGTGCGTAGCGGCTATCAATTTCCCCGGAAAAATGTGTTATGGCTCTCTGCTCTCCGGAAGAAAATTCAACGCTCCGTTTGCGCCTTAATATACCGCGTTGTTCGCCCTGCACCGATCCGCCTTATCGAGCCTGTTTTGACCATTACGCCAAGGACAGCTTCGACGGTCGTGGGGCTGACATCGGGGAGAATTTTGCAAATCTCGGCTTTGGATAGCGGCGTCAGGCTGTTCAGAACGGTTGCTTCCACACGGGCTTTCTTCGTGATCTTCTTGCCGTGTACCACCGCAAACCGCTTGTCCAGCTCCTTATAGCACAAATAAAGGGTAGACAGGAAATTCTCCATAAAGGGGAAATAGGAGTTCTCATTCGTTTCCCACCCGGCCGAGGACTGCCGCAGGGCTTCGTAATAATACGCCTTGTAGTTATTGATCTGCTCCTCAAAGGACACATATTTCCCCGCGTCAAAGCCGTTTTTATATAACAGCAGCAGCGAGAGCAGGCGGGACATTCTGCCGTTGCCGTCACGGAATGGGTGGATGCAGAGGAAATCCAGAATTACGCAGGGGATCAAAAGAAGCTGATTGATATTCGCATCGCTTCGGGCATCCAAATAGGCAAGCTCCAACTGCTCCATTGCTTTTGGCGTCTCGCTCGCAGGCGTGGGACGGAATCGGACACGGCGGTTTCTGTCAGCGTCGATTTCCAGAATCACATTGTCGTCCGTCTTGTACTGCCCGCCGTACTCATAGCCCGCAAAGCTCATCATCATTTCGTGCAGCCGCAGAATGTCACTTTGCCGGAAATCGATGTGCTCATAGTCCAGGTGGATCGCATTAAGGGCGTCACGATATCCGGCGATTTCCGCCTCATTGTGGTTCAGCGGGGCGCTGTTCTGATTGACAATGGCGGCGATACGCTCGTCGCTTGTTACAATGCCCTCGATGGCGTTAGAGCTTTTGATGGACTGAACCTTTGCGACGGCTTCCAACTCGGTGAAGATCTGCGTGTATTCGTCCTTGCGCACGCCTGCCATAGTTTTCAGCGCCGCAATATTGGAAGTGAGGTTCACAAGGTTTGCAGGCAACAAACCGTTATTCAAAAAGGAGTAACCGAATTTTCTCATACAGCGCCCGCCTTTCTGCACATAATTATAGAATATTATATGCAGAAAAGCAAGAGCTCATCCAGATTATCTGCACATACTATCTCAAACTATACGCAGAAATGATTTTGAAATAGTATGTCCGCAGAAACAACAGTACTGCCCTATGTCTTCCATATTCACTTCATGATTCGGAGGATCAGTTCATTGATATCCTCCGTGGGCTTCCCGGCCTTCACAGCCTTATTCCGGAAATTCAGCAGCGCCGTCATCATCAGGCGCACCTCGCGTGGGCTCAGCGCAACAACTACTTTCTGCTCTTTCTTCCAGAACAACATAGTCACCACCTCGTCGTTTTCTTTTATGCTATCGGAACCAACGGTGATTGGCAAATATGCAAATCACCGTTCCCGATCGCGCTCCTTCTGCTTCACCTCCAGCACAGAACCGCAGGCCTTTTCATATTCCTTATTGGTGATGAGCCCGGCCTTATAATCCATGTAGGTGGCGGCTGCCTGCGCATCCTTGATGGCGCGGATCAGCGTCTCGGGCTTGTCCCGGATAGCCTGAATCCAGGACTGCACATAGGCCTTGTGGTTGTCGATGTGCTGCGGTGTAGCGGTCACATCCAGATTGACACCCATGAAGCAGGAACACATCTCCGCCACCAGCTCCTCGTAAGCATACTGCGGTGTGCCGAACAGCGCCCCCTGCGGTCGGTTCAGCCTTGCGGGATGGCCGGTGGAGTGAGACAGTTCATGGAGTGCTGTGGCGTTGAAGGCGTACTCGCTATGGAAAGAGCCGGGGCTGGGCAGGTGGATTTTGTCCTGCATGGGTGAATAGTAGGCCTGATCGCCGCCGTCTGTCAGAATCTCCACGCCCATTCCGCTGCAGAGCTTTTTGATCAATGCGTCCGGTGTAATGTCCCTCTTCTGCACCGCGGGACGCTCCGGCATCCCCTCAATGTCGCAGGCGTTGAACACCGCCGTGTAACGAGTGGACAGCGTAAACTCCTTTTCGCCGCGGCCGTTCTCCAACTCCTGCTTGTACTGTTCCCAAGTCAGCGCCTTCTTGTTGGCGATATCGTAGGGATACCAGTATTCCACATAGGTTGCCTTGGAACCTTTCTTCAGGTGCCACTTTTGTTTGGGGTGGTACTTGCCGTCTGCATCCATGATCTGTACCATCGTCACCCAGCGAGGATCGTTGTAGCCCTTCATCATGGCGATGAGGGAGAGCCAGAAGGCATTGCTGCCCCGGTAGCAGGCCTTGGTGATGCCGTTATGCGGAGCATCTTTGCCGCTGCCGCGCCATTCCTTCTGCCACTCCAGCCCCTTTTCCTCCAGCACATGGGCGAAGGTCTCGGCCAGCTCCGCACGGTATTCGTCCTTATTCTTCGGCCGGCTCATCTGCGATCGCCTCCCATTCTTCCGGCGTCAGGGTGTCCTCGTCGATAAACACGATTTCTGTCTTCATCTTGCATCCCTCCGATCTTTCGGTGTTTGAGAAGGAACGTCTTCAACGGAAACCCTTTTCGGAGGCGTATCAACCTCTGCCAGAAAATTCCGAGAGATCGTTTTTCCATTCTGGTCTCGGTAGAGCGTCACGCACAGCGGCACGCCGCAGTCCAGCTGCTCCTTCAGGTCGGTCAGAAACGGTTCCTCGCTCTTGTATTCGACGCTCTCAACCACTTCGCCGCGAAAGCCCAGATAGTCGATCCTGGCTACGAGGTTTACACCGGTGGGACAGACCTTCTTCATCTTGCGTCGCTCCTTTCATGCTTTTTTCGTTGCTCCGGCAGCCGGAAACCGTAGACCTTCGCAATGTCATCGCCAAGGCGTGCTGTTACTCGGTCGATGTCCTCCGCTGTCAGCGTATGGTCGAGGATCTTTCCTTTGAAGTCCTCGATGGCCTCCTCGCTGATGCCTTCCCGATATTTGCGGTAGAGGTAGTAATTGCGGCCGTCGTGGTGATAGCCGTCCATGCGAAGATCGCCTTTACCGTCCACATACCAGGTCACGCCGTCCAGCTGCGATTCCAGACAATCCTTGATGCAGCCGCCGGGGATCTCCCGGTAACCGGTGTGCCGTCCATCCCACCGGCCGATGTCGGCGATAGCGATGATGGGCGTACCCGCTTGAATATCCAGATTCCGGCGCTCATCGTCCAGATAATCGCTGTTGAGATCGCACATGAGCTGGTATTTCTCATCGTCGGACAGGCCGGAATAGTCCTCCTCGAAGGCATCCCGGTAGTTATCCCAGTCCAGATACTCGTTGGACCAGATGACAAACGCAAATTGCTCTTCGGACATAGGCAGGCTCATCGGCAGTCTCCGCGATTCCGCTCATCGGGACGGGCTTCCCATGTGACGTCGGCCTCATTCCAGTTGATCTTTCCGCTGAAATACAGCTCCTTCGCAATGGCTTCCGCCTCGGCGGCGTCTTTTGCCTCCACGGCGATGGTGGCGTAACTGATATCTTTCACATCCACGAAATACTTCATCTTGCATCACTCCGATCTTTGTTGGTGTTGGGACTTGAGAAAACAAGCCGGTATATCTTTCTTTCAGCCGGTAAACAGCCGGGTTTACAGGGGGAGAGTGTGAGAGGGGGAGCGCAATGCCACCATTGTGAAAAGGGCAGACTGCTCCCTTGGCGTGGCTGTTTCTTTACCTTGCATCGTTCCTCTGGCGTTCCAGATGCCGGTGGTAGTATTCAAGCGCTTTCAAAATATACGCACCGGTCTGCTCATAGGGAACGCTGGAGGGAATGTACTTCCTTGCCTCCGCGTACTTGATGTTGATCTTTTCTTTTTGATTCGGCTTTTCCTCGCACATGATGGATTCGATGACTGCCGGAGAGAGCTTGCCCTCTTTGGAAAATGTACGCAGCTTGATGGCTTGCGTATGAGATGGCGTTGCAAGAGAAAGGCCAATTGCTGCGGCGAGATCTTGCTGTTCCAGCTTGCCCAGATAGCTGAGCTCGACTGCCGGCCGCAGAGCTATCCGGCCTTCATCTACCATCGTAAGGAGGTCTGGGATTAGTTCTGTGAGACGGATGTACCGTTGAATTTGTCGCCCGCTATCATTCGTTGCAGAGGCAAGTTCATCCCGCGAGTCTAACTTTTGGCCCGCTGGGCCAGAAGTTAAATCTGTACGCTGCCCTTGTCGCTTCATCGCTTCCAGCCGCATTTTGTACGAAAAAGCTTTCTCGCTTGGTAGGATCGTAGACCGCTGCAAATTGGATTCCACCATTAAAATGATGGCCTCGTCCCTCGTCAGTTCCTTGATTTCTGCTGGGACGGTTGCAAGGCCTGCCAGCTCGCACGCCTTTCGACGCCGGTGGCCAGACACAATCTCATATCGTCCGCCCCCCTTTCGCCGCAAGGTGATGGGAGTAATCACGCCTCGTTCTTTTACGCTCTCCACAAGCTGATCCATGTCCTCATCCAGGCGAACCTGAAACGGATGATCCGGAAAGTCATCGATTTCGGAAAGCGGGATGGTATAGATCTTTGGAAGCGACACCTCCCGGCGCTCCGCATCGTTCATAAAAAGCTCATCGTACCCAGTCATGCCCAGATCGATCAACGGCCGTTCGTTCAAGCTCGGTCACCTCCTTCGTCAGCATTTCATAGGCAGCGGCGACCTTGCCGTTCTTATCATGGGAAAAGATACTCTCGCCGGTCAGAGCACATTCCGCCGCGCGGACGGAATGCGGGATCTCGGTATCAAACACCTTGATGTTCTGTCCCACCGTGCTGCGGAGTGACTTGATGATCCCTCGGGCGTTGTTTGTGCGGCTGTCCACCATCGTCAGTAGAATCCCGTCAATGCTCAATTTGGGGTTGATGCTGCGCTTCACTTTTGAAACAGAGTGCAGCAGAAGATTCAAACCTTTTGTTGACAGGAAACTTGGCTGCGAGGGAATGATTACGCTGTCCGCGGCAGCCAAGGCGTTGATCGTCATCATCCCCAGCGAGGGCATACAGTCAATGAGGATATAATCGTAGTCCTTTCTCATACCATCGATAGCGTTTTTCAGAACGTACTCGCGGCTCATAACATTGAATAATCCGGTCTCCATGCCGGAAAGCTCGATGTTGGAGGGGAGAAGATCCACGCCCTCGCTGTGGTGCAGGATGCCGGTGCCTTTCTGAAATGGTCGGTCTTCAATCATCGCTTCCATGATAGTGGCGAGCGTCACATCGATTGCATCGGGGTTCTTGTGCCCGAGCGCAACGGTGAGGCTTGACTGCGGGTCGGCATCAATGAGCAGCACCTTCTTTCTTTGAAACTGCGCCAGCCCGACGCCGAGATTCACGGCGGTGGTCGTTTTTCCTACGCCCCCTTTCTGGTTCGTGATGGCAATTACTTTGCCGTTGTCCATTGGTTTTCCTCCTTTATAAAAATAGAAATTCTTATAAACGAAAAGGCCGGTCATCCAGAACAAGATAACCGGCCTTTTTCCCCTTTTGGAGCATAAAATAACGGCCACATCACCGCTTG
>OGQM01001513.1_pt1 | contig 16106 bp, 8 predicted proteins | sample 1553191 | NCBI WGS metagenome assembly OGQM01 (sample SAMEA2579954, study PRJEB22360) | human gut metagenome | biome: human gut; feature: human-associated habitat; material: faeces | place: Denmark | collected 2008/2010 | reverse complement strand
ATCGTTTCCGGCCAAGCGGTGCGCAGGCGCGGGTCGGTGATAGGCACCGCCGTAACAGCAGCCGTTACGGCACCCGGGTCAAACCGGATGCCGCCCAGTATGCCCACCGCAAAGCCGTCCGCAGTGGGGACGGGTTGCTGCTCGGTGAGCAGGGTCAGGTCTACTGTGCCGGGATAGTCTGTTTCGTCCCGCAGGGTGATGCCCTGTTCGCTGACGGATACGCTGCGGCGGTAGGTGGTAAGCCCCGGGATGGGAGGGTACGCGTCCGCCAGCTCGCCGGTGATGCTGTTTTTATCGGTGCACACCTCCCGGGCGGCGTATTCCGCGCCGGGCAGTTGCTGCACACCGTCAAAGGTAGGCAGATTGTGCCATGCGCTCTGCATGGTCCAAATTTCATACCGCTGGGGGCTGAAGGTCTTTTGGGTGTAGCTCTCCACTCCGATATCGATGAGAAACGGTCTTCCGTCCTTGTACACGGTAATGCTGCCGGTATCGTTGTGGTTGTGGCTGTCGCCGTTGGAGCCAAACTTTGCACCCAGCACCCAGCTGCCCTGCCGTGCGGCATAGACGCCCACACTGGGGTACCACACCGTTAAATGGTGCCGGGGCGCTGCGGAGTACGCCATCATTTCTTCTTCTGCAAAGGCGGTGGTCAGCCGGTACCACAGGTTGATGTGGGTGCTGCCGTCCGGGTTCTGCAAATGGTCGGGGTCGGCATCGGCGCGGAAGTCTGCCGCCGCAAGGGCTTGCAGGGCATCGCTGCCCACAGCCTGCCCAAAGCGGTATTCCCGCGCACCGCACCGCCCGGCAAGGGGGCTGCAATCGCCAAAGTTCAGGTAGTAAGGGCCTTCTACATGGACATTGCAGATGTACTCCGCGATATTTTTGATTTTAGGTTCATGGAACAGGGGAGAGAAGGCCTCCGGCACAATGCTGGACAAAATTTCAAGGCAGCCCCACAGGGTCAGCCCGGCGTGGCGGTAATACTGCGCACCCTCGTTGCAGCAGCCGTCCGCGCCGTAGTCCTTTAAAAAGCAGTCGAGGCTGTACGCTGCCTGTTTGACGGCAGCTTTTCGCTGCTGCTGGGTGGTGGGCAGCAGAAAAACGGTGAGCAGCACATTCTGAGTGCACCAGCTCGTCCAGTTACACATAGGCTCTTCGCCGTTGCCCATCCACCAGAAGTGGCTTGTAAAATAAGGCGTCAGGATGCGGGCGTCCAGCTCCCGCTCCATCCTCGCCGTGATGCCCGGCGCGGCAGTATCCAGCTCATCGGGCAGTAAGTACCGGGTCAGCGCCAGAAGCGCGCCGGTCTCGGCGGCAAATAAATCCACGATGGGGCGGGTGGTGTCCGGCAAGGGCAGCTGCGGGGTGTCCCGCACATAACTGTTGTGGGCGGGCAGCTGCCATGCACTTTCCTCGCAGATCGCCCATACGGTATCGGCAATTTCATCCAGAAAGCGCCCTTTGTGCTCCACACACTCGGCACTTACCAGCGCGCACAGCCGCGCCCGGCGGGAAAAGTAAGCCGTCTCCCATGGGGTGCGCCGCCCAGTGTGGGTGAAATCCAGCCAGAGCGAGAGCGGCAGGGGCGCAATGGGCGTTTGCAGCGCGGCTTCCCCCGCCTGCAAAAAGCGCTGCTTTGCCCGCAGGGGCAGCCCCTGCCATGCGGTGTGCTCTTTGACAGGGGGAAAGGGCCGGTAATCGGGAAGAAATTCCGGCAGATGAGCAAGCTGTTCCTGTATCATAAAAGCCTCCGATTTTAAATACTTTGCTGGTATTCCCGCGGGCTGAGCCCCGTGACCTTTTTGAATACCTTGGAAAAATAGAAAGCGCTCTCGTACCCCAGTTTCTCAGCGATCTCGTATACTTTCAAATCGCCCTGTTCCAGCATCTCTTTTGCCGCAGCGATGCGGGTCTCGGTGATGTACTCCACAAAGCCGCTGTCGCCGTATTTGCCGAACAGCTGGCTGAGGTAGTTGGGCGAAAAATTGAATACAGCCGCCACATCGGCCAGCGTCAGTTTTTCCGAAAGATGATTCTTAACATACTCCTGCACCTGTGCCACCACCTGCATCTTCCCGGCGGTGGCGTCGCCCTCGTTGACCTCCACGAACTGGATGGGCTGCTCCACCGTGAGCAGGGGCTGTAGGTGGGCGTTTTCCCGGCAGCGGCGCGCCAGCCCCAGCAGGGAGCCGGTGGGGCGTCCTACCGCCCAGAGCAGCCCGCACCGTGAAATAGTTGTATAGAATTTGGCTGGCGCGTTCCAGCAGCGGGCGCAGTACCGTCCGGTATTTTTGGCACTGGGCATCGGTCAGGCAGAAAAGCACATTGCAGCGCATGGCATCCGCCCCGGTCACATAGCAGGGCAGGTAGTTTTGCAGGGTGGTCTCCAGCATCCGCCCGCAGGAAAAACTCAGCTTCAGCTGCTGGGCGGGGGTAAGGGCGGTGTTGGCGATGATCTCGCAGCTGGCTACAAGGTAGGCGTCGCTTGCAAGGTTCAGCTCCATGTGCTGCAAAGGCTGCTCCAATGCGGCTTCGTCCGGGAACAGCCCGGCGTACAACCGCACGAAAAAACGCTCCTGATAGCTGCGCACACTCTCGGCAAGATTTTCCTGTGCTGACAATTCGCCCAGCAAAGCACGCTCCTTTTTTACCTTTTCGGCGGCCTTGGCAAGGGCGGTTTGCAGGTTTTCGGGGGTCAGGTCCAGCTTGACCAGATAATCCACCACTCCGGCACCCATGGCCTGCTTGATGTAATCAAATTCTTCAAAGCTGGTCAGCATGATAAAGGCGGGCAGGGCGTTGCGCTCCCGGCAGGTGCGGGCAAGGGTAAGCCCGTCCATCACCGGCATTTTTACGTCGGCAATGACGATATCCGGCTTCTCCCGCTCAATGAGTTCCAGCGCCAGCTTTCCGTTGCGGGCGGTGCCGCAGACGGTATAGCCCAGCTTTTCCCATTCCAGCATCCCCTGCAGGCCGATGAGCACCAGCGGCTCATCATCCACCAGTAATATCCGCAGCATGGGTGTCTCCTTTCTGTTGATAGGGCAGCCGGATGGTGACCTCGGTGCCCACGTCCTCTTCACTTTCAATGGTCAGGCCGTAACCCTCGCCAAAGGAATACCGGATGCGGCGGTTCACGTTCCACAGGCCGACATGACGGAACTTTTCAGCCTTTTCGGCACCCTCGGCGGGCTCGTCCAGAAGGTGAGCTACCTGCTCCGGCGGCATGCCCACGCCGTCATCGGTAATGCGCAGCAATACGTCCCCGGTATCCGGGTCGGTGGAGATATCCAGCAGCACGCTGCCGTGGCCGCCCTTGGGTTCCAGCCCGTGGAAGATGGCGTTTTCCACCAGCGGCTGCAAGGTGAACCGGGGAATCATGCAGTCCCGGCAAAGGGTCTCGCTTTCAATGCGGGAGACCTCAATCTCCAGGTCGCCGCCGTAGCGGTACTGCTGGATGGTAAAGTAATCGTTGAGCAATGCCAGCTCCTCCTGCAAAGGCACCAGCTTCTGGGTGCCTTTGGAGATGCTTTTGGTCAGCCGTGCAAAGGCGGTGACCATCTCGGCAATGCCGGGCGCGTGCTGGATGGTAGCCATCCAGCGGATGCTGTTGAGGGTGTTGTAGATAAAGTGCGGGTTCACCTCGTTTTGCAGCATCCGGTATTCCAGCTCCTGCTTGCGACGTTCGTCCTCCACCCGGCGGGTCATCAGGCTGTCCACGTTTTCAGCCAGCTGGTTGATGCCCCGGCCGATGTCGCCCAGCTCGTTGTTCCACTCCACCGTGCGGTCGGGGGCAAAGTTGCCGCTGCCCACGGTTTCGATGCGCTTTTGCAGCGCCTCCACCGGGCGGGTGATGACCCGCTCCAGCCAGTGCTGCATCAAAAAGCTCAGTCCCCAGATGATGGCAGTGCCAAGGGCGACCAGCCACAGGTACACGCCGTAGTGCAGCAAAAAGGTATTTGCGGGCAAAAGCTGTACCAGTGCCGCGCTGCGGCCGTTCAGTGTTACCTTGACTACATAATACTTCTGGCCGTCCAGCTGCACCTTGCCCTGCCATGCGGTCTGCTCTGTCACGCCGTTATTGCTGCCGGTGCGCAGGGTGTAGTCCACCTCCCGCAGCGGATTTTCAATCTCGGTCAGGCTGCCGTTTTCGATCTGCCACAGGCGGCTGCCCATCTCCCAGTACAACGCGCTGCCGTCGGTCAGGCTGTAACCTGCTGCCGGGTCGGTGATAATGGCGGTATCCAGCGCAAGGTAGGTGCTGCCCCGGTGCAAGGTGCCCTTGCCGCAGCGGACAGGCTGGCTGATGGCGATGCAGCTCGGACTGCCGGGCAGCAGCGGGTCGGTGGCGAACTGCATCCCGTACCCCTTGGTGAGAAACTGCTTTACGCTGGTGCGGTTGAGCGCAGCCGAGGAGTTCAGCGGGCCGAACTGCAAATGCCGGTCGTTCTCATTGGTAACAAAAAAGCGGAGGATATGGCTGTACAGGGTGCTGGAATAGTATTTTTCCTGCATGGCTTCGTAGGCGGCAATGGTCTGGGTGCCGTTGATATTTTCCTGCGAGATGTACCGCCGCACGGTGCTGTCAATGGAAGCCCAGTTCAAAAGAGCATCGGCGCTTTCCAGACTGGTCTCGATGGAGGTAGCCACCAGCCGCAGGTTGAACTCTGCCGCCTGCAGGGAGTTGGCACGCACATATTGGTTGGAGAGAATGAACAGCGCCGCGCCCACGGCCAGAGAGGTAAGAAAGGTAAAAAAGCGCATTCCCCACACGATCTGCCGCCGCAGCGGGAAACGGTGGCTGCTCTTCATAACGGTGCCTCCTTTCTGGTGACAGTTTGCATTCTTTCCTTTATACAGTACTGATTCCGGCGCGGTTTGTCAACGGCTTTTTTCATGAGAATTGTGTACTTTATATGCTTTTTTCTCTTGTCACGGATGCAAACTGTGCAAGAGAACAAGAAAGTGCAGACTCCAGTGTAAGAAAGTACATCTTTTTTTAAAAGATACAGAAAAACTGCAACTCTTCCCGGAATTTTTCCATTCCGGTTTTTGCGTTTGTGCGGTATCCTAGTGTCAACAAAAGCGAGCGGCTCCCCGGCACGGGGGAGGCCGCTGCACAGAACAAACACACTGCCCTGAAGGAGGACACACTTATGAAAAAGATCTCTCGTCGTTCGTTCCTTACCGCTGCCGCTGCCTGCGGCGCAGCTGCTGCCCTGAGCGCCTGTGGCGGCTCTTCTGCAAGCTCCACCGCTGCTTCCTCCACTGCCGGTTCCACCGCTGCATCCGCAGCCGCAGGCCCTGTTACCCTGCAGTGGTCAGTGTGGGATAAGGAGTCCACTCCCTACTGGCAGGCCATGGCCGACGGCTACATGGCAAGCCACAAGGACGTGACCATCGAGATGGTGGATCTGGGCTCCAGCGATTACATGACCGTTCTGGCTACCCAGCTGGCCGGCAGCGCTGATCTGGATATCGTGACCATCAAGGATATCCCCGGCTACGCAAACCTGATCAATCTGGACTACCTCAAGCCTCTGAATGAGGTGCTGACCCGCGACACCGGCGATTTCAACGGCACCATCGAGCAGCTGACCACCGATGACGGCAACTTCTACGCCGTGCCCTTCCGCAGCGACTTCTGGGTGCTGTACTACAACAAGGATCTGTTTGATGCTGCCGGTGTGGAGTATCCCTCCAATGACCTGACAATGGAAGATTACGATGCTCTGGCCCGCAAGATGACCAGCGGCTCCGGCGACACCAAGGTCTATGGCTGCCACTACCACACCTGGCGCTCTGCCGCTTCTCTGTTCTCCATTCTGGACGGCAAAAACACCATCATCGACGGCACCTACGACTTCATGAAGCCCACCTACGATATGGTCATTGCCCAGCAGAAGGACGGCATCTGCATGGACTACGGCTACCTCAAGACCTCTTCTCTGCACTACTCCGCAGCCTTTGAGAACCAGCAGTGCGCAATGGTCAACATGGGCAGCTGGTTCATTTCCACGCTGGAAGCTTACATGAAGGATGCCGAGACCAAGTTCAACTGGGGCATCGTCAAGTACCCGCACCCCGCCGGTGCAGAGGCTGGTTCTACGCTGGGCACTGTGACCAGCTTGGCCATCAACGCGGATTCTCCCAAGGCAGAGGCCGCTGCCGACTTCATCAACTGGTGTGTCTCCGAGGAGGGCGCACAGGCCATTGCCAAGACCGGCACCTTCCCGGCCTGCGGCTCCGCTGCTACCGCCGAGATCATCAAGTCCACCGAGGGCTTCCCCGAGGACAGCAATTCTGTGGATGCACTGACCACCAGCAATGTCTATCTGGAAATGCCCTACACCCAGTACGCATCTGATATCGAGACCATTCTGAACGCCGAGCACGATGCTATTATGACCATGAGCGAGACCGTGGACGAGGGCATCCAGAACATGAACGATCAGGTTCCCGCAGTTCTCGGCTGATAAAGCGTTTTCCGCAATACGTTGCGGTTCTCCTTCTTCATCATTTTCGATCCCCATTCATTTTCCGGTGGACGAGCATCGGAAAAAAGCCCTGTCCGAGCGGGGCGGGTATGCACAGCGCCCGCCCCGCTCATTTTTTGGAAAAATGGTTATACTTCCGGGAAAGGAGGCTCTTTTATGGCGAGTGCTGCTGTCCAGAATAAAACTCCCCGTAAAGTGCTAAAAAAATCGACCCGCGATTCTCTGATCGCGTATTCCTTCATTGCGCCAAACTTCATTGGCTTCTGCGTGTTTACGCTGGTGCCCATGGTGTTTGCCATTGCGCTGGCCTTCTGCGCATGGGACGGCCGCCACGCCATTGAATTTGTCGGCCTGAAAAACTTTGTAAAGCTCTTCACCACCGATAAAATCTTTCAGGCGGCTTTGAAAAACACCATCGTCTATGTCATCGGCACCGTGCCGCTTACGCTGGCCTGCTCGCTGGCCATGGCCGTGCTGCTGAACCAGAACGTGAAGCTGCGCAACTTTTTCCGCACCGTGGCGTTCTTCCCTTACGTTGCTTCGCTGGTGGCGGTGGCAGCGGTATGGAACATGATCTTCAACCCCTCCATGGGCCCCATCAACATGATCCTGAACCAGTTCTTCGGCGTGGCGGTGGAAAACCTGCCCCGCTGGGCTGCCGGCAAGGACACCGCCATGATCACGGTCATCCTGTTCAGCGTGTGGAAGAACATGGGCTACTACATGGTCATCTATCTGGCCGGCCTGCAGGGCTGCAACCCGGACCTGAACGAAGCCGCCGAGCTGGACGGTGCAAACCGCTGGCAGCAGTTCTGGCACATCACTCTGCCCCAGCTGCGGCCTACCACCTTCTTTGTGGTCATCATGCTCACCATCTCCGGCTTCAAGGTCTACGACCAGATGTACATGATCACGCAGGGCGGCCCCGGTACTGCTACCATGACGCTGGTGTACTACATCTATAATGTGGCCTTCGTCAATACCCCGAAATACGGCTACGCAAGTGCAATTTCCATGGTGCTGTTCGTACTGGTGCTGATCGTTACCATCATCCAGTTCCGCGGCTCCAAGGGCGAGAACTGAGAAAGGAGGAAGAACCATGTCTGCTGCTATTATCAAGACCGAGGCTTCTCAGAAGCGCCGCAATTTCGTCTCCAAGTTCCTGATCTATTTCTTCCTCATCGTCATCACAGCTTGTATGCTGCTGCCCTTTTTGTGGATGCTGTCCTCCTCCTTTAAGCTGAATAAGGACGTGTTCGGCTTCCCTATCCAGTGGATCCCCAAAAATCCCCGCTGGCAGAACTATGTGGACATCTGGACCCAGATCCCGCTGCTGACCTTTGTGAAAAACACGGTCAAGATCACCGTGGTGGTCACCCTGTTGCAGCTGTTCACTTCCTCCTTTGCAGCCTACGCCTTTGCCAAGATGCAGTTCAAGGGCAAAAACGCGCTCTTCCTCGGCTACATTGCCACCATCGCAGTGCCTTGGCAGGCCTACATGGTGCCCCAGTTCATGATGATGAGCTCGTGGCATTTGAACAACACCCATCTGGCCATTATGTGTTTGCAGGCTTTCAGCGCCTTCGGCGTGTTCCTGATGAAGCAGTTCTACGAGGGCGTGCCCACCGAGCTGTGTGAGGCTGCCCGCATTGATGGCCTGAGCGAGTACGGCATCTGGTGGCACATCATGCTGCCCCTCAGCCTGCCCGCCCTGTCCACCCTGACCATCTTCACCTTCGTGAACACATGGAACGACTTCCTTGGCCCCCTGATCTACTTGACCAAGACCGAACTCAAGACCATCCAGATTGGTCTGCGTATGTTCATCACCCAGTATTCTGCAGAGTACGGCCTGATCATGGCGGCCTCTGTGGTGGCACTGATCCCGGTGCTGATCGTGTTCCTCTCCCTGCAAAAGTACTTTGTGCAGGGCGTGGCATCCACCGGCATCAAGGGCTAAACAAATCACCCGTAAGCGGGGCGTGGGCAGTACCCGCGCCCCGCATTTTTTGCAGAAATAGAGGGAAAGCGTTATGTTATATCCTGAACAGAATGAAGCGCGCTTGAAGCTGAGCCTTGACGGCACATGGGCGTTTGCGCTGGGCAGCTGCGCGGAAACCCAGTTCGACCCCGCAAAGCCCCTGCCGGACGCCCAGCCCATCGCGGTACCTGCCAGCTACAACGACCAGAACGACCAGACCACCGCCCTGCGCCGCCACTACGGCTGGGGGTGGTATCAGCGCAAGGTCACCCTGCCCGCCTTCTGCGCCGGGCAGCGGGTGGTGCTGCGGTTCGGCTCGGTGACCCACACGGCCAAGGTCTGGCTGAACGGCCAGCTCATTGCGCAGCACAAGGGCGGCTTTACCCCCTTTGAAGCGGACGTCACCGCTCTGCTGCAACCCGGCGAGACCGCACTGCTGACCGTAGCCTGTGACAACCGGGTGAACCACAGCACCCTGCCTGTGGGCAACGAGGACGGGCAGCTGGCCTTCTTTGGCTCGGACAACGCGGGTATCCCCAGTGTGGAGGCTGCCAAGCGTGCCGCCGCACCCCAGAACCGCCCCAACTTTGACTTTTTCAACTATGCGGGCATCCATCGCCCGGTGGTGCTCTACACCACCCCTAAAGAGTACATCGAGGATGTGACCATAGTGCCCGCCGTGGACGGCACGGTGCAGTACGCGGTAAAAACCACCGGCAGCGCGCCTGTCCGTGTCACGGTGCTGGATGCTGACGGCAACGCCGTTGCAAGCGCCGAGAGTGCAGAAGGCACGATCACCATCCCGGAAGTGCATCTCTGGGAGCCCAGACCCGGCACGCCCTACCTGTACACCCTGCATGCCACCTGCGGGGCAGATGTCTACGACCAGACCTTTGGTGTGCGCAGCATTGAGGTGCGGGGCACACAGGTGCTTTTTAACGGCAAGCCGCTCTATTTCAAGGGCTTTTGCAAGCACGAGGACTTTACCGCCCATGGCCGAGGCTTTGACCCGGTGCTGAACGTGAAGGATGTGAACCTGACCCACTGGGCAAACGCCAATGCCGTGCGCACCAGCCACTATCCCTACGCCGAGGAGTTCTACGACCTGTGCGACCGGGAGGGCATTCTGGTCATGGACGAGACCCCGGCGGTGGGCATCGGCGGCGGGGCAGCGGTGAACCCCTATAAGGAATACCCCCTTGCGGAGCATCACCGGCAGGTGCTTGCCGAGATGATCCATCGGGACAAAAACCACCCCTGCGTGGTGCTGTGGAGCCTTGGCAACGAGCCGGATCTGGAGCACTTCCCGCAGGATGCCTACGACTACTGGCACCCGCTGTATGAGCTGGCGCACCAGCTGGACCCGCAGGACCGCCCGGTCACCCTCGTCTGCTGCCAGAACGACTATACGAAGGATATCACCACCCGCACCATGGATATCGTCTGCATCAACCGCTACTACGGCTGGTACAACCTTTCCGGTGACATGGACGCCGCTTGCTACGGCCTGAATCAGGAGCTGGATTTCTGGGCAGAGCAGCACAAGCCCGTGATGATGAGCGAGTACGGTGCGGACACCGTGGCAGGGCTGCACACCGCCGGAGCCGAGATGTTCAGTGAGGAGTTTCAGGTGGAGTTCTACCGCCGTCTGGATGCAGAGTTTGACAAGCGCCCGTGGTTTGTGGGAGAATTTGTCTGGAACTTTGCAGACTACGACACTGTGCAGGGCCCCATGCGGGTGGATGGCAACAAAAAAGGTCTGTTCACCCGGGATCGCCGCCCCAAGCTGGGCATGCACTTTCTGCGCCAGCGGTGGGCAGAGATACCTACGTTTGGATTTAAGGAGTAATCATGATGAAAACCTACCAGAACCACGCTATGACCGACGCCGAGGCACGGCAGGCACTGGCCGATGCCTGCAAACAGGTGGAGACCAATCTGCCCCTGTACACCTACCAGTGCCAGAACCATTCCAGTGTGAACGATATCTACCCCGGCTGCGCCAATAACCAGTGGACCTGCGGCTTTTGGCCCGGTGAGATCTGGCTGGCCTACGAGGCCACCGGGGACGAAAAATTCAAGACAGCCGCCCTCATTCAGGTGGACAGCTTTGCGGACCGCATTGCCCGCAAGGTGGAGGTGGACCACCACGATATGGGCTTTTTGTACAGCCCCACCTGCGTGGCAGCGTGGAAGCTGGTGGGCAGCGAAACCGGCAAAAACGCCGCCATTGCCGCCGCCGACCAGCTGCTGACCCGCTACCAACCCAGCGGCCGCTTCTTGCAGGCATGGGGCACTATGGACGACCCCGGCAACTACCGCTATATCATTGACTGCATGCTCAATGTGCCGCTGCTGTACTGGGCAGCGCAGGTGACCGGTAGCGACCACTACCGCGAGATCGCCGCTGCCCACACCGCCACCACGCTGGCAAACTCCTTCCGGCCGGACGGCAGCACCTACCACACCTTCTTTATGAACCCGGACGGCACCCCCAAGGGCGGACGCACCTGTCAGGGCTATAAGGACGACAGCTTCTGGGCACGGGGACAGGCGTGGGGCGTGTACGGCAGCGCCATTGGCTACACCTACACCCACGACGAAAAGTTTTTGGATGTGTTCCGCAAGGCGCTGGAATTTTACCTTTCCCGCCTGCCGGAGGATATGATCCCCTGCTGGGATATGCTCTTTGCCCCGGAAAGCGGCGAACCCCGGGATTCCTCCTCCGCTGCCATCGTGGCCTGTGGATTGCTGGAAGCGGCAAAGTATGTGGACGAAACAGAAGCTGCCCAGTGGCGCACACTGGCACGGCAGATGCTGGCCAGCCTTGCCGCAAATTATGCGGTAAAGCCTGGTACCCTCGGCTCCGGCCAGCTGCTGCACGGCACTTACAGCAAAAAGAGCCCCTACAACACCTGCACCCCGGAGGGCGTGGATGAATGTACGAGCTGGGGCGATTATTTTTACATGGAGGCGCTGACCCGCCTGACCAAAGACTGGGAGATGTACTGGTGATGAACTTGCAGACCAAAGCGGATTTTACCGCACTGATGCACAAATTTCTCGACCCCCTCAAGCCCTGTTATTCCGCAGGCTGCGCCCGGCTGCATCTGGGCGAGACGGGTGTGACCTACAACCAAAATGCCATTGAGCTGGAAGCCTTCAGCCGCCCGCTGTGGGCGCTGGTGCCCTTCTGGGTGGGCGGCGGCTCTGACCCGGAGTTTGAAAAAATCTACCGCAAGGGTCTTGCCGCCGGCACCGACCCGGAAAACCCCGAATACTGGGGCACCACCGGGGAATACGACCAGTGTTATGTGGAGATGGCGGCTATTGCCTGCGGCATCCTCACCGCACCGGAAAAGCTGTGGACCCCGCTTTCTGATACCGAAAAACAGAACCTTGCCGCATGGCTGGGGCAGATCAACGCCCACACCATCCCGGACTGCAACTGGCAGTTTTTCCGCATCCTTGTAAACCTTGCCCTGAAAAGCGTGGGGATGCCTTACAGCCCGGAACTGCTGGAGGATGGCCTTTGCAAAATTGACAGCTATTACAGCGGCGACGGCTGGTCCACCGATGGCGCCTCCGTGCAAAAGGATTACTACATCCCGTGGGCCATCCAGTATTACGGACTGCTCTACTCTAAATTTGCCGCCGACACCGACCCCCGGCGTGCTGCACTCTACCGCCAGCGCGCCCAGCTGTTCGCGCAGCAGTTCGTCTATTGGTTCGATGCCAACGGCGCAGCCCTGCCCTTTGGCCGCAGCCTGACCTACCGCTTTGCCCAGAACAGCTTCTGGGCGGCCTGCATCTGGGCAGGGCTGGAGCCGCTGCCCCTGCCGGTAATGAAGGGCCTTATCGTCCGCAACTTCAACTGGTGGCTGGGGCAGAAAATGTTCGACCGGGACGGCATCCTGACCATCGGCTACTGCTACCCGCAGATGTACATGGCCGAGCGGTACAACGCCCCCGGCAGCCCCTACTGGGGCATGAAGAGCTTTTTGCTGCTTGCTTTGCCGGATGACCACCCCTTCTGGTCTGCCGAAGCCGCGCCCATGCCCGCATTGGAGCGGCTCAAGCCCATGCCATACGCCAATATGCTGGTGCAGCGCCGGGCGGGGCGGGTAACGGCCTATGCCGCCGGTGTCAACGAGGGCCACGGTCACGGACAGTTCCCGGAAAAGTATGCAAAATTTGCCTACGATACCCGCTTTGGCTTCTGCGCCTCCCGCAGCCGGGAGGTGCTCAATCAGGCCGCGCCGGACAGTATGCTGGCCTTTGTCATCGACGACAACGTGTTTGTGCGCAAGGTGAGCAAAACGTGGGAAATTGAAGCCGGGGCTGTGACCGCGCAGTGGTCGCCCTTCCCCGGGATTGAGGTGACCACCACTATCACTCCCACGGCCACCGGCCACCGCCGCCACCATGAAATTGACAGCAGTTTCGACTGCGAAGCCTATGACTGCGGTTTTGCCGTGCCCAATTTTACACCGGGCTACGCCGAAAGCGCGGAAAACGATACCGCCGAAGCCCATTGCGACACCCTGTGCTGCGCCGTGCGCGGCAGGGGAGAAGCAGTGGTCATCGGCTGCGACCCTAACACCAGCCTGTACTTCACCAATGTCCATCTGCCCGCCGTGAAGTACCACATCCCCAAGGGACACACGGTGCTGGACACCGAGGTCTTTGACGAAGCAAACTGATGCCGCTTCTTTCTATAGCAGTTTGCGTTTTTAATGCACAAGCAACATCCGCAAACTGCATATCGCAAATATGCCGTTTTGATAGGCACTATTTTTGAAAATTGCGATAGAAAAACAGTCGTTTTTGTGCGGCTGTTTTTCTTATATTCTGTGCTATAATGAGAGCAGAAAATGCTGCGAGGTGACATTTATGCCTTTAAATAATCCTATCACATCGGCGCTTCTGGCCGACCCGGAAATTTTCCAGCAGAACCGTTTGCCCTTCCACGCTCATTTTGCAGACCAGACAAGCCCGGAAATGCCGCTGGCCGTCAGCTTGGATGGCGAATGGGCTTTCCACTATGCGGAAAACCTGACTGCGCCTTTCTCAGACTGGGACACCCTGACCGTGCCCGGCTTCATCCAAATGCAGAGCCTGCAAAAGCCCGGCCAGCCCTACGGCACGCCCCATTACGTCAACACCCAGTACCCGTGGGACGGCCATGAAAAGCTGCACCCCGGTCAGATTCCGCAGGATTATAACCCCATCGGGGAATACCAGCGCAGTTTCACCCTGCCGGAAAGCTGGGCAAGCTGCTATCTGCGCCTGAACGGCGCGGACAGCGCTGCCGCCGTCTGGTGCAATGACGTTTACATCGGCTACACCGAGGATACCTTCACTCCCGCTGAATTTGACATGACCGCCGCCGTCCACCCCGGCGAAAATACCCTGACGGTACAGGTGTACCGTTTCTCCTCCGGCAGCTGGCTGGAGGATCAGGATTTCTGGCGCATGAGCGGCTTGTTCCGCTCTGTGGAGCTGTTCACAAAGCCGGAAATTCACCTCGAGGATGTCTTTGTGAAGCAGGATTTTGCCCCGGACTTTTCCAGTGCCACTGTCACCTTTGATTGCAAGGTCAGCGGCGCGGGCACCATCTCGGTGGTGTTTGATGGCGAGGAGCAGTCTGCTGAGGTGGGCGAACCTGCCGAATACGACAGCGGTGTGGTGTTCGGCAAGGGCGAGGCCGACCCGGACGTGGAAGAGGACGTGCAGGATGTCTCCTTCACCTTTACGGTGGAGCATCCCACCCTGTGGAGCGCCGAGCAGCCGAACCTGTACGAAGCAGAAATTGCCCTGCTGAACGAGGGTGCTCTCGTGGAGCGCACCGGATTGAAAGTCGGCTTGCGTAAGTTTGAGCTGAAAGAACGCCAGATGCTTTTGAACGGCAAGCGTATCGTGTTCAAGGGTGTCAACCGCCACGAGTGGAGCTGCCGCACCGGCCGCACCGTCAGCCGGGAAGAGATGCTGTGGGATGTAAAGAACCTGAAGGCCCACAACGTCAACGCCGTGCGCACCAGCCACTACCCCAACGACCCCTATTTCCTGTCCCTCTGCGATGAATACGGCCTGTATGTCATCGGGGAGACCAATCTGGAGACCCACGGCACATGGCAGAAGCTGGGTGCGGACGGCTCGGACGAGTGGACGCTGCCCGGTGCCCGCCCGGAGTGGCGGGAAAATGTGCTTGCCCGCGCCGAAGCCATGCTGGAACGGGACAAAAACCACCCGGCCATCCTCATTTGGTCTTGCGGCAACGAGAGCCACGGCGGCAAGACCCTGTGGGAGATGAGCGAGTATTTCCGCAACACCGACCCCAGCCGCCTTGTGCACTACGAGGGCATTTTCTGGAACCGGGAGTACCCCGCCACCTCCGATATGGAAAGCCAGATGTACACCCCGGTGGCAGACATCAAAAAGTTTCTGGCAGAGCACCCGGAAAAGCCCTTTATCATGTGCGAGTACAGCCACGCCATGGGTAACAGCTGCGGCGGCATCACCGACTACACCGAGTATGCCTACGAAGAGCCCCTGTATCAGGGCGGGTTTATCTGGGAGTACATGGACCACGGCATTGCAGTGACAAGCCCGGACGGCAAGCCCGGCTTTGCCTATGGCGGCGACTTCGGCGACCGCCCCACCGACCGGGAATTCTGCGTGGACGGCCTTGTGCTGCCCGACCGCCGCAATACTCCCAAGATGGATGCAGTCAAGGCGGCCTACGCACCGCTGAAAATCACCCTGACCGACACCGAAGTCGTGATTGAAAACCGGAACCTCTTTACCGACCTGAGCGCCTACGACCTTGTGTTTGCATCTTCGGTCAACGGCAAGCCGGAACGCCGCGCGGTGCTGCGGGCAGACTGCGCACCCGGCAAGACTGCGCACATCGCGTTCCCGTTCCCTCTGCCGGAGACAGGGCTTGCCTGCATGACCGTTACCGCAGTGCAGCGGGCTGCAAAGCCCGGCATCCCGACGGGCTATGAAGCTGCCTTTGGGCAGGTATGGCACAACTACGCCGCCGCCCGGCTGACCGTTGCCGCGCCGGAATTGGTGGAGATGGACTGCAACATCGGCGTAAAGGGCGATGGCTTCGAGTACATCTTTGGTCGCGGCAAGGGGCTGGTGTCCATCCGCTACAACGGTGTGCAGCTGTTGGACGATACCGTGCGCCCCAACTTCTGGCGTGCGCCCACCAACAACGACGAGGGCTGCGCAGAGCCGTTTGCATTTGCCTTTTGGAAAACCGCCGGTCTCTACGCCCGGTGCGATAACCTGACTGCCGAAGCAAAGGATGAGTTCGTCATCGTCCGCGCAAACTACACCCTACCAGATGGGCAGACGCTGCCCATTGATTTTGCCATCGACGGCGCAGGCCGCTGCGATATCACCATGACATGGCAGGGCGAAAAGACTGAGCTGCCGGAGTTCGGGCTGCTCTTCCCGATGCGCCGGGAGCTGACCAAGGTATCCTATCTGGGTCTTGGCCCCCGGGAGACCACCGCCGACCGCACCGCAGGCGGCAAGATGGGCGCTTGGAGCTACAATGTCCGGCAGGATTTTGCCCAGAACAGCCCGGTCTACCCGCAGGAATGCGGCAGCCG
>OGQM01001506.1_pt1 | contig 16191 bp, 17 predicted proteins | sample 1553191 | NCBI WGS metagenome assembly OGQM01 (sample SAMEA2579954, study PRJEB22360) | human gut metagenome | biome: human gut; feature: human-associated habitat; material: faeces | place: Denmark | collected 2008/2010 | reverse complement strand
AGGTACTGCCACACACAGCACAGACACGCTGACGATAATAATGATTTCCTTTTTCGGCTTCTCTGTCGGCTTTTGTTTTGTCCTGCCTTGCCTGATAGCAACAGTCCTTTGAACAGAAAATCTGTCGGTTGCTTGTAGGGATAAATTCTTTTTGACAATGAGGACATACCTTTGTTTTGACGATTTCTCCACCGTTTTCAGCGAGTTTTTTCGCCTTTCGCTTCTCTCGGTAGGCTTTTTCACGCTCACGCTGTTTCTCCAATCGCTTCTTTTCCTCTTGTTCTTCCTGTACCTTAATTTCTACAAGTTCTTCTTCCGTATGCTCAAAAAAGTCAACTTGATTGTTTCCTCCATACCTCACCACCTTGTCCATGGTTTTTATGGTATGTAACAAAAAGCCGTCAAAATGGGGATTTTCTGCCGATTTATCTATGTGGAACATTTCCAATGCTTCTCTGGAGCGATAGTTATCGGAAATTTTCCACTCCACCGCTACTTTTCATTTTTTGCTTTGTGGTTGAATGCAGCCCAACTAATTGCAGTTTTTTGCAATTCTTCTAATAGTTCAAGATGTTTGCTGTAATTAATAGTGTTAAGACATCTACGTTTTTCTGTGAGCTTTATTACATTGCTCGCTTTTCCTTCCAGCCCAGTTTCTCGTTCAGTTCCAACAATGACCTGCCCCGCGTCAGACAAAAATAATTCTAATGATTTGAATATGCTCCCTAAGTTTTCGGCATCTTGACCTTGCTGATTAGGAGTGTCAACCACATAAAAATTGAAAGGGCTATTTGTTCTATATAAATTATATAGATACAGAGCCGACTGATACATATAAACTAATCGAGGAGTTTCGCTTCCAGTACGGTCTATTATTTGCACAAAATCCCTTAGTTTGATGAATGTTTTAGGAAGATTTATCGCATCTGCTAAGGTTCGGCAATATCCTTCTATATCTTCTCTTATATCTTTGGAACGCTCTTTGGATTTCTTTTCGTTTATTTTCTCGTCAATTATTGCTATTTTAGAAACATATGAATCTATTTCTCCTTGTAAAACTTCCAATTGCCTCTTACAGGATTCATATATCTCATACTGTCCCTTGTTTTTATAAAAAGAAGAATAAGATAGAAGTTGTTGAGAGTTCCGAACTTTTTGTTCAATAGACTGGATTTCTAAAGAGACACCGTTATATTTCTCCTTAAGTTCTTCTAATTCTTCTGTAGCAATAGATATGCTATTTCTCAGTTCTGTAATAAGCTTTTCACAATGAGCATAATCTGAAGTTATATTTAATTGTTCCTCTAATCCGTTTGAATAAATAGTGCCACAAATTGGGCAGACCAACTCATCTTCTTGAGTCATTGCAAATTCGATGTCCTTTTTTGTTTCTATGAGATTGTGTTCCACAACGTGCAATTTGTGTTGATTCACATATATATCATTTTCCAAAACTGTCATCTCTGCATTATAAGAAAATTGCATTTTCCTTAATTCTTCCGCCTTAGCAAGCAAAGATTCAATATCTGTTGTAACCTCTTCAACGGATTCAATATGCTCAATTTGCGTTAGTGTAGATGTGATACGGGAGACAAAGCTTTGATTATAATTCAATTCTTTTTTCTTATCATCTTTTTCAAGTATATATTCTGCTTTTTGTGCTTGAAGTTCATAATACCTATCATCAAGGTAACCGCATACATATTTATTTGTATTTGGTTTCCAATCTTTAATATACGCAACATTACTGAAAGAATCAGCTATTCTGCTCCATCCTTCATCTTGGTCAATATATTGAAATCTAAAGAGTAATGGCGGTGTTACATTGAATTGCTTACCATCTTTTGAAATGCAGGGCATTTTGATTTCTAAAATATCCATTAAACAGTTACTATATTCGTGAAAAGTTTCCGTTTCGATAATGCAAGAATAGGAATCCTCATTATTCTCAAAAATCTGAAATTTTTTGCCTTGGCGAACAACACAAAACTGCTTTTCCCCATATTTAAAAAACAACAAATAAGCAGAAATTAGTTTCTTCCAATCAGTTTCAATTCTTTTGCATTCACATCCCAAAGTAGTAAATATACTTTTGATAATTGAAGATTTACCTGTTTTATTTCCTCCCAAAATAATATTTAGCCCATTTTCAAAAGGAACCTCTAACGACCGAGACTCACTTTGACTAATTACTATCAGTTTTTTTATTGCTAGCCTTTTCATTATCTTTTTCCTCCTGCTGTTTTCGTAAATTTCTAATTAAAATTTTGTACTTTTGCTCTTGTTTAACTTTTTCAACTGAATTTTTGCTCATAATACAACACCTCAACTAACGATTTATCAAGAGAATCAGATAGGAGATTATGCTTTTGTAATTCTTGAATGCATAATCTTTTCAGGTCATTATTAAACCCATTTGTCTCACATGATTCACAATATGTAGAAATTGTTTTTCGCAACACAACAACAATTTCTTGATATTTAACATCATTAACATCAAGCCACCTTGTATCGTGGAGCGTTTTTGCTGATTCTATACGATTAATATCCTTGTCCGACAATGATTGGGTAATCAAGTAATCGTGAAATGCATCATAATTTCCGCTGTTCTTTATGTTGCCATCAATTTTCTTGCCTATTTGAGCAATATCCACACCTTTTTTCTCAACTAAACTTTTCATACTAATAGGTACTTTGATTTTTTCTTTACTCTTTTTTCTTACATCATTTAGCAATTGCTGAAAAATAAGATTGGCAGTATTGGACGGAATATTTTTGTCTGCCAAGTGGTTGAAAAATTTACCCATAGTTTGAGATTCATAAGTTGTTAGTTGTAGTTCCGATTTATGGACAAAAGTATTCTGAATAAACTCCTCAAAGACAGAATCAAAATTGCTCGGCATATCATCTAAAAATTCATTTTTAATCCTGTCTTTGATTTTTTCATATAACGCAATATTTTCTGTCTGAAGTCTTTTCCCGTCTTCAATATATGACTGCCATAACAAAACCTCTTTATCAAAATCATTATTTGATACAAAATGGCAATGCGAACATTCAGCACCAAATGTCAAATAGTTGTAAAAAATAAAACCTAAAAAAGATTTTTTGTAGCTACCACTTTTTTTCTTTTCCCTTTTAGACATTTCCGCAATAGTCCAGTCAGAAGAATCTTCTTTTGTCTTTATTTGAAAAAACTGATACTGCTGATTATTGGGAGAAAATTCAGCCATATCATCATGAAATTCACAAAAAACAATACACTCTGCATCTTCTTGAAGTTTACCTATTATATGGCATACAATCCAATGAACTTGATATTCAAATCTATTATAGGAGTCAGAACCTGCTTGTTCACGCTGTTCAACAGTAAGTACACTACTCATAATTTAGGACTCCTTTCATTTTTATTCCATTTCATAATAAAGTTCCACTGTTCTTGCCATTCGTTCTCATTCACAATTGCGTCAAACACAGGCTCAAGAAAAGTCTGGATTTCTTCAATGACAAATGGAAACTCAAGTGTGTTATCTTTTATGGTTTTCAAAAAGAATTTCCAACGCTTCTGCATATCTTCATCATCGGCAAGTGCAACAACACGCTTAAAACTATCTCTGTCATAGGGAGTGCCACGCCGCTGTAAGGTTTCAAATATAGCTGCCTGTAATTTTGCACCCTCAAAATCGAATGTCCTTGAAAGATAATAGATGTCATAAAAATCTTTCATCCTGCCTGTCAGTTCAAAGCGTTGCAGTATGGCATCAAACTTCTCGGCAATGGTGCTTTCAAGGGAATAAGTTTTGATTACAGGTGCTTCAAAATCTGGAAGCTGAGTGTTGATTGTGCGTTCTTCGGCACGGGGGACTATAATATCGCCCACTCCTATATCAACATTAAACGGCACACGCACATTTTTTATTTGAGCAATAATTTGTGTACTGATACCGTGATATTTTCTTTGCGGAGAAATCTCTTCAAAGCCTTTTGCTCGCATTTCTATATAATCGTTACCAGTCGGCGTGTCGATGATTTTACAAATCAACTCTTTTACATCATCTATTGTATTAGAGTATCCACGGAGCAAGAAATCGACATCAATTGTTGCTCTACTTTCAAAATTAGTTAAAGTATAAATGAACAATCCACCTTTGAGTATAAGCGTATCCTCACACCCAGATTTTGATAACTTTCTCAAAAATTCTTCCTGCACAAAAAGCTGCAAACATTGCTGGTAACTGATACCAGAAGCTTTTGCTTTATTTCTCAGCTTTGCCAGAACGGAAGCTGCTATATCTGCCATTACAACCACACTCCAATCAATTCTTTTACACGCGTTTGAACACGCAAAGCTTTCGCATATTCTATAAGATTCGGTATATTCTTTTTCGGGTCCTTAACATAGCCTTGTACTGCTTTATTAAAAACCTCCTTATCTATCTTGTTCATATTTCGCAGCACATCGCAAATAGTACGGTCACGGTCATAAATGCGGACTTTGTGGAAATCAATTTCACCTTCGGTTTCGCCCAGCGTAACCAACTCTGACTCTACACGATATGCCTTTATAAACGGATAATCGATTTTTGTTCGCCGCTTAGAGACATTTTTATCTATTGCAAAGTTCCATTCGGCAGGATTTCTGTCACTGTATCTATAATAGAATAGGGCAGTCTCCATACAGAGCACTGCATCGGGAAACAATCGATTGATAATGACAACTTCACTTTCTCCATAATCTTGAGTCCAGTGATAGTAACCTCGCCTGACTCTTTCAATCAATCCTTCATCTAAAAGTTGTTTTATATCTGCATAGTATAACTTTGAAGCTGTAAGTTCAGCAGTAGTCATAACATAATTATGACTGCTAAACAACATTCTCAGTGTCTCAATATCTTTATTCTGAAGCATATCTTCACCTCTATTTAATCGCCCCTAATCAAGTCAACGATTGGGCACTTTAATATATTATATTTGATTTTTCTCTTTAAGTCAATAATAGCAAAGTGAACGCTTTTAATTCTATCAATTAGGCAGTTTAGTATAAAACCTGTCCTCCGCTTTTATAACCAAATAAAATATTGGTCAACGAAAAGACAACTATGTAAAAAAATAAGCGTACCACTATTTCTAATGATACGCCTATCCTCATTAAATCACTTCAAAATGCTTCAACGCATCCTTTATCGCTTCCACTTTCTCCGCTGTCGGATGCTTCCTCGGCTGTTTCAATTCTTCTACCGCATTAGGAGCATCATACATTGGCAAGCCTAAATCTCTCTTTACCTCTGCGATATATGCGGTATGTACCTTGAAGCCGTATTTTGCTTCTATGTACTCCTTTATCATTTTGTAGGTCACTCGTTCCTTGGGCTTGTATTCTTCGGCTCTTTTAACGATATTATCAAGCGGAACTTTTCCCTCACCCTCACCAAACTCAACTTTTACGTTGATATGTCCGTCTGGCTTTTTGTGGGAAAGCAGTACTACCGTCTCCACATGCGTCGTCTCCGTCCTTGGAACACATAATGTCCACCTCGTCTTCGGTAAAAGAACAATTATTTTCTCCGTTATTCAACAAGTCTTCGTGAACGCTCATTCAAGCTCACCTCCTTGTTGAGTTATATCACAGGCAGGCGTTATACTGCCTGCTTGTGAAGATTCTTATATCTGTTTTTTGCGTCAGGAATAAACTCATTGTCCATTCCCTTTAACACAAATGTCAGCTTATATGGATCTACCGTGCCATCCTCTGCCACTTCTCCCACAATTACCTTCTGTACAATGCTTTCAAATACAACTCTGTCAAACTTATCAAGCACATCTGCACCTGTAAGCTTTGCCCGAAGCTCCCGCATACGGTTTTGAATGTTTTTCTGGGATAATACATTCTGCGATAATACATCCTTTTCATCATTGGCTTTTTTCAGTTTCCGATTCAATTCTTCGTATTTCTCATTGTATGCTTCTTTTGAAATTTTATCATCCAGCATCATATCAGTCAATTTGTTTCGCTTCTTTTCAAGAGAAGCAATGTCCTTTTCCACCTGCTTCAATCTGCCGGAGCTTTCATCCTTAGATATTGTCTCTTCTACAGAAGAAAGCACTGATTCCAGCACATCATCAAAGTTATCTGCAAGCAGTCCGAACATCTCCAAAAAGGCATTTTCGATGATGCTCTCATCAATTGCCTTGCTGTTAGGACAGTTTTCAATGCCCTTATTGGTTGCCACCCTGCATTTCCACACCGGTTTCTTATGCTGTGTATCCTGATGGTGGGAACGTCTTGTCAGATTCGTACCGCAGAAGCCGCATTCACACATACTGCTGAAAGCAAATTTCCGGGCATATTTTGTCCGGGTTCCGGATTCCACATTTGAATTAGAATGGTAACGGTTTCTACAAATCTCCTGTGCCGCATTCCATATCTCCTCCGATACAATGGCTTCGTGGTGGTTCTTCGTATAGTATTGGTTTTCCTCTCCACGATTTTCCAGCCTCCGCTTGGATATCGGGTCAACCGTATAGGTCTTTCCCATCAGCAAATCACCCTTGTACTTCTCGTTCTTGATAATTCCTCTGACACCACTGTCTGTCCACTTGACAATACCCTTTTTGTTTACTTTTCCAAGCTCGGTAAGTCTTTTGGCAATGGTATTTGCTCCGTATCCCTGAATATACAGATCAAATATCAGTCGGACTGTTTCTGCTTCTGCCGGATTGACCGAAATGCTTTTATCTTCCGGATTATAGTCATATCCAAGACAGCCGTTAAATCCCATCAGCTCCCCTCTTGCCATCTTGTATTGCACTCCCATCTTCACATTCTGCGATAGGGACTCCACCTCATTCTGTGCCAGTGCCGATAAGAGAGAAAGCTGCATCTCACTCTCCATAGTGGAAGTGTCGATGTTTTCCTTTTCAAAAATCACCGTCACACCTTTCTGCTTAAGCATTCGTGTGTAAGTCAGTGTGTCCACAAGATTTCTGGAGAATCGGGAAATTGATTTTGTGATAACCACATCAATCTGCCCGTTCATGCAATCCTCAATCATCCTTAAGAACTCATCCCTTTTATCGGTTTTCGTTCCCGTAATGCCTTCGTCTGCATAAATCCCTACCATTGCCCATTCCTTGTTTTTTGAAATCTTGTCCTGATAATACTGCTTCTGTGACTGAAAACTCTGCAGCTGCTCCTCCCCGTCTGTACTGACACGGACATAAGCCGCTACTCGTTTCCTCTGTAAGGTTAACGGCGTTCCCACTAACCTGCGGCCCCTTACAATCGGACCTTCTGTTGCCTTAATTACCTGTACCTCTGTATCTGCCATACTTTTTCTACCTCCTTGTGTCATTACCATACACCGAAAACAAAATGTTAACGAATGTACGAATCTATCTAAACTGCCATAAAAGAACAAATCTTGTATTCACCCATGATTCGGCTCTTGGCTCTTGCATATTCATCATCAGAAATGAATCCGTTTCTGTGAATCCAACCAAGAACCGCAAGCTTCTTCGCTAATTCCAAATCCTTTGTCATATTCCTGCACCTCCCTTTCAAAGTTTCCCTGTTATCACCTTCTTTCTTACCCACTGTGTGGTTTTTCAAGTGACTGACTGTTCGTAATAGGACTTGTTTGGCTTCCATTCGTATCAGATGCTGTCAGCGTTCCAGCTGACCTTTAGCATATTGGCGGTTTCCCTGTCGCTGCCTGTGGGCTACTCCTGCGCGAGTTCCTTTCCCACCCTTTCGGAAGTGTCATTCCCCGCTCTTCTTACCTTCCGGTAAGCCTCCTCGCAGAGACTGTTGGCATCTGATACAGCTCATGAACCTTCTTCATGAAGGTTATTTTTCAATGTGCAAATCACAAAAATCTTATAGAACATCTGTTTGTTTTGTGTTATGATTGTTGTAGCCGATTTGCTTCATTTCTGATGCCGCCCGGCTACGTTTTGTAAGTTCATTGTAGTAAAATACAGAGGATAAAATAATTGACGGTCACTTGACCGGAACTTGACATAGAATTTTTTCAAAGATTGAAAATATAGAAAGACAAATAAGATAGATGGATTGATACATCTTCTCTGAAAGGAGCACGCAGATGAGAAACAGACTGACCTTCGCTAATGTGATTGGTGTATTACTGGAAAATAAAAAGAAAACCTACCCGCAGCACCAGCTTGTACGCAGTCTGTTCTCTGCATATCTGGATGATACTCTGACAGTTTCGGAATTAATCGCAGATGACACGACGATGTACAGCCGCTGGTGCAATGGTGCCCGCCCGATTCCTATAGATATCCTAAAGACTTATGAAGATGAGGATGAATGGGATACAATGGAGGAGGATTTCAGAGATAAGATTATTCCGAACCTGTTAAACGAATCACAGGCTCGAATCCAGATGGAGGAATTGATTACAGACAGTATAAAAACCATCGGGCAGGAAATGGCTAATGCGCTGATTCAAGAGCCGGATAATGCAGCCTTTTTCTGCTCTGTGGTAAGATATGCGATTTTGAATGACCATAGCACAGGTGCGCTCTATTCTCCCGACCTTTCGGAAGTGATTCTTTGCAATAAGCTTCCCTCCTGCAATCAGGCATTCATTGGACGAAAGGATGAGATAAAAGCAATCGCATCCCATCTTTCCAATCAATCCGTCTTATTCATTACCGGTATGGCAGGCATTGGAAAAAGCGAAGTTGCCAAAGCCTATGCACAGAAGAACCGTAAAAAATACACCAATATCATTTATCTGTATTACACCGGTGATTTGAGAAAAGACATCGCAAACCTTACATTTGCAGATGATTCCGTAGAAATGAATGAGGAAGTCCGTTTTCAGAATCACTATAAGGTGATGCAGAAACTCCACACAGATACACTGCTGATTCTGGACAACTTCAATGTGCTTCCAAAGGACGAACCCTTCTTAAAGGAACTGATGAAGAATGATATGCAGCTATTGATTACCAGCAGATGCAGACTTAAGAATTATGATTCTATAGAAATAAAAGAATTGGATAAAGAAAAAGAGCTGACAGAACTGTTCTACAAGCATTGTCCTTCTGCAAAACGTGATCCGGACAGTGTGTCTGCCATTATAGAAGAAGTGAACTGTCATACCCTGACTGTCTGCATGGCTGCTCTTACCCTGGAAGCCAGCGGAATGGAACCGGAGGAATTATTACAAGAGCTTCGTTCCTGCGGTATCGGGCAAAACAATGAAGAAATCGAGGTATTCAAAGATGATGAATTCTCCTATGACAGTATGATAGGACATCTTCGTATGCTGATGAAGCTCAATAGATTAAATGAGGACAGTATTGATATCCTCCGTAACCTCTCACTCCTGCCGGTATCAGGAGTTTATAAAAGTGCGTTCAAAATGTGGCTGGAGCTGGATTCTCTCAAAAATGTAAATGAGCTGATACGCTATGGTATTATCAGTGAAGATACCGAAAACAAGACGATTGCACTGCACCCACTCATTCAGGAAGTGGCAATTGCAGAGACCATCCCAACCGTATCAGACTGCCATGTAATGCTGAATCACCTGCATTTGATATGCCTTGCTCATGGACTGGATGTAAAGCGACAGCTGACTGTCATGGAATATCTGAAAAGCATCAACAGACATATCATCATAGACAACAAGGCATATTATCTGCTGTTCTTACAGGATATGTTCCCTTATTTTGACAAGTATCTGGATACTGATTACCTACCGGAGCTGGTGGAGCGAATGGAATATGTGATGAATCTAATGGATGAAGCAGGCAAGTCGGATGGGGCGAATAAACCATGTAATTTAAATGAGTCAATCACACCAGATATTACGGAAGAAACCAACCACATTTCTGCCTGTGACAAAGCATTATTATTAGATTACAAGGCACAGCTTCTGTTCCCACGCAAGGAATATGATAATGCCATCAAGAAATATAAAAAGGCGATTGTCCTCATGGAAAATTACCATAAGACCAATACTGCAGATGCCCGTTCCGCCAATCTGCTTTCAAACCTGCACAACAACCTCTCTACTGCTTATCTGTTCCGGAAGAAACGTGAAGAAGCTGTAACAGAATTAAAGACAGCTTTCGCAGTACGCAGTGAATATGCCAGTCTTGGATTGATAGAGAATAATGATACCCTGCAGCAGACACTCTCACTTGCTAACATGCTGGTGCAGAATAAGGAATATGATTCTGCTCTGGAAATTATTGATTTCTGTGAATCCACCATTGATGAAGTTATGGGTAGAAATAACCTTGATTATGGTATGTGCGAGTTCTATCGTGGTGTCATTGCTTATACCCGTTCTCAGCCTGTGATAGCAGAACAGCACCTGCTTAACGCAGATGCCGTCTTTCATGCTGTTATGAACGAGAACCCTGATAATGATTATTCCAAAAGTACTGCTCGTTATTTGTATAGTTTGTATATGAGATGGGGAAAGAAAGAGCTTGCGGAGCAATATAAAAAAATACTAATCAGCACGCATTAGGTATTGCCATAACAATGATACATATAGTCAGAACACCCAAATATCAGCATAACGGGTAACAAGGTCATAGAAAACTTGCAGGCTTGGCTGCTGTCCTTTGTTCTCGATATTCGCAAGGTAACGAGGAGAAATAAACATCTCGTCGCTCACTTTCTTGCGGCTCTCTTTCCTTTCTGTCCGCGCTGCCTTTATTGCTTGCCCGAAAGCCTTGAAGTCATATTTTTCTACTGGTCTTTTTGTCATATTCATTCATCCAGTTACATTTTACTGTTCCCCTTTCCTGTTGGATACACATACACAATTCCTATTATGAACCAAAATAATTCATAATCAGACACTTGATATTGTTCGTCTGTCCGAGTACAATTATGCTGATAATGTGTAGAGAAAGGACGGGTAAATTATGGAATATATGTCTGCACCACAGGCAGCGGAAAAATGGGGAATTTCTGAAAGACGAGTACAGATACTTTGCAGCCAGAACCGCATACCGGGCGTTTCAAAACTTTGGTATATGTGGCTGATACCAAAGGACGCGGAAAAGCCAACTGACGCAAGATTTAAGAAAAGATGTCCTAAGTCATTACAGGAGGAAACCGACCATGAATAAATACAAAATAATGATAGTTGACGACGAACCGGATATATTAGAGCTGCTTGAAAAATCCCTTGCCATTGAAGGCTTCCAAAATATCACAAAGGTAGATAACGGGCTTTCTGCGGTAAGCTCATGCCACACATTGCAGCCCGACATGATTATCTTGGACGTTATGCTGCCGGGAATTGACGGGTATGAAGTCTGTAAACAGATTAGAGAGTTTTCTCATTGCCCTATCCTGTTTCTATCTTCAAAGAATGATGAACTGGATAAAATACTTGGTCTGGCAGTCGGAGGGGACGATTATGTAACAAAGCCGTTCAGCCCGAAAGAAGTAGCTTATCGTGTGAAAGCACAGTTGCGACGTACAGAATACAGGCAGCTTTCAACAAAGGCGCAGCCCCTTAAAGTCGGTGCGTTGAGCATTGACCCAGAGGGCTGCCGTGTGACAAAGGATGGAAAGGAAATTGAACTGACCGCCCGTGAGTTTGAGATTCTGCATTACATGGCACAAAATATAGGACGTGTTATTAGCAAGGAAAGGCTATATGAAACCGTATGGGGTGAGGATGGCTTCGGTTGCGATAATACAATTATGGTACATATCCGACACTTGCGGGAAAAGATAGAAAGTAATACCACTTCCCCGGAGTACATTATCACAATGAAAGGCTTGGGCTACAAGTTGGTAAATCCTTATGAAAAATAAATTGAAACACAAACCCATTCTATATACAGCGGTTATATTAGCAATCCTTTTTGTCATTCTGATTGTTTCTGCAATCGGTATGTTTTACTATGTTTTTTCTATCCCGGAGCCGGAGGGATTAAGCCTTGCGTCGTGGCCGCATACGTTTACTGACAATTTTTCCATTTGGATAGAGGAAAAAGACGGAAGTATCGGCGTGAAGCAAATCGGTGTGGAACGCTTGGACGAATACGGTTTGTGGGTGCAAATCCTTGACGAAAACGGACAGGAAATCTATGCACACAACAAGCCTGAAAACTACCCGGACGATTACAGCATTACGGAGCTTGTCGAGTTTACGGAAAGCGGCTATGAAAACGGAAATACTGTCTTTATCAGCAGCGTTACCATATCGGACAGAACGCTTAACTACGTTGTGGGCTTCCCTTATGCCATAGGAAAAACTATGCTTTACTATAACGGTGAGAATGTGGCGCGGCTGTCACCATTTACAAAAAGCATAGTGTTCTTTTTCGCTTGCGTGGTTGTGCTTGTTGCCTTTGTTTATGCGTTTTGGCTGTCCCGAAAGTTGACAACGATTATTAACGGCATTAGAAGCATGGCAGCAAATCAATATACACCGCTGAAAGAAACAGGCGTATTCAGCGAGATTTACGGATCTCTGAATGAGATGAATATGAAAATACGCCGAAGCGAAAAGGTACAGCAGGAAACTGACCGTACCCGCAAAGAATGGATCGCGAACATCACCCATGACTTGAAAACGCCGCTTTCTCCGGTAAAGGGATATGCGGAGTTGCTTTCAGACGGGAGTAGTCTTGATTTGCAGACCATACAGGACTATGGAAAAATCATTTTGAAGAATGTCAACCACATAGAAAAGCTGATGAACGACTTGAAACTGACCTATCAGCTTGAAGCTAACGCAATTCCTTACACACCGCAGGAAATCAAGATAGTGCGTTTGCTAAGAGAATTGGTAATTGACATAGCAAACAACCCGGCTTTTTCAAAGAGGGCAATCGAATTTGAAAGCACCATGCCAGAACAAGTGATTGCTGTTGACTCCGATTTACTGCGCCGCGCCGTCGGGAATATCATTATCAATGCTCTTGTCCATAATTCGGTTGATACCAAAGTCAAAATTACAATCAGCAATGCTGCGAACAGCAAAATATTGATTGCCATTTCCGACAACGGGAACGGTATGGACGAAACGGAGTTGTCCGACTTGTGGAACCGCTATTACAGAGGGACGAACACCAAAGAACGACCAGAGGGTAGCGGTCTTGGACTTGCAATCGCAAAACAGATTATCGCACTTCACGGCGGCGATATTTCCGTGGTGAGCAATCCTGGCTTGGGAACAGAGTTTACAATCCTGCTTCCATGTGGAGCAGGCACAAATTAAGGTCAAATTAAGATACGGCAAAGCCGCCCATAAGGTAGGTAGTCTATGCTATAAAGCATAGGCGACCTACCTTTTTTCTACGCCTATCACAATGACAAGGAGGTTTTCATATATGGAATTGCAATTACAGCATTTGAGCAAATGCTACGGTGCAAAGCAGGCTGTTGATGATGTTAGCACCGTCCTTACTCCAGGGGTATATGGTCTGCTTGGTGCGAATGGTGCGGGCAAGACAACTTTAATGCGTATGCTTTGCGGTGTTCTAAAGCCTACTTCCGGCAGTATCTGTTTGAACGGAAAGAGCATTGACGAGTTGGGAGAAGATTATTATGCCCACTTAGGCTATATGCCGCAGGACTTCGGCTTTTACCCGGATTTTACAGCCCGTGAGTTTATGCTCTATATGGCGGCAGTAAAGGGGCTGGATAAGAAAGAAGCAGCGACACGGGCGGGGGAATTGTTGAAATTAGTTAATTTGCATGAGGTGGCAGACAAAAAAATTAAGTCCTTTTCCGGCGGTATGAAGCAGCGTTTGGGGATTGCTCAGGCAGAGCTGAACGCCCCGGACATTCTCATTTTAGATGAGCCGACCGCAGGACTTGACCCCAAAGAACGTGTCCGCTTCCGCAATCTCATATCTGACTTTGCAGAGGATAAAATTGTTATCCTGTCTACGCATATTGTATCGGACGTTTCCTATATCGCTGATACTATTCTAATGATGAAAGACGGTACATTTTTACTGCAAGAACCTATGGCTACTATCACAGACAGTATAAACGGCAAGGTATGGGAGCTTTTGGTGAGCGACCGGGAAGCAGCAGAATACAGCAGACGCTTTTCTGTTGTTAATCTGCACCATGAAAACGGCAATGTGCGGTTACGTATGATACATGATACATCTCCGGCCGCCGACGCTATCACCGTACCGCCGAGCTTGGAGGATTTGTTTTTATACCACTTCGGAGAAGAAGCCGGAGAAGAAAGGGGCGAATGAAACAATGCTTATTAAATACGAATTTTTGAAAATCCTGCGTAAAAAATCGACGCTTATCGTCATGGTTGCAAGTTTGCTTGTAACTGCAATTTTATTTGGTTTACCGATTTTGCGGTATCAGACTTACAATCAAGAAGGTGTAATCACTGGCCTTGCGGGTATTGAATATGAAAAGGAACAAGCAGAAAATTATTCTGTTCCTTTAACAGATGAATATATCACTGAAACAATCCAGGAAGTACAGCAGCTTTTTGAAAATCCTGATAATGTGGGATATGACGGTTATGAACAGTTTTTGGTTGACAGCGCATATTGGGACGGTATCGCCCCACGGGAACGTCTGCTAAATATGATTGCGAAAAACTATGTCAATCCAAACGAAAGCGCAGGGTATAGCTCATTAGCAGATTTGGATATTTCAGAGGGCGCGGATTTTTACGCTGCAAGACAGGAAAAAATCGAAAAGCTACTTAATACCGCTTCCCGTGAATTGTCCGAGAAACAGAAAAACTATTGGCAGGATATGAACAGTAAGGTTGATGAACCTTTTCAGTATGGGTATTACGAGGGATGGGAAATCATCATTAGCAGCTTTGAATTGCTGATGTTTGCGCTACTGGCGGTCTGTATCGTGATTGCCCCTGTCTTTTCCGGCGAGTATGAAGCCGGAACGGACGCGGTAATATTATCCGCAAAATACGGAAAAACCAAACTGACAATGGCTAAAATTATGGCATCTTATCTATTTGGTGTGCTTGCCTTTACGCTCCATGTAATTGTTGCATTAGGCCTGCCCCTTGCCGCATTTGGCTTTGACGGTTGGGATTTGTCGCTGCAAATCGTAAACACGACTATACCGTACCCGTGGACATTCCTGCAAGCTGTCCTTGTGAATTTGGGAGTAGTTTACCTTGTGCTGTTCGCCATGCTTGGCTTGACGCTTCTGCTGTCGGCAAAGATGAAAAGCCCGTACCTTGTGCTTATTGTGCTTGTACCCGTCCTTTTCATTCCGCTGTTTCTCTCTCCCAACGGGACAACAGGCGCATACAATCTAATCTTGTTCCTGCTTCCGTACCGTTCTACCATGCCGGAGCTTGGGAAATATGTTACTTATCAAATTGGTGGACTTGTCTTAGACGTATTTACCATGAGGGCAATCCTGTATGCACTATTGACTGCGGTTATGCTACCCCTTGCAAGACTTGTATTTAAGAAACATCAAGTCGCATAAGGAGGGGGGAAGATGAAAAAGAAAAAGCCTATGATTATTCTTGCGGCGATAGCTGCGGTTGTTATCGCAGCTATCGTGATAATATCGCAATCGTCAAATTGGTCTACCCTCTCCTATTTGCATTTGTTACCTTAATCTTAGTTCCATCCGGGCTAATGACTGCTTCTTCACTTCCGGAAGACTCATATCGCAGTGTATAAGTATTCACTGTCATTGTATTATCTGTATCATTTGCCTTATATCCAGTGTAGGAAGATGATGCTGCTTCCGCAACAGATGCAAAGATGACAGATGACAGAACCGAACGTGAGTTTGAAAGGCAATCAAAGCCTTGTCATCTGCCACGCCCACGTCTACGAACCGGTGTGATTATCTGCTGTTCCCCCTGTGCTTTTAGCTGCTCCTCTGAAGGATGATTTCTGTTGTATTTCACACGATAATCATATTCCTCAGTAAAATCATCATAGACGGACATCTTGTAACGCATACTCCGCATGGATTCTTCGGTATATCCCATTCTGTCCTGGTACTTCTTTAGTTCTTCCATTCGGTCATCAGAAGGTGGCGGAAGAAGTTTAGCACGTTTTTCTAGAGAAAGCTTGCGGTATTCTGCTGGGGATGGAAACGGATTATTTTGAACCGGCACAGTTGACGAATTATTATCAAGTAATTCGTCTAACTCATCCTCATTATCTGGTTCTGCGTCGGTTGAGTTATTTGTTGTGCCAAACTCA
>OGQM01001503.1_pt1 | contig 16199 bp, 17 predicted proteins | sample 1553191 | NCBI WGS metagenome assembly OGQM01 (sample SAMEA2579954, study PRJEB22360) | human gut metagenome | biome: human gut; feature: human-associated habitat; material: faeces | place: Denmark | collected 2008/2010 | reverse complement strand
CCAGTAAAGAGTGCAAAGCACCACCAATGGTGGCAAGGCTCTTGACAGGGCTTTTCCTTTACTGTTTGTGGCAGACAAGAGGAAGAAAGGGACAAAATCTGATTTGTAGTAAATTATATAAAAACGATATGAGATGTATTTGTATCATTTTCTTGTTGACACCATTTATATTAAGTGATATATTTGTCTTATAAAGATACAAAAACATCACATTGAAAAGAGGGATGATTATGACAAAAAAACAAATGAAACAAGTTATCTTTATGGGAGTAGGGTGTGTAATATTACTGATTGCAGGGATAATTTACTCTTTATTATTTAACGACGCACGCTGGGTTAAAAACATGGATATGTCTAATTATGTATTTTCCATAAAGGATATACCAATGTTGATAGTCGGTGCTTTGATAGCTATTTATGTCTTATATGTAACAGTTATCTTCTTTAAAAACGCCTTTTCTAAAAATTTTAAAGACAAAAACTATTCAAGAACAGTATCTTCATATTGGGGACTGTGTGGAATATTTGGATTTCTAGGTTTTAGCGGTTTTTGGACTTATTTTGAATATGGGAAAATATATCCTTTTGTATTCTTTATATTTTTTGGCTTTTTCGGCTTTTTCTTTGAAGGAAAACTTTCTCACACTTTAGAAGATGAACTTTTTTTAGAAAATAAAAGAAAAGCAGAAATAAACGCCTATAAAGTAGGATTTAAACTTCTCTTTATAGTCATTTGGCTTATGGCAATAGGAATGTTTTCTCGTAATGTGGAATGGTGTGCAATTTTTATGCTCATTTCTGTTTCACTTATCTATGCTTTAGTCATTTTTCTTAGCAACTATTTATTATACCGCTACGAAAAAGGAGAATAAGTCATGGTAGAAGATTTCATGTGCAACTTAAAGGTATATCGTGTAGCACAAGGTTTAACACAAGAACAACTGGCAGAAAAAGTCGGGGTTCGTAGAGAAACAATTATGAGGTTGGAAAAAGCACAATACAATCCATCTCTAAAACTGGCGATTGATATTTCACGGGTTCTCAATGCACCGATAGAAGATATTTTCATTTTTAAATAAGATAGTGGTAGTAAATTCGGTTCTATGTGATATTGGGAACAATAGAATATTAAGTTTTACATCAATATAAGAGTAATGCAACTATAATGTTAATTTGTATTGCTTGGAGGAACAATACCTGATGAAGATGATAATGATGTCATCGCAGAACAACTTGCAAAAATCAGTGAACAGATGGCAATTAAGAATAGGCGTAGCAAAAAAATTTGGAAAATTGCTGGGGTTATATTCCTAGTAATTGTGCTATTGAATATCCTCTTGATAATATTTAATATGTCGGTATCTAAAAACGTTTCAACAGATAGTAGCACCACTTTCATAGAAATAGGTGAAGATGATGTGATTGATGTAGAATAATTTCCAACATACAATCCCAGTTTGACAACTTTATATCCATACACACAAAGCAGTTAGTCTTAGGATTGACTGCTTTTTAACAAAAGACGCCACTCAGGTGTAAAGGGTGTCTTTTTAGTGCTATTTTATTGTCATATCAAGGCTCATTCAATTGTGGTAAATTCGTGGTAAATTAAATAATTTTCTATACTTCAAAGTGCTTGAAAGTATAGTGTTTATGCGGATAATCGCAAATTAGATATAAAATTTAAATAAATAACTATTCATTTTTTGGCTTTTTCCCATCAAATGTAATTCAATTATCTAGAAATATTTTGAACTTTAGCTGGATAAATGGAATAAATTCTATATATTTAGAATTCATTGCTTTATTATGTGTTGCTATTTTATTGTTTTTGCTAGTTTGTCGAAAAAATAGAAAAGAAACTTAAATTTTAATTGAGTTTTTCGCATATTCAAAGCCACTGATTCCATTAACCAGTGCCATTTATACAACTTAGTTGTTAGATGGATTTGTATTCAATCTGTGAATTATAGATTTGGAGGTTTAGAATATATGATTAAATTTTTTCTGCTTGATTTAATTCTATTTTTGATAATTTGTGGTGTTGCAATTATTTTACAATATCATTTTGGGAATAGACTTAATAAGAAATTTGAAATAGTTTATGGTTGTATATCTGTTGTAATTGTAGCAGTTACTACTATAGTATTTACAATTCAAATGAATCCGATTATTACACCTTCGTTGCATGCTGATTATTTAAAGTTAAATGAAGAAATTAAATATGAGAGTATAGAATTATGCGAAAACTATAGAGATTGCACACTTAAGATTGTTGCAAATGGTTTTAGATGGGGATACCAGACGTATTATTCTGGGGATGCTAATGTTGAGATATACAATAGCGAAAATGAAAGGTTGAATTATTATTACAAAGCTAAAGTTTATTACAATATTGATGTTAATAGTGTTATTGTGTTAAAAGATGCAAACGATGCTAAAGTATATATTTTCAACTTTGACACAAATCAACAAACACAGGATTTTTATGATTTATTATGTAAAAAAGTTGATAAAGTAGGTGCTTCATACACTGAGAATCATCACTAAGAGCCATACAATCCATTGCTCAGAGCCACTGAATCCACGAAGAGCCACTTCAAATTATGAAATGGCTCTTTTTATCGTTCGACTTTTGAATAATCCTCTGCTTTTTAAAAGAATTGTGTAGGATGAGTTACTAAAACTGTAATTGATGGTTAATTCGGTGTGACTCTAGCGGTTATACCAGTTACTGATGACGGTTTGAATCGGTGTAATAAGGTCTTAATACCATAGTTTGACTGCGGTGAAACGAGGCATTTTTGTGGTCGAACATTTGGATGAGATTAGGCGAATTAGTTTATTAAGAAAATGATATCTACAATCTTTAAATTATAATCGAATGATATGTCTGATTTAGTATTAAACTCTTTATCAATATTTGAAGTTGATTCTTTTATATCATTCTCGAATGTAGAAGGAAAATTAAAAATAATTTGAAGAGTACAAGAATATATATCTTTTCGCGATTTAATGATAATAAATCTTTGCTCATCAGATAAACTACAATATTTTATAGCAAGATCTAAGATTTTAGTAAAAAAAATCATTTGATTGATGGAATCTAAGCTTGATAGATCATCACTATAAAGGGTTGATGTAACTGAAATATTTAAACTAGATAATTGATTTTTTTTATGGTTTAAAACTGTTGAAAAGATTGGGGAATTGGTATATATTTCATTAAATTCTTTGATTGTCTTGTTTGACAATGATTTAATTAATGAGTCTAGCTCATCATATTTTTTCTGATCTATTAACTGATTAAGTTCAGAACAAGTATGAAGTAAATTGTGTAAAAATTTAAAATTGGATTCATATTCCTTATTTAAGGAATTAAATTTTGAAATCATCATTTCATTACTTAATTCTGATATTTCTAAACTTTTTCGAAGGTTTTCGTTTTTAATGATTTGTAGTTGAAACAATATTGTAATGGAATTAGAAATTAGCAAGAGAAATAAAATAATAACAAGAATCTTGTTTCCTGAAAAGAGTGTTTGATAGTTTCCATAGACAATGAGGAACAATATCGTTGTTAATGCAGGAAAAAACAAAATATAAAAGGATTTGGGTAAGTTTGTGATTTTAATAGTATGACATATTTTTTGTATGATATATGAAAAAAATAAGCAAAAAACTGTGTCAAAATTATAATCACCAAATAAGTATTTGATGTGTAGATATTATTTAAAGAGAAACTAGGATTAAATAATTGAAAAAAAACAATTGATAATGACTCTGAAATCCCTATCGTCAAGTAACATACCAAAAATAATATAAATTTATTAATTAGCGAACCCTTAAATAAAAATGATATATATATGTATAGTGTAATAAAAGAGAGAATTTTTCCTATCTGATTGATTCCGTTATGATTTCCTAAAAAAGTGCACATTATAGCAAGAAGAAATAATAAAAAAAACATATAATAGGATATTTTTCTTTTGGCAATAAATTGGTTAAAGAAATGTGTAATAAAAATAACTGTGAGTATATCGGATAGAAAAATCATCATAGTATGTTATGCAAATTAGCAAAATATTGATTTGTGAACGACTTTTTGAAATTTTTAGACAATGGGATTTTTTCACCATTGTTCATGATAATATCTTTACCATCTGAAGAAAAACCACTAACATAATCAAGATTAACTAAAAAAGACTTATAGGGTTGTCCAAACCCTTTATTAGATAGTTCTTCAATCCAATATTTAAGAGGATATGTAGTTTTTTTCTCAACATTATTAACAAAATGAATAATCGTATGTCGATTAAGAAATTCTATGTATAACATATCCTTATAGTGAATTTTATATTGAGATATCTTTTTATCGAAAAAACCGTATTGTTGTTTAAATGAAGTTGATAAGACACTCTGCATCTCTACGTTAAATATTTTTTCATCAATTGGTTTAATAAGATATCTTTTCGCTTCTATTTTATATCCATCTATTAAATATTTTTTAAAGCTAGAAGTGATTATAATAATAGAACTACGATTATAGGTTCTTATTTTTGATGCAATTTCTATGCCGTTGTAGTCTCCTAGTTCAATATCCAAAAAAATCAAATCATATTCTAGAAACAAATTGGATCCTACATCGAAATTCTCAAGATAATCAATCTCATATAATATATTGTTTGATTGCAAAAAAGAATTTAGTAATTTATGCAAATGCAACTTATCTCTTTCTATATCTTCACAAATTAATATTTTTATCATTATGCCTCCCGCCATCCATTTTACACTATTTGTTTACTTATTTATACTTTTGTGTGAAATTACCTTAGTTTAGGTCTTCTTGATGAAAAAAATATACAGTTTTAGTGTATATACTAAATTTGCAAATAAAATTTCATTGAATATTAAGTTAGAACTATTTTTATAAGAAAATTGAAATACAAGAAATTCAAATAAGATGATTACAATTGCATTTTTTGAATGCTGATTTTTTTCTCTGATGATAATGGTTTGTTAGGGTGATCAGCTACTTTGATTATATGTATATTGAAAAAACAACAATAGTATATATTATACGTATAATATTATATTATTTGCAGCTATCCAAGGGATTAGAATAGTTATAGAAACTGTAGTTAAAATATATAATAATGGGTAAGCAATATGAATGCCGCCAACATGACTGCGCAGAATAAAATACGATGTACAAAATACAAAAACTGGTTTTACAAGACCAAATATAATTAAGAAGATATCTTCTTCAACACCAATGTCATTTTCTATGAGTTTGGTATAAATAGTGGATTCCAACTTATATACACATATTCATTTAGAAGATGTAATGGAAGAACTTGAGGGAGTTGAATGTGTCTAAAATTCATGAGCACAAACTTTAAAATTTTAGTGCCCATTTCACGGTATGATAATATGCAACATATTCGAACATTTATAAAACGCTTTATATAAAGAATAATAAACAAAATCAAGAGGGTTTGTGCACCTGAAATGCACTTTTTGGATAATTTCATCAACAAATTGAATTAAAGGTTTTTACGTTAAGTAAAATATTAATGTGTTTTGACAGTGCTTTCACTTAAAAGAAATCTTTGACAGCAACATTAAAAAAAGTATAATTATATTAACAGAACTCACCACGCCTCTGACTAATTCATGCGCAACCCGGTGGGACTTTTTTTCATTTAGGGGTGTTTATGTATCAGTATCCAAAACAAATATTAACAATAGGACAACAAGTGCAATCTTACGTAAATGCAGGAATGAAGATTACATCTCGCGAAGAGGTAGAGAAGGCATTAAAATCAATTGGATTTTATCGTTTGAGAGGCTACTCATTTTCTTTATATGATAATGTTACAAAGAAGTATGTTCCTGGAACAAAGTTTGAAGACATTTTGAAATTATATCAATTTGATCAAAAATTATCTGCCTTAGTTTTCTTTATGATTTCTAAAATTGAGGTGGCTTTAAGAGTACGATTAATAGAGGCGTTACTTATATATGGTGAACCTCTTGTTTTGCAAGATTCATCTATTTTTAAAGAGAAAAAATTGTATTGGCAGAATATGTCTATGGTAGCGTCAGAAATTGCTCGTTCTAATGATGTATTTATTAAACATAATTTTGAAAATCATGATGGAGAGGTGCCTGTATGGGCGATTGTTGAGGTTCTTTCTTTTGGAACATTATCGAAAATAATTAAAAATTTGAAAACAGGTGTTGGAAGTTCATATTCTATCTTGGCGACTAATTACCAATATAAATCGAAAAAAGGAAATTTGGTAAATCCATCACAAAAAATGCTTACTTCATGGTTACAGAGTGTTTCAATATTGCGTAATATGTGTGCTCATAATTCCAGAATCTATAATCGCACAATACATACGACGCCAGAGATTTTAGACGCAGATAAGGTTACACCACTGCCAGTACATAATGGGTTATATCAAATTTTATTGGCAATGAAGTATTTACGCTCATCTGATGAGGAATGGACAGTATTTGTAGATGATTTCGATAATTTAATTAAAAGTTATAATGGCATAGTCAATCTTGCAGCAATGAATCTTCCATCAGATTGGAAAGTACATTTAACTGTATAAAACAATAAAGATGTTTAACTAAGCTTTTTTCTTAAACGGGTTAGTCATTCGGCGGAATGTTACAATATTAACATTTCGCTATTTTTATATATAGCTTTTTTGCAAATGCATGGTAAATAGAAAAACATGAAACATTGGTGGTATAATAAAATAGCTTGTAGGAAGGCAAGCTATTGAAGAGCTTCATGAGGTGAATAACCATATTTCTATATAAAAATTAAGTTTGCACCAAATAAAATTCAATTTGCACCTTATGTGCACCTTTTGATTAAAAAGATATGAAAAGTTATACAAACTTATAAGAAGTTACAAAAATAAGAGAAAAATAAAATTACCTTTACATAAAGGAAATGTGCCATATATAAAGGAGAATTTGATTATGATAAAAATATTATTCATATGCCACGGCAACATATGTCGTAGTGTCTCAGCTCAATATATTATGGAAGATTTGGCAAAGAAAAATGGGGTAGAACTATATGTTTCTAGTGCAGCTACAAGTCGTGAAGAAATTGGTAATGACATTTATCCTCCGGCTAAGCGTAAACTAAAAGAAAAGGGGATTCCATTTTCTAGACATTATGCAAGACAAGCTACAATGAGTGATTATTTGTCGTATGACTATTTGATTTGTATGGATGAAAATAATGTGCGTAATCTAAATCGTATGTTTGATAATGATCCAGATCACAAGATCTATAAATTATTATCAAGAGATGTTTCAGATCCTTGGTATAGTAATGATTTTGAAACGGCTTATAATGATATTTATGAAGGCTGTAAAGCTTGGTTGGAGAAATTATCATGAAACAGAATCTACATACACACTCTATCTTTTGTGATGGAAAAGATACGATTGAAGAAATGACTTTAGAAGCTATCTCAAAAGGCTTTGATATTCTAGGATTTTCAGGACATGGATATTTAAGTATAGACGATGGTTCAATGCGAGATACTAAAGGATATATTTCAGAGGTTGAGAGGGTTAAATCGAAATACGCTTCGTCTATTCAAATTCATTTAGGAATTGAAGAAGATATGTTAGGAAGAATAGCTGAAAAAGCTCCATTTGAATATGTGATAGGAAGTAAGCATTTTTTAGGTGAAGTGGCTGTGGATTATTCAAAACCTGTATTTGATTCCTTGTTTGAATCGTATTCTGGTGACTATAAAAAGATGTGTAAAGACTACTATTCAGACTTATCCAATATGTATGACTGGCAAGAAGTGGATATCATTGGACACTTGGATTTGATCACCAAATATAATGAGGACGAATCCTATTTTAAATTTAATGATAAAGACTATATGAATATTGTTTGTGACTGCATTGACCGATTGTTGATCAACGACAAGATTTTTGAAGTGAATACCGGAGCTATCGCAAGAGGCTATCGTAAAACACCATATCCATCTAAGAATATATTGGAATATTTATACGCAAAGAATGCGCGTATTTGTCTAAACAGTGATTGTCATGATAAGAATTATTTGGATTGTGCTTTTGAATCTAGTTTAGACTTGATTCAATCTTGTGGATTTAAAGAACTGCAAATATTAACCAATGATGGCTTTGTACCAGTAAAAATCAAATAGAGTAAACAGTGAAGGTGTTCTTGTGATAATCAATTAAACCTTCACTTTTCATTTTAGAAAGCTCTTTTGATAAGGCACTTCGTTCTACATTTAAATAATCCGCCATCTGTTGACGGTCAAACGGAATCTTAAAGGTAGAATTTTGTGTTTCAAGTTTCATAAACGATAAGTAAGATAATACCTTATTTCGAATGGTTTTGTTGGAAATATGAAATATGTGTTGTGACAACATTTTGTTCTTATTTGAAAGTATTTGAATCATTTGATCTTTTAGTTCTGGGAATTTTTCTAAGGATCGAATATCTAAAAATTGAATTGTACAATCCTCAACCGCTCTTACATACACATACATAGGTGTTTGGGTTAGGGCATAGCTTTCCGCAAACATTTGATTGAAACCTATATGTGACAATAGGGAGACATTGCCTAAAAAGTCTACAGTTTCTATGACAACACTTCCTTCTTTGACAATGCCAATGGCTTGTGGAATATCTTCCATATGATAAATAATTTCATTTTTCTTGTATTTTTTGAATGGTAAATTCATAAATATACTCCTTTCGTTGTTTAAACAACATAAATTGATTGTATTATACACTAAAATAAGGTCATAAGAAATGAGGATGATTCTATGTTAAGAAAAATAATTCAAATTGATGAAGATAAATGTACAGGATGCGGTATCTGTGTGGATGCCTGCCATGAAGGAGCCATTGGCTTAGTGAATGGAAAAGCTAAATTAATGCGAGATGATTATTGCGACGGACTAGGAGATTGTTTGCCTACATGTCCTACGGGAGCTATTTCATTTATTGAAAAAGATACTTTGGCTTATGATGAAGAGGCTGTAAAAAAGCATATGGAAAAACGCATGAAAGATTCTGGTACCATGCATACTGGATGTCCTGGATCTATGATGCATACACTGAATCCAGTTGTATCAAGTCCATCGATTGATGTAACAAGTCAACTAACATCTTGGCCTGTTCAAATCAAGTTGGCACCAATCAACGCACCATTCTTTCAACATGCAAAACTTTTGGTAGCTGCGGATTGTACAGCATATGCCTATGCCAATTTCCATCAGGAATTTATGAAAAATAAAGTGACTTTAATTGGATGTCCAAAACTAGATGGAGTGGATTATTCAGAAAAGCTTTGCGATATTATTCGTATGAATTCTATTGAAAGTGTAACCATTGTTCGTATGGAAGTACCTTGTTGTGGTGGTCTTGAAAATGCGGTTAAAAAAGCTTTGCAGGAAAGCAAAAAGTTCATTCCTTGGCAAGTCGTAACCATTTCAATTGATGGAAAAATTTTAGATTAAATCTTAAAAAAGTGCAGTTAACGTTACAGATATTGCACTTTTGTCATTTTCTGACACGTTAAATGAAAAAAGTATCATCGTAGCGATACTTTAATGATTAGTCTTTAGTGATTTCTTTGTAGCTAGCTAGACCATAAGCACTATCTGCAAGTGTACCCGCATTGACAATAGCTTGTTCCATTGCTTTTACAGCCATGATTCCAACTAGATCTTGTTCTGCAGGCACTTTATTGGATGTCATCGCAAAAATAGTATCTCCATCACTTGAAGTGTGGACTGGACGAATACATCTTGCATATCCATTATGGGCCATGCTCGCGATTTTATTCATTTGGGCTTTATTTAAGTCTGCATTTGTGATGATACAACCAATTGTCGTATTCATACCACAAGAATTGATCATCTTTTCAGCTGCCTTTAAGATTTCATCTTCACTAAACAATCTTGTGTTTGTGTTTCGATCATAAATACCTGCAATTGGTTTGTCTGAATTTGGATAGAAAATATCACCACAAGCATTCACAGCTACAATAGCTCCTACTTTTAATGGACCTATTTGTAGGGCCGAAAATCCAAGTCCAGCCTTCATCGCATATTGAGGGCCAAAGAATTTACCAACACTAGCCCCTGTTCCTGCACCGACATTTCCTTGCTTTGGATCATTTTTTTCCGCTTCCATACAAGCATCATACCCCATTTGTTTATTTGGATATGCCTTAGAATTACCTACACCACAATCAAATAGACAAGCTTCACATACGATGGGAATATAGATGTTTTTCATGTCAAAACCAATTTCGTGTTCACTCAAATACTGCATAACACCACTGCTTGATTCTAAACCAAAAGCACTACCACCTGATAAAGTCACCGCATGAATTTTTTGAACCATGTTTTTAGGGTTTAATAAATCTGTTTCACGAGTAGCAGGACCACCACCACGTACATCTACACCAGCTGTAGCTCCTTCTTTACATAAGATGACTGTGCAGCCAGTCGCATTTTCTGTATCTTGTGCACTACCAATTTGAAATCCTTCGATTTCATTGATTTGAATTGTCTTCATTTTTGATCTCCTTTAATTCATATAAATCATTTCTACGTACCTTCCAATAAGGCATTCTTTTCCTTACTTTATCAATGTCATTTAAATCGATATCTACAACTTTGCAGGCTTCTTCTTCACCTAACTCCACCACAATATTGCCAAAACCATCCACAAGGATGGAATGACCATCAGCCGTATAGTTTTTATATGTATATTTAGCTGGTGCAACTCCACACAAAAAGACTTCATTTTCTAGGGCACGTGTTTGTGTGAATAACTTCCAATGCTTCTTTGTGGCCTGCTCATTAAAGGCAGCCGGACAAAATAGAATTTGTGCTCCATTTTGAGCTAGAATTCTAGATACTTCTGGAAATCGGATGTCGTAACATAATAAAATGCCACATCTTCCCCATGGCGTATCAAAATATTGTAGGTGATTTCCTGGTACAAACACTTCATTTTCACAATAATCCTGTCGATTATGAAATTCAAAAAGATGTGTTTTATCATACGAACAAACAATGTCACCATTGCTATTTAATATGTAACAACGATTGTATTTGTTTGTACAAATGGAACCTGCAACGATCCATATTTTATTTGTTCGAGCGGTTTCTTTTAATGCTTCTAAACTTTCATCATGACGCAAATAAGCTGTTTTTAATGCATCATTATGATAGGGACAGTTCCACATTTCTGGTAGAACTAAAATATCACAGTCTGGAATATGCTTTAGTTTTGCTATGTTTTGTTGATTGTCCATTGAAACAGACATTTGGTACATACAGATCTTCATATAGTTTATGATAGGCGAAAAATGATTTCTTTTCAAGATGCGCAAAGACTAACATGTGTTTATTTACTCTCTTTCTGAAATCGTTTACAATCAATTTAGGAGGGCTTGTATCATGTATAAAATCATAGAAGTGAAACAAAGCATATTTGAAGACAATAATAAAGATGCGAATAAATTAAGAGAAGAATGTAAAACCAAGGGTGTGTTCTTATTAAATGTTATGTCAAGTCCAGGAGCGGGTAAGACAACAACTTTATCTAGAACATTAGAAAAATTAAAAGATAGGATGAAAATCGGCATTATGGAAGCGGATATTGATAGTGATGTGGATGCCAAAACCATCAGTGAATATGGTGTACGCACGATTCAGTTACATACTGGTGGTATGTGCCATTTGGATGCGGATATGACTCGTCAAGGACTACATGAAATGGGTATGGAAGATTTAGATTTGGCTGTACTTGAAAACGTAGGAAATTTGGTTTGTCCAGCTGAATTTGATACGGGATCCACAAAAAATGTGGCTATTCTAAGCGTTCCAGAAGGGGATGATAAACCTTTGAAATATCCATTGATGTTTCAAGTCTGTGATGTGGTTCTCATCAATAAAATTGATGTATTGCCATACTTTGATTTTGATGTAGAGAAATGTAAAAAGAATATTCTGTACCGTAATCCAAACGCGAAAATTTTTGAAGTGTGTGCTAAAACGGGTGAGGGAATCGATGATTGGTGTAAGTGGCTTGAAAATGAAGTAAAAGCCTGGAAGGAATAATATGGCATATCGAGATAATATTGATAAATTAGCAAGGCGTATCACAGATTGTATTCCGGCAAAAGTGAAGAAGTTATCGGAAACAGACCCTGAATATGAATGTTTAAATGAAATATTAAATGATGAACAATGCGATTTATGTTTGTGTTTTGAAGTGCGTAAACCACTTTCTTTTGAAGAAGTTGTGAAAAGAAGTGGTTGGCCAGCTGGTAGAGTGAATCGTGTATTAAATGAAGTGTGCGACATTGGAATGATTGAATACAATTGGGAAAATGAGGATCATCATAAACAATTTGTGCTTCCTCAATTTGTTCCTGGAGCTGCCGAATTCATGGTTATGAACAAAGATCTTGTAGAAGAACATCCAATTGTTGCGGATTTCTTTGAAAAGATGACACGTTTACCACTTGAAAAGGTAACACCAATGGTCCCTCCTGGAGGAGCGGGTATTGGTATGCATGTCATTCCTGTTGAAAAGGCAATTCATGCTAATCAAGAGGCAGTAAGTGTAGAAAAAATCTCACATTGGTTAAATAAATATGATAAGTATGCTCTTTCTCCATGTTCATGTAGAAGACAACAACGTGTTAGAGGCGAAGGAACGGGCGATGTAGAAGCCGACGTTTGTATTGCCGTTGGAGATATGGCTGATTATGTTGTACAGACCAACAAGGGTGGACATTATTGTACGTATGAAGAGGTTGTTGAGACTTTAGAACGTTGTGAAAGAAAAGGCTATGTACATCAGATTACCAATATTGATGGAGAGGATAAGATTTTTGCGATTTGTAACTGCGCACATGGCGTATGTAACGCATTAAGAACAAGTCAATTGTTTAATACGCCAAATATGTCGGCAAGTGCCTATAGAGCGCATGTGGATAGCGACAAGTGTGTAGCTTGTGGAAAGTGTGTAGAAATTTGTCCAGTGGGTGCGGCAAAATTAGGACAAAAATTATGTACAAAAGCAGGTCCAGTTACATATCCTCAACAAGAACTTCCGGATGCAGTAAAGTGGGGTCCAGAAAAATGGAACTGGAATTTTAGAGATACAGCTAAAGTCAACTGTTATGAAACTGGAACATCGCCATGTAAGAGTGCATGTCCAGCACATCTACCGGTACAAGGCTATATAAAAATGGCTAAAGAAGGTCGTTATATGGATGCGTTAAAATTGATCAAAGACTTTAATCCATTTCCAGCCGTATGTGGAGCTATTTGTAATAGAAGGTGTGAACAACAATGTACACGTGGATTGATTGATGAGCCTTTAGCTATTGATGAAATCAAGAAGTTTATTGCCGAACAAGAACTTCATGAAGATAAACGATATATTCCTTTGTGTGAAAATGTAGAAGGTAAATTTTTCACGAATAAGATGGCTATTATTGGTGCAGGTCCTGCGGGTATGAGTGCAGCTTATTATTTAAGAATGATGGGCTATCCTGTCACAATATTTGAAAAGGAAGAAAAACCAGGCGGTATGTTAGTCTATGGAATTCCATCTTTTAGATTAGAGAAGTCTGTGATTGAGGCTGAAATTGAAGTGTTAAAGGCTATGGGCATTGAATTTAAGTGTGGCATAGAAGTAGGTAAAGATATTTCTTTGGATGATTTAAGAAGCGAAGGGTATGAAGCATTTTATATTGCGATTGGGGCTCAAGGATCTAGAAAACTAAACATTCCAGGCGAAGATAATGAGATGGTTGAATCTGGAATTGATTTCTTGCGTAAGGTGAATAAAACAGAAGATCCAAATTTAATTTCAGGTGATGTCGTTGTCGTTGGAGGTGGGAATGTTGCGATAGATGTAGCTCGTGCTGCATTAAGAAGTGGAGCTGAAAAAGTTCATTTATATTCTTTGGAACAAGAAGCTGAAATGCCGGCAAGTTTTGAGGAAGTATCAGAAGCTAAAGAAGAGGATATAATTCTTCATTGTGGATGGGGTCCAAAGGAAATCTTAGAAGATTCGATTGTGTTTAAGCAATGTGTAAATGTAAAAGATGAAACGGCTAGATTTAATCCAAGCTATGATGAAAATGTTTTGGAAACTATACAATGTAGTCATGTATTCCTTTCGATTGGACAAAGTATTGTTCCAATTCAAGGATTCGATGTAGAAGTCAATCCAAATGGAACTATTAAAGCCGATGGTACAACACTACAAACATCTGTTGAAGATGTATTTGCGGGTGGTGACGTGTATACAGGTCCAAAATTTGCGATTGATGCGATTAGCCATGGTAAAGAAGCGGCAGAATCGATGCATCGTTTTGTTCATAAGGGTCATTCTCTAACGATTGGAAGAGACTTACATTTATTCAATGAATTCGATAAGAATAACGTATTGATCGATATTGATTTTGATCATGCCAAACGTCAGATTCCTGGTATTAAAAAGGGTTTGGGTGAAAAATCATTTAGAGATTTACGTTCAACCTTTACAGAAGAACAAGTTAAGATTGAAGCCAATCGATGTCTAGGATGTGGTGCAAGTATAGTTGATACAAATAAGTGTATTGGTTGTGGCTTATGTACGACAAAATGTGAATTTGATGCGATCTGCTTAACACGTGATATCAAGGATGGTGCAAGAATGGTGAAGGCAGAAGATAAGATGAAGGCAATCTTACCATATGCAGCTAAGCGCCAAATTAAGATTATTCGCAATAAGAAGAAATAGTATGCATGAATTAGGAATTGTTGTACATATTTCAAAAACATTAGAAGAACTTGCACAAGAAAATAATATTACAGATATTCGTAGAGTGACTTTACAAATTGGAAAAGTAAGTGGAATCGTACCTGAGTATTTAATGGATTGTTGGAAGTATTATAGGAAAAAGGTTCCTTTAATCGAAAACTCAACATTAGAATATGAGTGGATTGAAGCCATTACGATTTGTAACGAATGTGAAAAAACATATGATACGATTCAATATGGAAGAGAGTGTCCATATTGCAAGAGTGAACATACAGTTCTTCTTCAAGGTAATGAGTGTCTCATTAAGGAAATTGAGGCTGAATAAGTCTCTAAAAGATGCTTTTTTTGATTTTTATTAGAAAAAGTGTCTTTTTTTTCGTATATGAGTATGTAGGAAACTTCCTACTAGAAATGAGGTGCTCATGCGTAGCGCAAATTTATTAAATGATTTCGCCTTTAAATATGTGTTTGGCGAAGATTGTAAGGAGGCCAATGATGCCTTAAAATCATTACTTACGGTATTTTTAGAAAGAAAAGTGAATCATGTTGTTGTAAAGAATTCAGAAATAGTAAAAGACTATAGTAAAATGAAAAGTCCTCGGTTGGACCTTTTGGTTGAATTTGATGATCAAACAACGGTAGATTTAGAAATGCAGTTAAGACAAACTAAAGATAATATGATGAATCGCTTTCCTTATTATTCGGCTAGGCTTCATGGTTCACAAGACATGGAAGGAAAGAGCTACGGTCAATTAAAGGAAACCATTGTCATGATTTTCTTTAATGTGAGTATTTTTGAAAATGATAATATATGTAATACATTCAGGCTCAAATGTGATGGTGACTTACCTTTTGTGAAAGAAGAAAAAGAAGATCGTATGAAGTTACGCACAATAGAAATGCCAAAAGTAGATTTAAACAAGCCATTAGAAGACATGAATGAACAGGAGAAAATGATTTATTACTTTTTGAATTGCCACAAGGGAATGGAAGATAGTAAAATTAAGATGATGATAGAGAAGGATGGGGTGATTCAAATGTTAGAGAAGCGTGTAGAAACGATATCGGATGATCGTTGGAAGAAAATAATAGAAGATTTTCAAAAACTACATGAAAATGAAGAACGAATTGAACTACAGCTTGAACTTGAAGAAGCTCAAAGACAGATGAAAGAGGCTCGTAAAGAAAAGGAAGAAGCTTGTAAAGAAAAGGAAGAGGCTCGTAAAGAAAAAGAAGAGGCTTGTAAGGAAAAAGAAGAAGCTCGTAAAGAAATTGTTGATTGTCTAATTAATTGAGTATGAAAATGAATAATCTAATCAAATTAAAT
>OGQM01001502.1_pt1 | contig 16200 bp, 10 predicted proteins | sample 1553191 | NCBI WGS metagenome assembly OGQM01 (sample SAMEA2579954, study PRJEB22360) | human gut metagenome | biome: human gut; feature: human-associated habitat; material: faeces | place: Denmark | collected 2008/2010 | reverse complement strand
TCCCCAAAGAAATACAACACTAATCCAAAGGCGACAATGATTAATCCGATGAGTTTCGTGATATTTACTTCTCGGATCGGCATACCAATAAGACCAAAATGATCGATAGTTGTTGCCGTAATTAATTGTCAGACGATGATAAAAAATAATATCGCGCTGCTCTAATAGTGATTCGCTGACTTTATTGTTTCCCGTATCAATGGCAATGCCGATTTTCTCTTCACCCCACGCCAGAAACTGAATATCGATATACCGACGATGCACTTCCGGACGGTTTTCTACCGCCTCGCGTGTGGTTAAATCGATAATTTGCGCATAAATATTCTTGCCGTCGATTTCGACAACGCCCGGTTCCAGGGCGTTGAAGTCGGGGGTGGGCAGAAAATCGAGCGCCTTTTCAATGGCGGCGGGCAAACGGCACGGATTAGGCTGCGCGATATGTCCAAAAATCATGGCTTATCTCCTTATAACGCCTGGATTTTTGCCCACACGCTGTCATCAACGGTAATACCGTTACGGCGGTTTTCTGCCAGCAGGGTAGTAAATTCGTGGCCGGGTAAACGAATAGCCTGGTTTTCGTCAGCACGCTCGGCACTGGTAACGTAATCCATAATGCGTTGCAGTTTGGCATCGCGGGTGGGACCGTCGATAAGCTTGTCCACTTCAATGGCAATAAAAATTTGTGAAATGCCGTATTCGTCGCTGTTGTCCTCGGTGACTTCGGCAACCGATGCGCCGTCAGAAAGGAGGGTAGCGATCATATCCAGCACAATCGACATGCCCGAACCTTTCCAGTAGCCCATCGGCAAAATGCGGCGATTTTTCTCAATAACGCCAGGTTCTTTGGTCAAATTGCCCTCATCATCAAAGCCACCATCTACCGGGAGCTGACGACCTGCCAGGCGATTAACTTCTAACATGCCGTAAGAGAACATCGACATCGACATATCGACCATGGTGATCGGCGTGGAAGGAATGGCGACGATCAGCGGGTTGGTGCCGATGCGACACTCTTTTGCGCCCCACGGTGGCATTACGGCGATGGAGTTGGTCCAGCAAATGCCAATATAGCCTTTTTCCGCCGCCTGCCAGCCGTAGCTGCCGCCGCGCATCCAGTGGTTGGCATTACGTAGTGCCACCAGACCAATACCGTGATCGGCAGCCAGTTCAATGGCGCGATCCATCATCTTTTTCGCTGTCAGGTTACCGATCGAACGCTGGGCGTCCCACTGTTCAATTGCGCCGAGGCTGGTTATACGTTTGGGTTGGGCATCAGGAATGATATCGCCGTTTTCCAGTTGTTGAATGAAACGAGGGAAACGATTAACGCCGTGAGAATAAACGCCGGATTCGGTGGTGCGGGCGAACATCTCTGCACAGGCGTCAGCCGTTTCGTTGTCAACGCCGCGTGAAATTAAGACCCGATTAAAGGCTGCTTTTAACTGCTCAAATGTCACTTTCATCCCAGGCTTCCTTGTTTTTTTGATCGCTTTTTTGGCTTAAAATTTCAATATACGAAACTTGATTTCAAATATATCGATCACTTTTTAACAAAGCAATCTGATTGATGAATTTCAAAAAACTTAAAAATCAAGTGGTTATAAATTATCTGTCGAGATCGTGAACTACGGCACACTTTGCGCTACCATCAGGACGCGACAAAATGGGGAAAGAAGTGATGGGAAAAAAAGAGAACGAGATGGCGCAGGAAAAAGAGCGCCCAGCCGGAAGCCAGAGTCTGTTTCGTGGGTTGATGCTGATTGAGATTTTGAGCAACTATCCAAACGGTTGTCCGTTGGCGCATCTTTCGGAGCTGGCTGGTTTAAATAAGAGTACCGTCCATCGCTTATTGCAGGGATTACAGTCCTGCGGCTATGTGACCACCGCGCCCGCCGCAGGGAGTTATCGCCTGACCACCAAATTTATTGCCGTCGGGCAGAAGGCGCTATCTTCGCTGAATATCATTCATATCGCCGCTCCGCATCTTGAGGCTCTGAACATCGCCACTGGTGAAACTATTAACTTCTCCAGCCGCGAAGACGATCACGCTATTTTGATTTATAAGTTGGAACCCACAACCGGGATGCTGCGAACCCGTGCCTATATAGGCCAGCATATGCCGCTCTACTGTTCCGCAATGGGCAAGATCTACATGGCGTTTGGTCACCCGGACTACGTGAAGTCATACTGGGAAAGCCATCAGCATGAGATCCAGCCGTTAACCCGCAATACCATTACCGAGCTGCCCGCGATGTTCGACGAACTGGCGCACATTCGTGAAAGTGGAGCGGCGATGGACAGAGAAGAAAACGAACTCGGCGTCTCCTGTATTGCTGTTCCGGTGTTTGATATTCATGGGCGGGTGCCGTACGCCGTGTCGATTTCGCTTTCGACATCACGTCTGAAACAGGTGGGAGAGAAAAATCTCCTGAAACCACTGCGTGAAACCGCGCAGGCTATTTCTAATGAACTGGGATTTACTGTCAGGGACGACCAGGGCGCGATTACATAACCCTTTGGACAAGTGCCAAAACTTTAACATTTCCTTCGTTGGATCAAAGCAGTAGGGACGCGCTCTCTGGCACTCTGCTGTTTTAGTGCAAAGGAGTGATCATGAACCGGTTTATTATTGCGGATGCGACGAAATGTATCGGTTGCCGTACCTGTGAAGTGGCTTGCGCAGTGTCGCATCAGGAGAATCAGGATTGCGCTGCGTTGTCACCAGACGAGTTTATTTCCCGTATTCGTGTTATTAAAGACCACAGCTGGACCACGGCAGTAGCCTGTCATCAGTGTGAAGATGCACCGTGCGCGAATGTCTGCCCTGTTGACGCGATAAGCCGCGAACATGGGCATATTTTCGTTGAACAATCACGTTGCATTGGCTGTAAAAGCTGTATGCTGGCTTGCCCGTTTGGTGCGATGGAGGTCGTTTCTTCGCGCAAAAAGGCGAGGGCGATTAAGTGCGATCTGTGCTGGCATCGGGCGACGGGGCCGGCCTGTGTTGAAGCCTGCCCGACAAAGGCGTTGCAGTGCATGGATGTCGAGAAAGTGCAGCGACATCGGCTACGGCAGCAGCCTGTTTGAAACGTTTTTCCGGCGTTTCTCAACGCAGGGATAGTGCGCTTTGTTTATGCCGGATGCGGCTAAAACGCCTTATCCGGCCTACAAATTCTACCAAATTCAATATATTGCAGAAATCATGTAGGCCTGATAAGCGTAGCGCATCAGGCAATTTTTAGTGACTTTCAGCCCAGGCTCTTTCTATCTCTTCCGCCAGAATCTTCACACCCGCCTCAATTTTCTCCGGCTCTGGTACGTAGTTCATGCGCATACATTGATGCGTATGCGGCCACGGTTTATCCAGTCCCGGGAAGAAGTTGTGCCCCGGCACCATCAGCACGCCGCGTGCTTTCAGGCGCTGGTAGAGCTGCTCGGTCGTAATGGGCAAATCCTTAAACCATAGCCAGAGGAAAATGGCTCCTTCCGGTTTATGAATCAGGCAGCGATCTTCCGGTAAATAGCGGCGAATGATGGCGATAGTTTCCTGAACACGCTGGTAGTAAAACGGTTTGATGACTGTTTCAGACAGGCGCAGCAGATCGTTACGCTTAATCATTTCACACATCATCGCCGGACCAATACCGCCAGGTGCCAGGCTGATAATGCCGTTCATATTGGTGATGGCGGTGATGATTTTTTCATTGGCGATGATAATGCCGCAGCGGGAGCCAGGTAGCCCCAGCTTGGAAAGACTCATGCACAGCACGATATTCGGATTCCATAGCGGGCGCGCTTCGCTGAAGATGATACCCGGGAACGGGACGCCATAAGCGTTATCAATCACCAGCGGAATACCGTGTTGATTCGCCAGCGCGTCAAGCTTCAGCAACTCTTCGTCAGTAATCACATTGCCTGTTGGATTCGTCGGCCGGGAGACGCAAATCATCCCGGTTTCTTCGCCAATATGTAGATGCTCAAAATCGACGTGGTATTTAAACTGGCCTTCCGGCAGCAGTTCAATATTCGGACGCGCAGAGACAAACAGATCTTCTTCCAGTCCGGCGTCAGCGTAGCCAATGTATTCCGGTGCCAGCGGGAACAGCACTTTTTTGACCCGACCATCGGCACGGCGTCCGGCAAACAGATTAAATAAGTAGAAAAACGCGCTCTGGCTGCCGTTTGTTAGTGCAATATTCTGTGGTTCGATATCCCAGCCCAACTTCTCGCGCAGCATTCCGGCAAGCAGTGTGAGTAGCTCCGTTTTCCCCTGTGGACCGTCATAATTGCACAGTGCATCAGTCGCTTTGCCACTTTCCAGCATGTCGGTCAGTAGCGTCTGGAAGTAGTCCTGCATTTCCGGGATCTGCGCCGGATTACCGCCGCCGAGCATAATCGCGCCAGGCGTGCGTAAACCGTCGTTCAGATCTTCCATCAGCAGCGTAATGCCGGAGTGGCGGGTAAATTTGTCACCAAAAAGGGAGAATGTCATAGCGGGATATCTGTCGAACTCTGTAGCAAGGAAGGTAACAATAACGCTACATTTGCTGGGGTGCAAATCGGTCTGTTGAAGAGTGAGCGGTGCTTTATCCTGCAATGCTGATTAGGGCTGACATTTTATCCTGGTTGGCGGCTTCCCGAGGTACTGACGAACGGGAAGCCGGAAAAGTCACTGTTGCCCCGCCCAGATGACCAGCACTTTATCGTCGCCATGCTCACGAACAAAGCCGTAGCCCTGCTTCAGCGAAAGTGTCGTTTGTTTGCCCGCGCCAATTGCGGGATGGCGGGCGCGGAACTGGCTGATTTTTTGCCAGTGCGCGACGCTGGCGGCAGATTTACCGCTAACATCCTGCCAGTTCATATCCGAACGCGTACCTTGCAGCGGATCAGAACCGGTAGGACCGAACGGACGCGAGGATTCATCGCCATAAAAAATTTGTACCGCGCCTGGCGCTAATAATAATAACTCTGCTGCTTTGTCGCCCCCTTCACGGAACAGGCGGGTATCATGCGACGAGAGGTAGCTCAACACGTTGAAATCCTGCAATTTCTCCGCCATTTGCTGCCAGGTCGTATCCATCTGCGCCAGACAATCGACTGCTTTCGCCGCCTGCTCCTGATAATCGAAATTGATCATCGCATCGAAGTCGTGGCGATAGTAATCACTTTGCATCACGCCGTGGCCCCAGGCTTCACCGGTCATCCAGAAAGGTTTGTCATCTAATGCTTTGTCGGGGTTAGCTTTTTTCCATTCGCGAAGTGCAGCGCTGGCTTCGGTTTTCAGTTGCTGCCAGGCGGGCAACTCAACATGTTTGGCGGTATCGACCCGAAAACCATCAATCCCATAGTCGCGGACCCACTGACTTAACCAGTGGGTTAAGTAATCGCGAGGGGTAAAGCCGTCGATGTCTTTAGCGTGGGTATCCGTTTTGTTTTTATAGAACACTGGCAGACCAGAAGCGCTAGTTGATTCGGTTTTGATATCCGGCAAAAAGGCCAGCGACATAGTGAGATCGTCGAATCCAGGATTGTCGTAATCGCCGATATCCGTTCTGATCCAGTTTTTTCCCCACCATTTATCCCAGCCTGTTTTGTCGCTGAAATTAATGTAATCGTTAAAGCTATGCCAGGTTTGCCCGGCGGCAGGTTTCCAGTCGCTCCAGCGTTCACCCAGCGTTTTTTTCAGCTCGTCACCAGAAAGATATAACGCGCCAAACTGATACTCCTGCATATCCGCCAGCGTGGCATAGCCGGTGTGGTTCATCACGACATCAAAGAGAATACGAATACCGCGCTGATGCGCGCTATCAACCAGCGTCCGTAGATCGGCTTCACTGCCCATATTGGCATCAAGATTCGTCCAGTCCTGTGTGTAATAACCATGATAGGCATAATGCGGGAAATCACCTTTTGTACCGCCGCCGACCCAGCCGTGAATTTGCTCAAATGGGGCGCTTATCCATAAAGCATTAACGCCCAACTGCTGGAGATAATCCAGTTTGTTGGTCAGGCCGCGTAAATCGCCGCCGTGAAAAGTGCCAATTTCCGCCATACCGTCTTTATGACGTCCGTAACTCTGGTCATTACTGGGATCGCCGTTTTCGAAACGATCTGTCAGCACAAAGTAAACCGTGGCGTTATGCCAGTCGAAAGGGGCGGATGTGTCAGTTTCTGCCCGTTCCAGCAGGAGTAAACCGTTGCTGGTGGCAGCGGGTTGTAACGTTATTTGACCGTTCTTCACTATCGCAATTTGCTGGCTGTAATAATCCCGGACAGCGGCTCCCTCCGCAAAAGTGGCGCTGACATCCAGTGTGAGCGGTAATCCATCCCATTTCGGGCATTCACGGACCAGGCTTGCTACCGGTTCGACGGTGTTCTGGAGGGAAATCATCAATGTTGGCGTACCGGAGCGGGTGTCTAGTTGCAGCGTATATTCGCCGTCCCTGAACAATCGCCATTGAGGTGGCGTGTTGCTACAAGGTTGCAGGGAAAGCATCTGATTGAGTTTTATCGCATCCGCAGGCTGCCAGCACTGTTGGTCAAAATTTAGCATTAGTGGACGCGTACCTTTGGGCAACTGCGCGTGGCTGACAAATGTTCCCGTCCCCTGTTCGCTAAAGGCAGGGAACCCCGGAGAAGTCCAGCTGGCGGCAACGGCGAAGCCAGGAAGGAGTGTCAGAAAACAGGCGGCGAGTTTCATGGCGGATGAGTCCTTATTGCTGCGATTTCAGACAGTTTGCCAGCGATAAGCCAGACAAAACTCATCCCTGAGCGGTAAGTCCACAGGATGAGAAGCAAGGGTGAGCGATCGCGCGCAAAAAACGGCTGAATTTTGCGATAAACCCCACATTTTCTGCGATTTAGCGCCAATCTGAATCGTTAACTCGTGACATAGTTTCAGATTTGGACTATTCCTTGGGGTGCTCTTGACAGCTATTTTTGATATGATTTGAGATTCAACTCTCAAATTTGTAAAAAATATAAGGTGTTGGAATGATTAAATCCGACCAGGAGACCTGATGATTTTGACTCCCATACGACGATATGGGGCGATGATTCTTATGTTACTCACTCTGGTGTTTTCGAGTGAGGTGTTAGCGAAGACGCACACAACAACAGCGAGTCAAAAGTCCCACTTAACTAAAGCTAGTAATAAACAGGTAAGCAGTAAACAAGAGTATTCTCGCAATAGTGCAAAGAGTAGTTCACTTCCTGATTTGCGAAAATACCCTTCCGGAACACCAAGGAAAAAGGCGTTTCTCCGGACTGTAATGCCTTACATTACCAGCCAAAATGCGGCCATTACTGCGGAACGTAACTGGCTGATTTCAAAACAGTATCAGGGCCAATGGTCACCTGCTGAGCGTGCGCGTCTGAAAGACATCGCCAAACGCTACAAGGTGAAGTGGTCTGGTAATACGCGAAAAATCCCGTGGAATACCTTGCTTGAACGCGTAGACATTATCCCTACCAGTATGGTGGCGACGATGGCTGCAGCAGAAAGCGGTTGGGGAACGTCAAAGCTGGCGCGCAACAACAACAACCTGTTCGGCATGAAATGCATGAAAGGACGTTGTACCAATGCGCCGGGTAAAGTGAAAGGGTACTCACAGTTTAGTTCTGTCAAAGAATCGGTGAGCGCCTATGTCACTAACCTCAATACGCACCCGGCTTACTCTTCGTTCCGTAAATCGCGTGCACAACTGCGTAAAGCGGATCAGGAAGTGACTGCCACAGCGATGATTCACAAGCTGAAGGGCTACTCGACCAAAGGGAAGAGTTATAACAACTACCTGTTCGCAATGTACCAGGATAACCAACGGTTAATCGCGGCGCATATGTAATTGCATTTCCTCGAGCCTTATCCGACTTGTCAGGCGGATAAGGCTTTTGCTCGTATCAGGTGGTTGTGCTGAGTTACCTGATGCGACGCCGATAATTCTCATCATCGCTACAACATGACCTCGCTATTTACATCGCGATACTCTTTTGGCGTTGTGTCATATGCTTTTTTAAAAACAGAGTAGAAATATTGCAGCGATGGATAACCGCACATTTGCGATATCTCGTTAATTGACAAGGTAGTAGAAATCAGCAGGCTGCGCGCTTTCTCCAGCTTTTCGGCATGAATCATGGCGTGAATGGTTTCGCCCACCTCTTCTTTAAAACGCTTCTCAAGATTGGAGCGTGATATGCCCACCGCATCCAGTACCTGATCCACTTTAATCCCTTTACAGGCGTGATTACGAATGTAATGCATGGCCTGAATAACGGCGGGATCGGTCAGCGAGCGGTAATCTGTTGAGCGCCGTTCAATGACGCGAACTGGTGGGACCAAAATCCGCTGTAGCGGCATTTCTTCTTTATCTAATAATCGATGCAACAGTTTTGCCGCCTGATAGCCCATTTGCCGTGCGCCCTGAGCGACCGAAGAAAGGGCGACACGCGACAGATAGCGGGTCAGTTCTTCGTTATCGATGCCAATCACGCATAATTTTTCCGGTACGGGAATATGTAGATGTTCACATACTTGCAGAATATGCCGCGCCCGGGCGTCAGTAACGGCAATAATCCCGGTTTGCGGTGGCAGCGTTTGTAGCCAGTCTGCCAGCCGATTTTGCGCGTGTTGCCAGTTCTCTGGCGCGGTTTCTAACCCCTGATAAACCACTCCGCGATACTTTTCTTCGGCGACAAGCTGACGAAATGCATATTCGCGTTCAGTGGCCCAACGTTTACCGCTTGATTCCGGAAGACCATAAAAAGCAAAGCGGTTAACGCCTTTCTCTTTTAAATGCAAAAATGCGCTTTCAACCAGCGCATAGTTATCGGTGGCAATGTAATGAACGGGTGGGTAACTTTCGGCAAGGTGATACGAGCCACCAACCCCAACAATGGGGACGTCGACATCAGCCAGCGCTTGCTCGATTTGTTTGTCGTCGAAGTCGGCAATGACGCCATCTCCTAACCAGTCCTTGATTTTATCAATGCGGGCGCGGAAATCTTCTTCAATGAAAATATCCCATTCCGATTGTGACGCCTGTAAATATTCCCCTACGCCTTCTACTACCTGCCGGTCATAGGCTTTATTGGCATTGAACAGTAATGTGATGCGGTGACGTTTAGTAAACATGGTTCTTTTCCTGCTGAATCATGCAAAAACTCAAAACCGGTAATACGTTACCGGCTTTGAGAAAATTTTTATCAAAATCAAGAACGGCGTTTGGTTGCGGAGTCCATCCATACTGCCAGCAACAGAATCGCACCTTTAACGATATACTGCCAGAAGGTCGGTACATCCATCATACTCATGCCGTTATCCAGTGAAGCCATGATGAATGCCCCCATTACTGCTCCAGCCACGCTCCCGACGCCGCCTGCCAGACTGGTGCCGCCAATCACACATGCTGCAATTGCGTCCAGCTCGGCGATATTTCCCGCAGAAGGTGAACCAGCGCCGAGTCGAGAACTGAGGATTAATCCGGCGATGGCTACCATTAATCCGTTAATAGCGAACACGGCAAGTTTGGTGCGTTCAACGTTAATCCCGGAGAGACGTGCCGCTTCCAGATTGCCGCCGATGGCATAAATGCGTCGTCCAAATGCCGTCCGCGTTGCCATAAACATTCCGCCGAGTAACAGCAACGTCAGCAGCAGAACAGGAGTGGGAACACCACGGTAATCATTCAACAGCCAGATTGCGCCTAATACGATGATAGCGGTTAAAGCCTGGCGACCGACTACTGCGGTAGAGGCCGGAGACTGCAAACCCAAAGCCTGACGGCGCATTCTTCCGCGCCATTGCCAGCCAACAAAAGCCATTAAGCCAAGCGCGCCAATGATGAAGCCGGTGCTGGCAGGTAGATAGCTTTGCCCAATTTGTGACATCGCGGCGCTGGTGGGGGAAACAGTCGTGCCGTTGGTGATGCCAATGAGTATGCCACGAAATGCCAACATGCCCGCGAGGGTGACAATAAATGAAGGGACTTTGCGGTACGCGACCCACCATCCGTTCCAGGCTCCGAGAAGCAGTCCCAGAACCAACGTCACAATGATGGTAAGTGGCAAAGGCCAGCCTAGCCAGACGTCACAAATCGCCGCGACGCCACCTAACAGCCCCATCATTGAGCCGACGGAAAGGTCGATTTCAGCAGAAATTATGACGAACACCATTCCTACCGCGAGGATGCCGGTAATCGCGGTTTGGCGTAACAGGTTGGAGACGTTACGGGCGCTTAAGTAGGCACCATCGGTGGTCCAGGTAAAGAACAGCATGATTGCGATGATAGCTGCAATCATCACGAAGACCTGCAAATTCAGTGATTTCAGCCCGGAAAAGCCACCGGATGTCGGTACGGCTAATTTCACTTCAGACGGATTGCTTTTCGACATGATGTTCGCTCCTCAATGCGGCTTCCATCACCTGCTCCTGAGTCAGGTTATGATTTATCAGGTTGGCTTTTAGTTTCCCTTCATGCATCACCAGTACACGATCGCTAAGGCCGAGCACTTCAGGTAATTCGGAAGAGATGACAATAACGGCAATACCCTGCTGGACGAGTTGGTTAATTAATTTGTAGATCTCGTATTTCGCGCCAATATCGATACCCCTGGTGGGTTCATCAAGAATGAGAATGCTCGGGTTAAGTAACAGACAGCGAGCGAGGATCGCTTTTTGTTGATTGCCGCCGCTCAAACGTCCAATAGCAAGGTCGGGGGACGACGTTTTAACTTTGAGTTGCTGGATTGATTCCAGAATACATTTTTGCTCTGCCGCGTCATCAAGCTGGCTAATACTACCGGTAAATTTTTTGAGTGCGGCGAGGGTAATATTTTTACCAACCGCCATTACCGGAACGATGCCGTCGCGCTTTCTGTCTTCGGGTACCATCGCAATCCCCTGGGCGATGGCTTGCTGACAGTTACGAATATCTACCTGTTTGCCGTCAATATAAATTTTCCCTTCCCATTGTCCGGGCCACACACCAAACAGGCACTGAATAGTCTCGGTACGTCCGGCACCAACGAGTCCGGCGATACCCAGTATTTCGCCACGTTTCAGGGAAAACGAGACATCATTAACTCGTTTAATATGACGATTAACCGGATGCCATGCCGTCAGATGTTCAATACGTAATATTTCATCTCCGGTGGTATGTGGTTCATTAGGGTAAAGCGCGGTTAACTCTCGCCCGACCATCATGGTGATAATATCGTCTTCACTCATTCCAGCAGCATCACGCGTGCCAATGTGCTGACCGTCGCGAATAACGCAAATCGTATCGGAAATCGCTTTGACTTCGTTGAGTTTGTGCGAAATATAAATACAGGCGATACCGTGCTGTTGTAGATCGCGAATAATATCCAGTAAAACCGACGTTTCCTGCTCAGTTAATGAGGCTGTCGGCTCATCGAGAATTAACAAACGCACCTGTTTATTAAGTGCCTTGGCAATTTCAACCAGTTGTTGTTGCCCAAGTCCTAAATCGCCAACGCGGGTATCAGGTGAAATGGATAAACTGACCTGTGCGAGCAGCTTCTGACAGCGTAGCGTCATCAGGTCATAATCCATAATGCCATTATGGGTTATTTCGTTACCCAGGAAGATATTTTCCAGCACGGTCAGTTCTTTCACCAGCGCCAATTCCTGGTGAATAATGGCGATACCTTTGCGTTCGGTATCGCGGATGTGACTCGCCTGAATCTCTTCTCCCGCAAAAATAATTTCGCCTTCGTAGGAACCATGGGGATAAATACCACACAGCACTTTCATCAGCGTTGATTTACCTGACCCATTTTCCCCACAGAGTGAGACGATTTCGCCAGCATTCAACCGCAAGCTGACGTTATCAATCGCCTTCACACTGCCGAAGGTTTTGGTAATGTTCTTCATTTCAAGTAGATAAGGCATAACGACTCCACCTAAGCCAATCAATTCACGCGGCATGGAGAGAAATCACGCCCCCGCTCCGCGCCGGGGCGTAACGCTTACAGCTCGCTCTCTTTGTGGAATCCGTCTTTAACTACCGTATCTTTGATGTTGTTTTTATTCACATCGATCGGTGTCAGCAGGCGGGAGGGAACATCTTTCAGGCCATTATTCAGTATGGTATCCGCTTTTGGCTCCTGACCATTGCCCAACTCAACGGCAATTTCTGCGGCAGTATTTGCCAACAATGTAATAGGTTTATACACCGTCATAGTTTGCGTACCGGCAGCAATACGTTTAATACCTGCAAGATCCGCATCCTGGCCGGAAATTGCTACTTTCCCTGATAAACCTTGCGCGCTTAATGCCTGAATTGCCCCTCCTGCGGTGGCATCGTTTGAGGCAACTACAGCATCAATTTTGTTATTATTGGCGGTTAGCGCGTTTTCCATAATTTTCAATGCGTTTTCCGGTAACCAGCCATCAACCCATTGGTCACCAACGACTTTAATTTTTCCGGAATCAACATAAGGTTTTAATACTTTCATTTGCCCGGCGCGGAACAGCTTGGCGTTGTTATCTACCGGCGAGCCGCCCATCAGGAAGTAATTACCTTGCGGAACAATATCGACCAGGGCTTTTGCCTGCAGTTCACCGACTTTTTCATTATCGAAAGAAATATAAAAATCGATATCCGCATCGTTAATCATACGGTCGTAAGCTAATACTTTAATACCTTCTTGTTTGGCTTCTTTTACAACGTTACTTAATACCTGACCGTTATAAGGAATAATGACAAGAACATCGACACCCCGGTTAATCATGTTTTCAATCTGCGACATTTGTGTTTCTTCATTGCCATTTGCAGACTGTACAAATACTTTCGCGCCGAGAGATTCTGCTTTTTTCACAAAAATATCTCGATCTTTTTGCCAGCGTTCAAGACGGAGATCATCAATCGCCATACCTATTTTGACTTCTTTGGCGTGTGCCGCAACGTTGGTAAGCAGAAGTGAGGTGCAAAGGGTGAGTAGAATGTTCTTTATTTTCATGGTGTAGGGCCTTCTGTAGTTAGAGGACAGCTTTAATAAGTAACAATCACCGCGATAAACGTAACCAATTTTTAGCAACTAAACAGGGGAAAACAATTACAGATTTTTATCTTTCGATTACGATTTTTGGTTTATTTCTTGATTTATGACCGAGATCTTACTTTTGTTGCGCAATTGTACTTATTGCATTTTTCTCTTCGAGGAATTACCCAGTTTCATCATCCCATTTTATTTTGCGAGCGAGCGCACACTTGTGAATTATCTCAATAGCAGTGTGAAATAACATAATTGAGCAACTGAAAGGGAGTGCCCAATATTACGACATCATCCATCACCCGCGGCATTACCTGATTATGGAGTTCAATATGCAAGCCTATTTTGACCAGCTCGATCGCGTTCGTTATGAAGGCTCAAAATCCTCAAACCCGTTAGCATTCCGTCACTACAATCCCGACGAACTGGTGTTGGGCAAGCGTATGGAAGAGCACTTGCGTTTTGCCGCCTGCTACTGGCACACCTTCTGCTGGAACGGGGCGGATATGTTTGGTGTGGGAGCGTTTAATCGTCCGTGGCAGCAGCCTGGTGAGGCACTGGCGTTGGCGAAGCGTAAAGCAGATGTCGCATTTGAGTTTTTCCACAAGTTACATGTGCCATTTTATTGCTTCCACGATGTGGATGTTTCCCCTGAGGGCGCGTCGTTAAAAGAGTACATCAATAATTTTGCGCAAATGGTTGATGTCCTGGCAGGCAAGCAAGAAGAGAGCGGCGTGAAGCTGCTGTGGGGAACTGCTAACTGCTTTACAAACCCTCGCTATGGCGCGGGTGCGGCGACGAACCCAGATCCTGAAGTCTTCAGTTGGGCGGCAACGCAAGTTGTTACAGCGATGGAAGCAACCCATAAATTGGGCGGTGAAAACTATGTCCTGTGGGGTGGTCGTGAAGGTTACGAAACGCTGTTAAATACCGACTTGCGCCAGGAGCGTGAACAGCTGGGCCGCTTTATGCAGATGGTGGTTGAGCATAAACATAAAATCGGTTTCCAGGGCACGTTGCTTATCGAACCGAAACCGCAAGAACCGACCAAACATCAATATGATTACGATGCTGCGACGGTCTATGGCTTCCTGAAACAGTTTGGTCTGGAAAAAGAGATTAAACTGAATATTGAAGCTAACCACGCGACGCTGGCAGGTCACTCTTTCCATCATGAAATAGCCACCGCCATTGCGCTTGGCCTGTTCGGTTCTGTCGACGCCAACCGTGGCGATGCGCAACTGGGCTGGGACACCGACCAGTTCCCGAACAGTGTGGAAGAGAATGCGCTGGTGATGTATGAAATTCTCAAAGCAGGCGGTTTCACCACCGGTGGTCTGAACTTCGATGCCAAAGTACGTCGTCAAAGTACTGATAAATATGATCTGTTTTACGGTCATATCGGCGCGATGGATACGATGGCGTTGGCGCTGAAAATTGCAGCGCGCATGATTGAAGATGGCGAGCTGGATAAACGCATCGCGCAGCGTTATTCCGGCTGGAATAGTGAATTAGGCCAGCAAATCCTGAAAGGCCAAATGTCACTGGCAGATTTAGCCAAATATGCTCAGGAACATAATTTGTCTCCGGTGCATCAGAGTGGTCGCCAGGAGCAACTGGAAAATCTGGTAAATCATTATCTGTTCGACAAATAACGGCTAACTGTGCAGTCCGTTGGCCCGGTTATCAGTAGCGATACCGGGCATTTTTTTAAGGAACGATCGATATGTATATCGGGATAGATCTTGGCACCTCGGGCGTAAAAGTTATTTTGCTCAACGAGCAGGGTGAGGTGGTTGCTGCGCAAACGGAAAAGCTGACCGTTTCGCGCCCGCATCCACTCTGGTCGGAACAAGACCCGGAACAGTGGTGGCAGGCAACTGATCGCGCAATGAAAGCTCTGGGCGTTCAGCATTCTCTGCAAGACGTTAAAGCATTAGGTATTGCCGGACAGATGCACGGTGCAACCTTACTGGATGCTCAGCAACGGGTGTTACGCCCTGCCATTTTGTGGAACGACGGGCGCTGTGCGCAAGAGTGCACTTTGCTGGAAGCGCGAGTTCCGCAATCGCGGGTGATTACCGGCAACCTGATGATGCCCGGATTTACTGCGCCTAAATTGCTATGGGTTCAGCGGCATGAGCCGGAGATATTCCGTCAAATCGATAAAGTATTATTACCGAAAGATTACTTGCGTCTGCGTATGACGGGGGAGTTTGCCAGCGATATGTCTGACGCAGCTGGCACTATGTGGCTGGATGTCGCAAAGCGTGACTGGAGCGATCTCATGCTGCAGGCTTGCCACTTATCTCGTGACCAGATGCCCGCATTATACGAAGGCAGCGAAATTACTGGTGCTTTGTTACCTGAAGTTGCGAAAGCGTGGGGTATGGCGGCGGTGCCAGTTATCGCAGGCGGTGGCGACAATGCAGCTGGTGCGGTTGGTGTGGGAATGGTTGATGCTAATCAGGCAATGTTATCGCTGGGGACGTCGGGGGTCTATTTTGCTGTCAGCGAAGGGTTCTTAAGCAAGCCAGAAAGCGCCGTACATAGCTTTTGCCATGCGTTACCGCAACGTTGGCATTTAATGTCTGTAATGCTGAGTGCGGCTTCGTGTCTGGATTGGGCCGCGAAATTAACCGGCCTGAGCAATGTCCCTGCTTTAATCACTGCAGCTCGACAGGCTGATGAAAGTGCCGAGCCAGTTTGGTTTCTGCCTTATCTTTCCGGCGAGCGTACACCACACAATAATCCCCAGGCGAAAGGGGTTTTCTTTGGTTTGACTCATCAACATGGCCCCAATGAACTGGCGCGAGCAGTGCTGGAAGGCGTGGGTTATGCGCTGGCAGATGGCATGGATGTCGTGCATGCCTGCGGCATTAAACCGCAAAGTGTTACGTTGATTGGTGGCGGGGCGCGTAGTGAGTACTGGCGTCAAATGCTGGCGGACATCAGCGGTCAGCAACTGGATTACCGCACGGGTGGCGATGTGGGGCCAGCACTGGGCGCAGCAAGGCTGGCGCAGATTGCGGCGAATCCAGAGAAATCGCTCATTGAGTTGTTGCCGCAACTACCGTTAGAACAGTCGCATCTACCAGATGCGCAGTGTTATGCCGCTTATCAGCCACGACGAGAAACGTTCCGTCGCCTCTATCAGCAACTTCTGCCATTAATGGCGTAAACGTTATC
>OGQM01001501.1_pt1 | contig 16204 bp, 9 predicted proteins | sample 1553191 | NCBI WGS metagenome assembly OGQM01 (sample SAMEA2579954, study PRJEB22360) | human gut metagenome | biome: human gut; feature: human-associated habitat; material: faeces | place: Denmark | collected 2008/2010 | reverse complement strand
TTGTATACTATGCGACTTCGTGGCATCGACGGAAATGGCACCAATGCGTGTATTCCAGCCAGTCCCCAAAGTGAACGCGTAATAATTATTCGCGACCATCGATCCGCCATACAGCGTCAATAAGTTATTAAAACCATACTGATAACCCGCCTGAACAAAATCACTTTGTTTGCTCGCCCCTTCAATATGGCTACGAACTGCCGCAAAATCATATTTCGACACGCCGGGTTGCAGCATATTCGGCACTGCTGCATAAGGCACCAGATAGGTGGTTACCGAACCGTCCGCCTCTTTCACGCTGACATCAAGATCTGCTCCACCTCCGGCCAACTGCAAATCTGTAATCGCAAACGGGCCAGGAGGAACCTCTTTCTGATAAACCACAAAACCATTCTGTTCAATAGTTACCAGCGCGTTACTCTGAGCAATCCCCTGCACCCGTGGCGTAAAATTTTGTTTCGAGTTAGGCAACATCTGCATATCACGAAACAACCGCACACCGCTGAAGCGAACAGAATCAAAAATATCGCTTGATGTGTACATATCACCCACACGAAGCGTGCCGAGAAGTTGGGCAAATCCACGTTCCAGATACAGGGTATTGCTTTTCCACACCCCTGGATTGTTATTTGTTTTACTGAAACTGGCATCAGAATGCAGTTGCCACCCCAGTAAATTTAACCCGCTGTTAAAACGTACATATGTACTCTTGCTATTACCGGACGCTTTATAATCGCTGTAATACTGACTCACATAATAAGAGGTATAAAACGCATTAATACCCCGCTCCCAGTTTTCTGGTGGAACATAGCCACTTTCCAGATCTTCCACCCAGGCCTGCGGGACACTGAAATCGAGACGAAAAACCCCGATATCCCAGGTATAGCTCCCGCCCTGAATAAGTTGCTTAAATGTTAAACATTGCTTACCGCTGGCAAAGCTATCGGTATTAATGCCTAACCGCTTGATCATTTCCCTTGATAAACATGTTTCTTGCGGGTTGTCTTTAACAATGATCTCATATTTCCCACGCCATTGCTTATTGACATAAATATCGATGTCATACGGCCCCGGCAAGGGCTGATTATCTTCAAGACGAATATTTGAAACCTGCTGGTCTTTCATTCCACCTATCATGAAATGGGTATCAAAGGTTTCTTCAGCTGCATAAGCTTCAATGCCGATCAATAACGCTACGATTGCTGATGCAAGTGGGGTCATTCTCAACATAGGCAGCTCCTGCAATTAAATTTTGTCACTAATATAATTGCCATGGTCATCGATAATGGTCAGATGCCAGTTATTTGCATTATTACTTTTGACATTAACACTCTGACTTTCTAAGGGGGCAATCATAATAGTTTCATAATTGACTTTGACATTATTAGCTTTGACATCCGAAATCGTCACCCAATTAGCTGAGTCATTTTTTATCACCAATCCATTGCCACTGCGATTTACCAGTAACTTTTTAAAGGTCACTTTATTTACCGGAGCAATACCCGCTGGTCGGTAAAACAACTTAATTCTGTTTTGCATCGCAAACTTCAGTGCATTCTTACCTTCTTGTTCTGGACTATTTGGTGGAATATCCAGAACATTCAGATAAAAAATACTCTCTTTATTAGTGGGTAGTTTATTCGGCATAATTTTAATTTTTACTTGCTGCCCGGAATTTGCCCCTATTTTTGCCACTGGTGGCGTTAACATGAAAGGAACCTGAATTTTTTCTGGTGGTAATGACGTATCGCCATCATCAATCCACGCCTGCATCAGCGAAGAACGGTTTCCCTGGTTCATCAACTGCACCATCACTTCTTTGTGCTCTGCCGGGTAAATAATACGCGTCCCGTAGATAACAATACCGGCATGTGCAGGAAGGACCATAGAAGAAATGAGTAAAGCTAATAATCCTTTCATCTTAATGCCTCTTAAATTAAAAGGCCGCCATGGAGATAGCGGCCATGTTAATTAGCTGAAGAATCTTGCAATTTTATTTATTAATCCTGCGCCACACGCATAATCAGGGAAGATAACACATCACCTGAATTCACTGAGTTATCTGTCAGTTTCAGGTATTTTGCTTTAAACGGAATGGCATATTGACCGTCCGCTGTTTTATAACTCTCGATGTTGAAAGGTGCAGAAACATCCAGGACATCGCTGTTATCACCTAAATAGAGATAATAACCCACGGTATCGTTGCTACTGGCTATCGCCTTATCGTTTCCGGTTATTTTATCGTTGGTAATCAACGAGAGTTTTACACCAGCAACTTCTTTCGGACAGCTAATTTTTAACATGCTGCTGGTTACACCGACTGCACCATCATAGGTCGAGTATTTAGCTTTACCTTCAAAGACCGTAGTTGGTACAGTTGGCATATTAATACTTACTGAATCGCCACCTGCTTCGAATTTACACGGAGATTCTGCAATATTCCCTTTAATGGTTAATGTTCCGGTATCAACGTCTGCGGCAAATACCCCAGCGCTCATAAAAAAAGAAGAAAAAACAGCGGCAGCAATAATTGAACGTTTCATAATATGCTCCTTAATAAAATCTATTTTTGGTTGTTAAGAGTCTGTATCTCTTGGAAACAAATTTCTCACATCAAAAAAGTTGCCGCAATGTAAACACATTGTTTTATTGATTTAAAGCAAATTAACTATTGCAATATAAACACAACAAATACTTAAGCACATTAAATATTTATCAAATCTATTAATTAATGTGGATTTCTATAAATGGTATTATTAATATCAATAAAAAAAGCTTAAATCATTCATGTAAATGATTTAAGCTTTCTAAATCTGATTAAAACCAGGGTGGCAAATTAATCGTAGCGATTTAACACGATTCGACGTTTGCTATCGCTATCTGCAGCAATCACTTCCGTCGTTACACCTTTAACTGGCGAAGAAACCTGATGACGGGTATCAACATTATACGTTAACTGACCACAATGCTGTTGAGGTTGACCATTAACCATAGCCATACTGCATGTCGGGGGACTGATCCTACCATTAATCGTTAATGTGGCAGTTTCTGAAGAGAACGCGGGAGAAGCCAATCCATAGGCAAGAAAAATAATTCCTGACAGCCAGTACTTATTCATTGAACGTTATCCCTGTAGTAAAGGTTATGCCTGGAAAGAATGAGTGCATAACAAACTATAGCTGTACATCCACTACACAGCCACGAAGGATGATAATGAAGCATCGCCGGTACGATCAATCGACTTTGTAGAGTTTCGGACGAAGGTCCGCAGAATATTCGCAGCATTAAATAAGTGTTCATTAATGCGGCAAAAACAAATACACCGCATCAATGTAACATCTCTGCGGTGTATGAAGAATAATCAGAATGGTTAATACGCGTTAGACCGCGCGGAAGGAAATCTCGCCTGGAATGACTTCACCCTGCCAGTAGAGCTGAGCTGCAACGCGGTCAGCCAGCTGGCGGTAGATAGCGGTAAATTCGCTCTCAGGACGGCTGATAACCGTTGGCGTGCCTTTATCGAGATCCTCACGTAAGGAGATGTGTAACGGCATCTGCCCCAGCAGCTGCGTGTGGTATTTCTCGGCCAGTTTCTCTGCACCACCGGTACCGAAAATCGGTTCATGGTGACCACAGTTACTGCAAATATGCACACTCATGTTCTCGACAATACCGAGCACCGGAACCTCGACTTTCTCGAACATCACAATGCCTTTTTTCGCATCGATCAACGCGATGTCCTGCGGGGTGGTGACCACGACTGCACCGGTTACTGGAATGTTTTGTGCCAATGTCAATTGAATGTCACCGGTACCTGGCGGCATATCAAGCACCAGATAGTCGAGATCCGGCCACAAGGTTTCCTGCAACATTTGCATTAACGCCTTGCTCGCCATTGGGCCACGCCACACCATCGCATTGTCGTCTGTCACCAGATAACCAATTGAATTAGTTGCCAGGCCATGAGACATAATCGGTGCCATATGGGTACCGTCCGGCGAAGTTGGACGCTGATTTTCTGCGCCCAGCATGGTAGGGATTGATGGGCCGTAGATATCGGCGTCCAGAATGCCGACTTTCGCCCCTTCCGCCGCCAGTGCCAACGCCAGGTTTACCGCCGTGGAGGATTTACCCACGCCACCTTTACCGGAACTGACCGCGATAATGTTCTTCACGCCGTTAATTCCCGGCTGATTCTTCACGCGTTTCAGAGTGGCTATGTTATGCGACAGTTTCCAGTCGATAGCTTTCGCTCCGGTGATGCGCAGCAGTTCGGCGCTACATTGCTCTTTTAACTCTTCGAACGCGCTATGCCAGACGAATGGCATAACCAGTTCCACATGCAGCGTGTCGTCCATCCAGGCGACATGGTGCAACGCTTTCAGCGTTGTGAGGTTATGCTTCAGGGTTGGGTGCTGAAAATTGGCCAGTGTCCCGGCGACCATTGCGCGCAAGGCTTCTGGTGATTTGGCCTGGGATTGTTCGTTCATCCCGACTCCTTTTTTGTATAGATAAACCATCAGCTGATAGTTTACCTGAAGAATATAGAGAAGTACTTACTTAACATTTTCCCATTTGGTACTATCTAAGCCCTTTTCACTATTAAGAAGTAATGCCTACTATGACTCAAGTCGCGAAGAAAATTCTGGTGACGTGCGCACTGCCGTACGCTAACGGCTCAATCCACCTCGGCCATATGCTGGAGCACATCCAGGCTGATGTCTGGGTCCGTTACCAGCGAATGCGCGGCCACGAGGTCAACTTCATCTGCGCCGACGATGCCCACGGCACGCCGATCATGCTTAAAGCTCAGCAGCTTGGTATCACCCCGGAGCAGATGATTGGCGAAATGAGTCAGGAACATCAGACTGATTTCGCAGGCTTTAACATCAGCTATGACAACTATCACTCGACGCACAGCGAAGAGAATCGCCAGTTGTCAGAACTTATCTACTCTCGTCTGAAAGAAAACGGTTTTATTAAAAACCGCACCATCTCTCAGCTGTACGATCCGGAAAAAGGCATGTTCCTGCCGGACCGTTTTGTGAAAGGCACCTGCCCGAAATGTAAATCCCCGGATCAATACGGCGATAACTGCGAAGTCTGCGGCGCGACCTACAGCCCGACTGAACTGATCGAGCCGAAATCGGTGGTTTCTGGTGCTACCCCGGTAATGCGTGATTCTGAACACTTCTTCTTTGATCTGCCCTCTTTCAGCGAAATGCTGCAGGCATGGACCCGCAGCGGTGCGTTGCAGGAGCAGGTGGCAAATAAAATGCAGGAGTGGTTTGAATCCGGCCTGCAACAGTGGGATATCTCCCGCGACGCGCCTTATTTCGGTTTTGAAATTCCGAACGCGCCGGGCAAATATTTCTATGTCTGGCTGGACGCACCGATTGGCTATATGGGCTCTTTCAAGAATCTGTGTGACAAGCGCGGCGACAGCGTAAGCTTCGATAAATACTGGAAGAAAGATTCCACTGCCGAGCTGTATCACTTCATCGGTAAAGATATCGTTTACTTCCACAGCCTGTTCTGGCCTGCCATGCTGGAAGGCAGCAACTTCCGCAAGCCGACCAACCTGTTTGTTCACGGCTATGTGACGGTGAACGGCGCGAAAATGTCCAAGTCTCGCGGCACCTTTATTAAAGCCAGCACCTGGCTGAATCATTTTGACGCCGACAGCCTGCGCTACTACTACACCGCCAAACTGTCTTCGCGCATTGATGATATCGATCTCAACCTGGAAGATTTCGTTCAGCGCGTGAATGCCGATATCGTGAACAAAGTGGTTAACCTGGCGTCCCGTAACGCTGGCTTTATCAATAAGCGTTTTGACGGTGTGCTGGCAAGCGAGCTGGCTGACCCGCAGTTGTACAAAACCTTCACTGATGCCGCTGAAGTGATTGGTGAAGCGTGGGAAAGCCGCGAATTTGGTAAAGCTATCCGTGAAATCATGGCGCTGGCTGACCTGGCTAACCGCTATGTCGATGAACAGGCTCCGTGGGTGGTGGCGAAGCAGGAAGGTCGCGATGCCGATCTGCAGGCGATTTGCTCAATGGGCATCAACCTGTTCCGCGTGCTGATGACTTACCTGAAACCGGTACTGCCGAAACTGACCGAGCGCGCAGAAGCATTCCTCAATACAGAACTGACCTGGGATGGTATCCAGCAACCGCTGTTGGGCCATAAAGTGAATCCATTCAAGGCGCTGTATAACCGCATCGATATGAAACAGGTTGAAGCACTGGTGGAAGCATCCAAAGAGGAAGTAAAAGCCACAGCCGCACCGGTAACTGGCCCACTGGCTGACGACCCGATTCAGGAAACCATCACCTTTGACGACTTCGCCAAAGTTGACCTGCGCGTGGCGCTGATTGAAAACGCAGAGTTTGTTGAAGGTTCTGACAAACTGCTGCGCCTGACGCTGGATCTCGGCGGTGAAAAACGCAATGTCTTCTCCGGCATTCGTTCTGCTTACCCGGATCCGCAAGCACTAATTGGTCGTCACACCATTATGGTGGCTAACCTGGCACCACGTAAAATGCGCTTCGGTATCTCCGAAGGCATGGTAATGGCTGCTGGTCCTGGTGGGAAAGATATCTTCCTGCTAAGCCCGGATGCCGGTGCTAAACCGGGTCATCAGGTGAAATAATCCCCCTTCAAGGCGCTGCATCGACAGCGCCTTTTCTTTATAAATTCCTAAAGTTGTTCTCTTGCGATTTTGTCTCTCTCTAACCCGCATAAATACTGGTAGCATCTGCATTCAACTGGATAAAATTACAGGGATGCAGAATGAGACACTTTATCTATCAGGACGAAAAATCACATAAATTCTGGGCGGTGGAGCAACAGGGAAACGAGTTGCATATCAGTTGGGGAAAAGTTGGTACCCAAGGGCAATACTCGTCGCGACGCTGAACGAGGACGACATACTCGCCGGGAAGCCGGTTTCGGAAAAAGCGGAGCTGAAGCTGATTGCGGAGAAGGTGAAGAAGGGATATGTGGAGCAAGCGAAGGATAATTCTTTGCAACCTTCCCAAACGGTAACGGACTCTCTCAAGGTAGCGGACTTATCCACCATTATTCAGGAACAACCCTCTTTCGTAGCAGAAACCCGTGCGGCTGACAAAAATACAGATGCTGTTTTACCGTGGCTGGCGAAAGATATTGCTGTCGTTTTTCCGCCCGAAGTTGTACACACCACGTTAAGTCATCGCCGCTTTCCCGGAGTTCCTGTTCAGCAAGCAGACAAATTGACCCAATTACGTCGCTTAGCCTGTAGTGTGTCGCAACGGGATAATACAACAGCCACATTTGACTTCAGCGCCTGTTCTTTAGAATGGCAAAACACCGTCGCCCAGGCGATCAGTCAGATCGACGACCTGAAAACAACACAGCTACCATCACCCGTAATGGCTGTACTCACGGCACTTGAAATGAAATGCACAAGATATAAAGAGCGTGAGGATGTTATGGATCAGATTATTCAGGAAGGCGGTCTGGAATATGCTACTGATGTAATAATACATCTTCAACAAATATCTATTGAATGGGATTATGTCAACAATAATATTGTTTTCCTGTCGTCTGGCATTTCACCTGATTATTTGCAGCAATATTCCAGCTTTGAATTACGCCTACGTAAACATTTATCACTGGCGGAAGAGTCTCTCTGGCAAAAATGTGCACAAAAACTTATTGCCGCAGTTCCACATATTCCAGAATGGCGGCAACCATTAATTGCTTTGTTATTGCCCGAAAAACCAGAAATTGCACATGAAATTGCCCAGCGTCTACTGGGGCAAAAGAAATTACCCTCGCTGGAGTGGCTAAAAATAGTGGCGACTGATGAGCACATTCTTGCCTCATTAGAAAAATATCACGAGCCATATGCCATTTTTGATGATTACTATTGTGGTGCGATATGGTCAGCCACCGTATTACAGGAGCAAGGTGTTGCGGCCCTGCCCCGATTTGCTCCCTATGTCGCAAGTGACTACTGCGCCGATGTGTTGCGTCATATCAATCATCCGTTCGCATTAACACTGCTTATACGTGTAGCAGGGCATACTAAACGCTGTCACGATCGAATGACGAAAGCCTGCGCTGCGTTCCCACACGCAGCACTGGCAGCACTGGCGGAACTTCTAGTGCAAAAAGAAGAGAATAGTTGGCGCATTATGCTAATGACGATGCTTATCTCGCAACCGACACTAGCAGAACAGGTCATTCCCTGGCTTTCGACACCCGCAGTTGCAGTGCTGAAATCATGCCAGCAACAACTGACACAGCCCTCAAACCATGCCAGCGCCGATCTACTGCCGGCCATAGTAGTCTCCCCACCATGGCTTTCGAAAAAGAAAAAATCGCCGATTCCGGTGCTGGATTTAGCACCGCTCAACCTCGAATCCATATGCACAATAACCGACACAGAAGCTAAAGAGTTTCAAACTCATTGGGACTGGGAACCGCATAAGCCAGGTGAAGGTGCTAAAAATTTCCTTTACTCGCTGGGGTATCGCCGCTGGGATTTTGACACATATAAATATATCGGCGCTTCTGACTCGGCAATTGACGCATGGGAACGTGAGGACTTCGCTACACTCATCCAAATGTTTAAAGCCCACCATGCACCGTATCAGGGGGAGTGGCATCTCAACTCACTTCCCTTTTTACCTATGCAAAAAGCGATTAAGCTATGGGAATTTCTCAGCAAAGAGCCGCATACCGCGATAAAACCAGTCATGCTTTATTTGCGACTGGCAGGTATGAGTGGTTTTCTACACTCGTTTTCACGCTACCCTCAAGAAGGTTTTGCGGTTGCTAATTATTTTGCCGCAACGGAACTGGCTCCTGCCGTCGCCCGCGCCTTCAACAAACTCAAAACATTACGACAAGACGCCAGTAGCTGGCTGCTGAAATACCCGGAACACGCCATTACCGGCCTGCTGCCTGCAGCGCTCGGCAAAGCCAGTGAAGCACAGGACAACGCCCGTGCTGCCTTGCGTATGCTTACCGAAAACGGTCATCAGCCATTGCTGCAAGAAATCGCCCGGCGTTATAACCAGCCGGAAGTAACCGATGCGGTGAACGCTCTACTTGCGCTCGATCCCTTAGATAATCACCCGACAAAAATCCCCACTCTTCCGACCTTTTATCAGCCATCGCTCTGGACGCGCCCGTTATTAAAAGCAAACGCCCAATCACTGCCTGATAGCGCACTCCTCCACCTCGGTGAAATGCTCCGCTTCCCTCAGGAAGAGGCACTGTATCCGGGATTATTGCAGGTGAAAGATGCCTGTACCACCGACTCACTGGCTGAATTTGCCTGGGATCTGTTTACCGCCTGGCAGACCGCTGGCGCGCCGTCGAAAGAGAGTTGGGCGTTCACTGCGTTAGGCGTTCTCGGTAACGATGACACCGCCCGCAAACTGACGCCTTTGATTCGCGCCTGGCCTGGTGAATCCCAGCATAAACGCGCCACCGTCGGGTTGGATATTCTCGCTGCTATCGGTAGTGATATCGCCCTGATGCAGCTTAACGGCATCGCCCAGAAACTGAAATTCAAAGCATTACAGGAGCGGGCAAAAGAAAAAATTGCCGACATTGCCGAGAGCCGCGAACTCACGGTGGCGGAGCTTGAAGATCGGTTAGCACCGGATCTCGGTCTGGATGATAATGGTTCGTTGTTGCTGGATTTCGGCCCACGCCAGTTCACCGTCAGCTTTGATGAAACCTTAAAACCGTTTGTGCGTGACGCTTCCGGCAGTCGTCTGAAAGACCTGCCCAAACCAAACAAAAGCGATGATGAATCACAGGCGAACGATGCTGTTAACCGCTACAAATTGCTGAAAAAAGATGCGCGTACCGTCGCCGCCCAGCAGGTAGCAAGGCTGGAATCCGCCATGTGCCTGCGTCGCCGCTGGTCACCGGAAAACTTTCAGCTCTTCCTGGTTGAGCATCCGCTGGTCCGCCACTTAACCCGCCGTCTGATTTGGGGCGTTTATAGCGCCGAAACCCAGCTACTGGCTTGCTTTCGCGTAGCGGAAGATAACAGCTACAGCACCGCTGACGATGATCTTTTCACCCTGCCGGAAGGCGATATCTCTATTGGTATTCCTCACGTTCTGGAAATATCACCGACGGATGCTGCCGCCTTCGGGCAGCTTTTTGCCGACTACGAACTGTTACCACCGTTCCGCCAGCTTGATCGTAACAGTTACGCGCTGACAGAAGCCGAGCGCAACGCCAGCGAACTGACACGCTGGACAGGCAGAAAATGCCCGAGTGGTCGGGTAATGGGGCTGGCGAATAAAGGCTGGATAAAGGGCACCCCGCAGGATGCTGGCTGGATCGGCTGGATGATCAAACCTCTGGGCCGCTGGTCGTTAATCATGGAAATCGATGAAGGTTTTGCGGTAGGCATGTCGCCAGCCGAACTGAGTGCCGAGCAACTCTTAAGCAAGCTGTGGCTATGGGAAGGCAAAGCGGAAAGCTATGGCTGGGGGAGTAATTCAACACAGGAAGCGCAGTTCTCCGTACTCGATGCCATCACCGCCAGCGAGCTAATTAACGATATTGAAGCCCTGTTTGAATAAGGAAAGAGCATGGACAAGGAATTACCGTGGCTGGCGGATAACGCCCAACTGGAACTTAAATATAAAAAAGGCAAAACACCACTCAGCCATCGCAATTGGCCAGGCGAACCGGTGCCTGTTATCACTGAAAGCATCATTCAGACACTGGGTGATGAATTGCTACAAAAAGCAGAGAAGAAAAAAAACATTGTCTGGCGTTATGAAAACTTTTCACTGGAGTGGCAGTCCGCCATCACGCAGGCCATCAACTTGATCGGCGAACACAAACCCTCAATCACGGCCCGGACAATGGCGGCGCTAGTCTGTATCGCGCAAAATGACAGCCAACAGTTGCTCGACGAAATCGTCCAACAAGAGGGGCTGGAATATGCAACTGAGGTGGTGATTGCACGCCAGTTTATTGTACGGTGTTATGAGAGTGATCCTCTGGTAGTAACATTGCAGTATCAGAACGAGGACTATGGCTATGGTTATCGCTCAGAAACCTATAACGAATTCGATCTCCGATTACGTAAGCATCTCTCTCTGGCAGAGGAAACCTGCTGGCAGCGTTGCGCCGACAAACTCATTGCCGCACTGCCAGGAATAACCAAAGTTCGCCGCCCTTTTATTGCTCTGAACCTCCCGGAAAAACCCGAAATCGCCAACGAGCTGGTAAGCCTTGAATGTTCGCAAACTCATTTTCGCTCAAAAGAGTGGTTAAAAGTTGTTGCTGATGACCCTAAGGCGGTGAAAGAACTCGCACGCTACTGGAGCCAGGATATATTTAGCGATCGAGAAGCCAGCTACATGTCGCATGAAAACCACTTCGGTTACGCGGCCTGCGCTGCCCTTTTGCGCGAACAAGGACTGGCAGCCGTTCCGCGCCTCGCGATGTATGCACATAAAGAAGATTGCGGCAGTCTGCTGGTACAAATTAACCATCCGCAAGTCATCCGCACCTTGCTACTGGTGGCTGATAAAAACAAACCCAGCCTGCAACGTGTGGCTAAATACAGTAAAAACTTCCCCCATGCGACGCTCGCCGCACTGGCAGAACTGCTGGCGTTAAAAGCCCCCCCTGCGCGCCCTGGTTATCCCATCATCGAAGACCAAAAGCTGCCTGCACAGCAAAAAGCACGTGATGAATACTGGCATACGCTGTTACAAACGCTGATGGCATCGCAGCCACAACTGGCAGAAGAGGTGATGCCGTGGTTAAGTACTCAAGCCCAGGCAGTGGTGAATGGTTATTTATCGGCATCGCCAAAACTTGCTTTCGAGAGTACTCATAGCAACGACCTGCCAGAAATACTTGTTTCTCCACCGTGGCGAGGTAAGAAAAAAACGGCATTGCTGCGCCTTGATTTAGTGCCTCTTGAATTAGCGCCCAAAGCCCGCTGGCAACCAGGCGAACGAGAGAGACTTGCCGCCACAGAGTCTGCCCGTTATTTCAGCACGGGATCTTTTACGGAACGCATGGAACGAAAAAGTGGTCGAGTTGTACTACAGGAGCTAGGTTTTGGGGATGATGTATGGCTGTTCCGGAATTATATACTGCCCGGCAAACTGGATGCGGCGCGCAAATCATTAGTGGGTCAGTGGCATTACTCCCCGCGCAGAGTAGAGGAAATCAACAATGGCTGGCACTCCACGGAAGCAAAATCAGCCGAACAGGCGCTTCGTTCCGGCGACGTTGAAGCGTTAATTAACACCTGGGAAAATGATAGCTACTCACGTTATCGTCCGGAAAAGAGTGTCTGGAACCTGTATTTATTGGCACAGTTGCCGCGTGAGATGGCTTTGACTTTCTGGCTGCGTATCAATGAGAAAAAGCATCTGTTCGCGGGTGAGGACTATTTTCTCAGTATCCTCGGGTTGGATACATTACCTGGCCTGTTATTGGCTTTTTCACATCATCCAAAAGAAACATTTCCGTTAATTTTAAATTTCGGCGCAACAGAACTGGCCCTGCCCGTTGCCCGCGTCTGGCGACGTTTCGCGGCGCAGCGTGATCTGGCTCGCCAGTGGATTTTACAATGGCCGGAACATACGGCTACTGCACTTATCCCTCTTGTCTTTACAAAACCCAGCGATAATAGCGAAGCTGCATTACTTGCCCTGCGTTTACTGTATGAACAAGGGCATGGCGAATTACTGCAAACCGTGGCAAACCGCTGGCAGCGTACAGATGTATGGCCTGCCCTGGAGCAATTACTTAAACTGGGTCCAATAGAAATTTACCCGGCACGTATTCCAAAAGCTCCTGATTTCTGGCATCCGGCAATGTGGTCCAGGCCGCGCCTTATCAAGAATAATCAGCCTGTTACCGATGACGCTCTGGAAATTATCGGCGAAATGCTGCGCTTTACCCAGGGCGGACGTTTTTATGGCGGACTGGAACAGCTGAAAACGTTTTGCCAGCCGCAAACGCTGGCAGCTTTTGCCTGGGATCTTTTCACCGCGTGGCAACAAGCTGGAGCCCCCGCAAAAGACAACTGGGCATTTCTGGCGTTAAGTCTCTTTGGTGACGAAAGCACGGCTCGGGATCTGACGACACAGATCCTCGCCTGGCCACAAGAAGGCAAATCTGCCCGTGCTGTCAGTGGCCTGAACATCCTTACCCTGATGAATAATGATATGGCGCTGATACAGCTGCACCATATATCCCAACGGGCGAAATCCCGCTCCTTACGTGATAACGCGGCGGAATTTCTTCAGGTGGTCGCAGAAAATCGCGGGCTAAGCCAGGAAGAGTTAGCGGACAGATTAGTCCCAACACTGGGTCTTGATGATCCGCAGGCGTTGATTTTTGATTTTGGTCCACGGCAATTTACCGTTCGCTTCGATGAAAACCTCAACCCGGTTATCTACGATCAACAAAACGTTCGCCAGAAAAGCGTTCCCCGGTTGCGCGCCGATGACGATCAACTGAAAGCCCCCGAGGCACTGGCCCGACTAAAAGGGCTAAAAAAAGATGCCTCTCAGGTGAGCAAAAACCTGCTCCCGCGTCTTGAAACTGCCCTGCGCACCACCCGACGCTGGTCGCTGGCAGATTTTCATTCTCTGTTTGTTAATCATCCCTTTACCCGCCTGGTTACCCAGCGATTAATATGGGGGGTTTATCCGGCAAATGAACCGCGTCGTTTACTCAACGCCTTTCGTGTGGCCGCAGAGGGGGAGTTCTGCAATGCACAAGATGAGTCCATTGACCTGCCTGCAGATGCTCTGATTGGCATTGCCCACCCGTTAGAAATGGCAGCAGAAATGCGCAGTGAATTTGCACAGCTTTTTGCCGATTACGAAATTATGCCGCCTTTTCGCCAGTTGGCGCGGCGCACGGTGCTGCTCACACCTGACGAGTCAGCCAGTAACAGCCTGACTCGCTGGGAAGGTAAATCCGCTACCGTTGGTCAACTTATGGGAATGCGATACAAAGGCTGGGAGTCAGGCTATGAGGACGCATTTGTCTATGACTTAGGTGCGTACCGGCTGGTCCTTAAGTTTTCACCCGGCTTTAACCACTACAATGTTGATAGCAAAGCGCTAATGAGCTTCCGTTCTCTTCGGGTTTACCGTGACAATAAATCCGTCACTTTTGCCGAACTTGATGTGTTTGATTTGAGTGAAGCGTTAAGCGCACCCGACGTTATTTTCCATTAAAACACAGCGGGCAGTGATGCAACTGCCCGTTATCAACACGACCTACCAGCGGGGGAAGCGATGATCGTGCAAAAAGAGCTGGTTGCTATTTACGATTATGAGATCCCTGTACCTGAAGAGCCGTTTTCTTTCAGACTTGAAATCCATAAATGCTCTGAATTATTTACAGGTTCCGTCTATCGACTGGAGCGATTCCGGCTACATCCAACATTTCATCAACGTGATCGAGAAGATGCCGACCACTAATAAATGATGCGTTGATTTATACAAGAGATGAGTTTATTGATGAGCGGAAATTACGAGGTGAATCACATGAAACTGTAATAGCAATTTTTAATTGTGAACTACAGAATATATTCAACCAAGAAATAGAATAATATACTCATCATACTTCAAGTCGCAGCATATGCAACTTGAAGTATGGCGAGTAAAGCTTTATTAAAGGGGGAAACGGTATTCCCCCTTAGATGCGTTTCAATTTGCCCGTTACTTCAACAAATCAATCAACCGTAACAGAGCCACTAATAGCTCCAGTACAGCAATGAGCACGGTTAACTTTTGTGTCAGCGTGTCCATCCGCTCTCCTTATTAAGGAGCGCAACACCAGCACCTTACCCTTACACTGCCTGTCGATACTGGTTTACGTATGTTGGACCACGATGTTGCACTCCGGATCAGGGCACCACCTACAGCACCACCCGTCCGGTAGCCAGGACTTGAAATTGGTTCGATCCGGCGCAACCTCCCAACAGTCAGGATTATAAATCTCATTATCTTAATTGCAACGGGGTCCAGCGGTGGTTATAATTCGTTCGTTGGAACACGATGTTGCACAGGCTGTGGTGTTAGGCCTGAAAGTAGTAAATAAAAGAACCTGCCTCACCAGCAGGTTTTTTTATTTTTTGCGATCTGCTTTCCAGATATTTTCCGCTCAAACAACTAATGCGCCAAACAGTTATTGCGCGTAAAATATCGTTTATTTCATTAATACATTTCAGGGATGAATATATGTCACCGCAGAATAATCACCTGCAGCGTCCGCCTGCTGCTGTGTTATACGCCGTTGAACTGGCAAAATTAAAACAAAATGATAACGCACCTTGCCCGCCAGGTTGGCAGTTAAGTTTGCCTGCGGCCCGTGCTTTTATCCTTGGCGACGAAGCGCAAAATATTAGCCGTAAAGTGGTGATTAGTCCCTCTGCTGTCGAACGCATGTTAGTCACTCTTGCCACCGGGCGCGGTTTGATGTTGGTGGGGGAACCGGGGACCGCAAAATCTCTCCTGTCTGAATTACTGGCAACCGCTATTAGCGGCGATGCCAGGTTAACCATCCAGGGCGGCGCATCTACCACCGAAGATCAAATCAAGTACGGCTGGAACTACGCCCTGCTTATCAATCATGGTCCGTCAACGGAAGCGCTGGTTCCTGCCCCGCTTTACCAGGGAATGCGCGACGGCAAAATCGTCCGTTTTGAAGAGATAACGCGTACACCGCTGGAAGTGCAAGACTGTCTGTTAGGTATGCTTTCTGACAGGGTGATGACGGTGCCGGAACTCACTGGTGAAGCCAGCCAGCTCTATGCACGGGAAGGCTTTAATATTATTGCCACTGCCAATACGCGCGATCGCGGCGTCAATGAAATGAGTGCTGCGCTAAAGCGTCGCTTCGATTTTGAAACCGTCTTTCCGATTATGGATTTCGCCCAGGAGCTGGAGCTTGTCGCCAGTGCTTCGGCGCGTTTGCTGGCCCATAGCGGCATTCCGCATAAAGTGCCTGACGCGGTACTGGAGTTACTGGTCCGCACCTTTCGCGATCTGCGTGCCAACGGCGAAAAGAAAACGTCAATGGATACACTAACAGCGATTATGTCCACCGCTGAAGCCGTGAACGTGGCCCACGCGGTGGGCGTCCGCGCCTGGTTTTTAGCGAATCGCGCGGGGGAGCCTGCCGACCTGGTGGA
>OGQM01001499.1_pt1 | contig 16212 bp, 14 predicted proteins | sample 1553191 | NCBI WGS metagenome assembly OGQM01 (sample SAMEA2579954, study PRJEB22360) | human gut metagenome | biome: human gut; feature: human-associated habitat; material: faeces | place: Denmark | collected 2008/2010 | reverse complement strand
CCAGCCTCATCTCCAGAAGGAACTGAACCGGTATTCCAGAAGCTACCCTTTTGATTTCATCATAGCTTCTTCCCATATCTGCCACGGAAGGGATCCCTACTATCCGTCCTTTTATGAGGGGCGCAGTGACGAAGAAGCCTACCGGGAATATTTTTCTTCCATCCTTGAAAATCTGGATGTCTTCAGCAATTTTGATGTCTACGGTCATTTGGATTATGTTGTCCGCTATGGAGCAAGCAGGGATAAGGATTACTGCTATGAAAAATATCAGGATATCTTCGATAAGATTCTGATCCGTCTTCTGGAAATGGAACGTGGCATTGAATTAAATACCGCTGGACTCCGCAAAGGAATGAAGGATGTTCACCCCTGCACAGGCGTTTTAAAGCGCTATAAGCAGCTTGGCGGTGAGATCATCACGATCGGTTCAGATGCTCACGACCCGTCCGCTATCGCCGGTGATTTTGACAGGGCTGCTGACGTTCTGCGTGAATGCGGTTTCAGTTATTACACTACCTTTGAAAACCGGATCGCCGATTTCCACTGCCTGTAATTAAGGCGGCCTCATCCTTCGATGCTGCCGCCTCCAAGTACATATTCTCCATCATAAAATACGACAGCCTGTCCGGGTGTTACCGCCCTGACGGGCTTTTCAAATTCACAGAAGATCCTGTCTTCTCCTGCTTTCCTTATCCGGCACCATTCTCCCGGATGAGAATATCTGATCCTGGCAAATACACGCCTTTCCTCCGTCAGATCCGGAATGCTCATGTAGTTGATATGGCTGCAGGTCAGGTGATCTGTCATCACATCTTCCGCTTCTCCAATTACTACTTCATTGGCCTCCGGTCGGATTTCTGTCACAAAAACCGGATGTCCCATGGCAATGCCAAGTCCTTTTCTCTGTCCGATCGTATAATGGGTGATACCGAGATGTCTGCCGATCACTGTACCGTCCTTTAAAACAAAGTTTCCTTCTCCCGGTACCTTTCCTCTTCTTTCCCTTTCAATAAAACCTGCATAATCTCCATCCGGTACAAAACAGATATCCTGGCTGTCCGGCTTATAGGCCACTGGCAGATCATTTTCAACTGCCATTTTCCGGATCTCATCCTTATGATAAGCCCCTACCGGCATCAGCGTATGGGAAAGCTGATCCTGGGTCAGATTATAAAGTGCATAGGTCTGATCCTTCCTTGCCGTTACGGAATTGCGGATCGCATACCTGCCATTCGGAAGCTGCTCAATCCTTGCATAATGACCGGTAGCGATATAATCTGCGCCAATCTCCAGACTTCTCTGCAAAAGGGACTCCCACTTCACATAACGGTTACAGGCAATACAGGGGTTTGGTGTCCTTCCCTGCAGATATTCACAGGTAAAATAGTCCATGACCTTTTCCCTGAACTCCTGCTTGAAATTCATCACATAATAGGGAATATCCAGTACCTGTGCCACTCTTCTGGCATCCTCAACTGCTGAGAGTCCGCAGCATCCGCCGTGTTCCTCTTTCAGTGCCTGCTCTTCATCCTGCCAGATCTGCATGGTCACACCGATCACATCATATCCCTGTTCTTTTAAAAGCAGGGCGGCTACAGATGAATCTACGCCGCCCGACATTCCAACTACAACCTTCTTTTTCATAAAAGCTTTAATACTCTTCCTCTTCCGCTTCCTCGCCCTCATGGATATCTGACTTGGGTTTGGAAAGACCTTCGATGGTTATGTGGTTCTTTTCTGCATAGTCCCAGAGTGCTGCATGAATCGCCTCTTCTGCCAGCAGGGAACAGTGCACCTTAACCGGCGGAAGTCCGTCAAGCGCTTCCATAACCGCCTTATTAGTCACTTCCATGGCTTCTTTAATACTCTTACCCTTAACAAGCTCAGTTGCCATGCTGCTGGTCGCTACAGCTGCACCGCAGCCGAATGTCTTGAATTTGCAATCCCTGATGATCTGATTGTCATCAATATCCAGATAGATACGCATAATATCGCCGCATTTTGCATTTCCAACAGTACCTACACCGCTGGCATTCTCAATCTCGCCCACATTTCTCGGGTTATTAAAATGGTCCATTACCTTTTCACTGTACATGCTTCTTTTCCTCTTTCTTAATAAAGTCTTCGTAAAGCGGTGACATACTGCGGAGTCTCTCCACAATTCCCTTCAGTTCATCTGCCACAAAATCAATTTCTTCCTTTGTATTCTCCTCACTTAACGTCATGCGCAGGGATCCATGTGCGATCTCGTGAGGCAGTCCTATCGCCAGAAGGACATGGGAGGGATCCAGCGAACCTGATGTACAGGCTGAACCGCTCGAAGCACAGATTCCTTTCATATCCAGCATGATCAGCAGGGATTCTCCCTCAATGAACTGAAAGCTGAAGTTTACATTGTTCGGCAGTCTGTCTGTTCTGTGTCCATTCAGTCTACAGTAGGGAATTTCCTTCTCTATTCTTTCGATCAGATAATCACGAAGCTCTGTCTCTTTCCTGGTACGCTCTTCCATATTGGCAAAGTTCTTCTTTACTGCAGCAGCAAGTCCGACAATACCTGGAATATTCTCTGTACCGGCACGGCGGCTTCTCTCCTGTGCTCCGCCATGTACAAAGGAACGGATCTTAACACCTTTTCTGATATATAAGAAACCAATACCCTTGGGACCATTGATCTTATGTCCGCTGGCAGACATCATGTCGATGGGAAGTTCATCCACTCTTGTCTGCACATGTCCATAGGCCTGTACTGCATCCGTATGGAACAGAATGCCGTGCTCTCTGGCAATTTCTCCGATCTCCTTAATAGGTTGAATCGTTCCGATCTCATTATTTGCAAACATCACAGAGATCAGGATCGTATCCGGACGGATTGCCTTTTTCAGCTCATCCAGTTTAAGTACCCCATTTTCATCTACATCAATATAGGTAATGGAAAATCCTCTTTTTTCCAGATATTCGCAGGTATGCAGAATCGCATGATGCTCGATCTTCGAGGTAATAATGTGCTTTCCTTTGCTCTCATAAGCCTCTGCAGTCGCAACTAATGCCCAGTTGTCAGATTCGGAGCCACCTGCTGTAAAGTAGATCTCCTGTGCCGATGCACCAATGCTCCCTGCAATCTCCTCTCTGGCCTCTGTCATGGCTTTTTTACTCTCTGCTCCAAGAGAATAAATGCTGCTGGCATTTCCATAATACTCTGTAAAATAGGGCAGCATGGCATCCACTGCTTCTTGTGCGGTTTTGGTCGTTGCTGCATTATCAAGATAGATCAGCTTATTCATTTTGATCATTAAATCCTTTCTCTGTTTGCCCTAGTAATCAAGTAGGTTGTCTCGCAACAATATACCATTTCTTCACTGTTCTGTCAATTTCCAACTCTGCATATATTAGCATTAACACCTGCAGGAGATGATATCCTTTCATGCGCCATTTCTCACTGAAAAATCCTCTGGTTTTCGGGACGGTCGTTTTAACCATCACCGGCTTTGTCAGCCGGTTTATCGGTTTTTTTTACCGTATCTTTCTGTCAAGGGTCTTTGGAGCAGAAGGTATGGGGATCTATCAGCTTACTGCCCCTGTGCTCGCACTCACCTTTGCTCTTTCTGCTGCCGGGATCCAGACCGCCATCTCCAAGTTTGTGGCAAGAGAAACCTCTACCAGAGATTATCGGTATTCTTTTGTTTATTTATTCTCCGGTCTTACTCTTTCCCTTGCGCTCTCCATTCTGTGTGCTGGCTTTGTTTACTGCTTTTCAGAACAGATCGCCGTACGCTTTCTTATGGAATACAGGACTGCTCCTCTTCTTCGCATTATCGCTCTTTCCATTCCCATGGCTGCCGTTCATTCCTGCATCAACGGTTATTTCTACGGGATTAAAAAAACCGGCATCCCTTCGATCTGTCAGCTCTCCGAACAGCTCATGCGGGTTGGCAGTGTTTATGTGATCTATGCCCTATGTCAGAAAAGAGGATACTCTCCAACAATCAGCTTTGCTGTCATTGGTCTGGTCATTGGTGAATGTGCTTCTATGCTGGTGTCCCTGATCGCTGCCTGGGCTCACTTCTCTGGGAAATTGAATACATCATCTGCCTCTTCAAATGTGCCTGTCCATCTGCACCGCGCTCTTTCTGATATGCTTCATCTGTCCATTCCACTATCTGCCAACCGTGTGATCATCAATTTTCTGATGAGTGTAGAAGCTGTTTTCATCCCGGCGCAGCTCCTGAGATACGGATATGCTCATCAGGCGGCTCTCAGTATCTACGGTGTTCTGACCGGTATGTCCCTGCCACTGATTCTGTTTCCAAGTGCCATTACAGGCTCTGTCTGCGTCCTGCTTCTCCCTGTCGTTTCGGAAGCTGATGCCACCGGCAATCAACATATAGTAGAAAAGGCGATTCAAAAATCTGTCAAATATGGTTTTCTTCTGGGCAGCGTATTTACTCTAATCTTTTTCCTTGGCGGCTCTTTTCTTGGAAATCTTCTCTATCAGAACGAAGCTGCCGGCCGCTTCATCAGCGTTCTCGGATTTCTCTGTCCTTTAATGTATATTGCATCTACCCTGAGCAGCATCCTGAATGGTCTTGGCAAAACAGGTCTGACCTTTCTGTACAGCATGATCAGCCTGCTGGTCCGTCTGTTCTTCGTCTTTTTCCTGATTCCTGTAATGGGAATTAATGGTTACCTCCTTGGACTTCTGGCAAGCCAGCTTGTCCAGACCCTGCTCTGCCTGTATGCGGTACGTGATTATGGAAGTGCTCCCGGCTTCCACTGATTATCATATATTACAAGAATACGTCCTCTTTTTACTGATACCGATGCTGCCTGTCCGGTAAATTCATTACTGACTCCTATCGGGAAGTTATCAGAAAGAACCGCATCTGCTATTTCATATTTCAGGTTCTGCAGAGTCACACCTTCTGCCTTTTCCCCGTAAGAAAAAACAGATACATAACCGTCTGCTCCTTCGGGAAAACAAATCTTTTCTCCTCCGCTGATCATTGTGATCACCTGTTTCTTTCCTATCAGCCAGCCTCTGGCACCATGCTTCTGCAGATAAGAAAGGCACTGCACATTAGCATAGCTGTGATCCACTCTTCCACCAAGACCGCCATATAGATAAAAATACCGGTAACCTCTTTTCAGCCCTTCTTTGATGCCGGAAAGCGTATCCGTATCATCCTTTTCCGGCTGCAGTACGACTTTTTCTTTACATTCCGGAATATAATGCAGGGAATCAAAATCACCGATTGCCAGGTCTACCCTGCCATCCTTCACATACTCATAGCCTCCGTCTACAGCTATGACAAAATCTTCCTTTTTCAAAGGTAACAAGAGCCGGCTGCATTCGCCGGCTCCTATGATATAACATATTTTCTGCTGCAAAATTAATCCTCTCTTAACTGAAACTTTTCTACCAGTCCCTTCAATGTAACCGACTGCGCTGACAGCTCCTGGCTGGTTGCAGAGGTTTCCTCCGCTGCTGCAGAATTGTTCTGGATCACACCGCTGATCTGGTTGACGCTCTGCTCAATCTCCTTCACAGAAGCAGCCTGCTTATCAGAAGCTGTTCTGATCGTGGCAACTGCATCTACCAGCTTATCCATCTCGTCGCTCACCTTATTCAGTGCCTCTGCGGTATCTGCGGTAATATCATTGCCACTCTTTACTTCGCTGATTGCTTCATCAATCAGTTTCTTCGTGGTAACTGCACTTGCAGAGCTGTCTTCTGACAGCTTGCGGATCTGGTCTGCCACAACTGCGAAGCCCTTGCCAGCCTCTCCCGCTCTCGCCGCTTCGATCGCTGCATTCAGGGAAAGGAGATTCGTCTGGGATGCAATTTCCTCAATATCTGCAATGATCTCTTCAATCTTGCCGGAAGTCTCCTTGATCTTCTCCATGGCTGCTGTCAGCTCTGCCATCTTCTGCTTACTTATCTGTGCCTGTTCACCGATGATCTTAGCATTCTCATGTACCTTGTCCGTAGTTTCTGTATTCCTTACTACCTGACTAGTTACTTCAGTAACAGTTGCAAGCAATTCTTCTACTACAGCTGCCTGATCTGTCGCTCCCTGTGCCAGTTCCTGAGAGCTGGATGCCAAGTCATGGGATCCAGCAGACACCTGCTCGGCTGCTGCATCAATATCTCCCATAGTATCACTGAATTCTTTCACAAGGTTCACAAGTTCTTCAAGCACGATGGCATAGCTTCCAACATAAGCCTCCTTGTGCTTGCTCCTGACATTAAAATTACCCTTAGCAAATTCTCCAAGGATCTCTGTCAGATCACCGATCACTGTCCGCAGATTATCAAATGCTCTCCGGAAGCTTTCAGCGAGCTTTCCAAGTTCATTGTCTTCATTATATGTAATCTCTGCGTCCAGCTTTCCTTCAGCCAGACTGTTCACAGCCTCTCCCATCTCAGCAATGGGCGCAAATAATTTCCTGGTCAGAACACCATATCCCTTCACTGCAATCACAATATTTATGAGCAACAAAAGGCCATGAGCAATAATATTGATCACCTTATTACCAACCCCTGCCATACCGAGAATCGCATATAATTCTGATACACAGCATACTCCGATCAGCAACATAAAAATCTTCTTTAACTTCTGTGCAAAACTATCCTTTCCTTTCAATGCTATAACCTCCCCCTGACATATTATCGTTTGTTCACAGATCAACCTTTTAAAATCAGATCTGCATTTCACTGATTTACAGATTTTGATCCCGAAATCGTTCTTATTATAGCATAATCACATTGAAATGACCAACGGTTTTTGAGCACTCTCCAATTACTAACGTGCATTTTCTTCAGTTATTCCTCTGAATGCTCCAGCCTGTCAGCAGATCTTTCCTTCCTTTTGCAGGCACTCCAAAAAAGCTGTACACCCTGTCACCACATCTCTATATGTTTCATCAAATCTCGATGTGTACCAGGGGTCTCTGCAGTCCGCCTCCAATCCGGCAAATTCCAGAAGCTTGTATATCTTATCTCCTTTCCTATGCCCCGTAATCCGTTCCATATTCCGGATATTCATGGAATCCATTCCGATCAGATAATCATATTTATCATAATCAGATGCTTTCATCTGAACCGCCCGCTTGCCCTCGCAGTTGATTCCGTGCTTCGCCAATTCCGTCCTTGCCGGTGCATAAACCGGATTGCCGACGCCATTCCAGATTTCTTCTGCGCTGGTGGCCGCTGAGGCGATCTCAAACTGATCTGATAGCCCGAGATTATTAACCATGTCCTTTAAAATGAATTCTGCCATTGGAGAACGGCAGATATTGCCGTGGCAGATGAATAAGACTTTTATCATTGTTATCATTCTCCTTAATTTGCGCAGAAATGCCCTGTTTTGCAAGGGATTTCGAGCATTTTATGAAAATGTTATTTTAATGTCAACTAGGCAAATTATAGCAAACTTTTGCAAGTCGTGACTACCTGTTAGTAGTAGAAATAGTAGTAAAGGGGTGAGTCTTACTACTAAGGATTTTACAACTCATAATCTGCGTATACAGATAACATACTTTCAATGTTTCGTACAAAATGCTTTGAGTTGCTGTCAAACTCATAATCTCCTATCATTGTATGATATACTCCATTTGTATACTCTGTTACAAATATAGCCTCATAAAGACTCTGTAGTTTTTGCTCAACAGTAACAAATGTTTTTCCTTCTGTTTCCTCATAAGTTTCATTTCTATTCAATAATTTAGAACATAACCATTCTCCCAAATCAGATTCTTTATATATATCCATAAGTGGCTTTGAATTCTTCCCATTAACAAAGTCATTATACAATGATATATCGACAATCTTTAACCCAACAAGAATAGGTGTAATATACATCAACAAAAGCTGTTTTCCTTTTCCATCTGGAAATGCGAAATCCCATTTTTTGCTATCATGCGTAGGTTCATATGCTGCCGTTTTCACTTGTCGGTAAAAACGAGTGGCTTCTCGTAATTCCATATTATATGTATCTATTACTTTTCGAGATATTTTCTCTAATCCATAACTTGAATCCAGACCCATTTCTCTGTAAAATGCAGATTTATCAGCTGGTGGCAAGGATATTCTCATATCAAAGAATCTGTCTAAATATCTGCACGCATCAAATGTATTTCCATAATAATGCTTTATTGTATGTTGTAACTCACCTAAATTAACAGAAAACACAAATGTGATTCTGTCATCACACAAATAATGTTTTATTCTTTCCAATAACTGAACCGCATAACTTGGTTTACATCTATCCAATTCATCTATAAAAACAACTAACCTATTTCCTTTTTCAACCAGCAACTCCGTAAAGAAATTCTTAATATTCTCATGTAAATCTTTTTCTTCTTTTATCTTTGTAAGCGGATTTTCACTTTTCAAATTCTCTATAATACCATTGATATTCCTGCCAGTAAGTGCCTCTAACACAGCTCCCGCCAACTTAAATGCATTGCTGTTATCTTCAAAAGCATAATTTATTCCTAACTGCTTTATTATTTCATACACCAACGACAATACTGGGTCTGTATCATTATCATTTTCCCATGCATCATAATAAACTGCCACATCATAATTCTCTGGCACATCTTCTGCTTTTTTCGGAAAAGGAAGTGAGTACACAACGCTTGCTCTCTTTTCATCATCCATATCACTCATCGGGTTTTTTGCATTTATTAGCAAGATAGATTGTTTCACAAAAAAAGTTTTTCCACTCCCCCATCTACCATCAATAGCAATAGAAGAAGCTCCTTCCTGTGATAATATCAAATCATAAAAACGCACTAAATCTTTGTTTCGCTTCAATAAATCTTTATTCAATGTATGTATCAAATTTTCTTCTGTAGGAATCAATTCAAAACTATTCATGTTCGTTATCCTCCTGTACAATAGCTTCCAGTTGTTGATTTCGATTAGCAATTACACCTATTACATATTTCAAAAACTCAACATACTGCTCTGGCTGTAAAGCTAATAATTTTTCAACACTATCATATTTATCATTTTTCAAGATTTCCTCTATAAATACACTTCTGTAAATATTGTCATAAACCAATTCTGCAAATTTGGCGTGTCGTTTAAAATATATATTGGGTACATCATAGCAATGAGCCATTCCCCTACTTACATTTGCCCCCGGCCACGTTGGAATTACATTTCCTATATCATAATAATGCTCTAAAAACTGATTTATCTCTGGTAGGGAGTTTACATCACTAAATTTTTCATAATGTTCTCTTAAATACTTATCGGAATATAGGCGCTGTCTCATACCACCCTTTTCAACTTTTACCATAATATCCGTTTTTACATTATCTATAAACCTTTTTCGATAATACACAAATACCCCAATAGCATATATTCCCCTAAAAGAGAATAATACATCCGGACATTCCCATTTCAGTTTCTTGATTTTATCCTCATTATGCTTTTCAACAGTATCTCTCTTCTGAAAAAACTCTTCTACAGATTGTAAGTTCATCTTTAGCACTTCCTTTTTTATTGAATAGCATCTATTATTATAATACTTCTCTTGATAATCCGCTACTAATTACATTTCATCAACAATATAAAAACGCCCCAGTAACCCGGAGCGTTTCTGCCGTGTATCATTGCTACACTACTTTGAACATTTTCTGCGATACCGCCTTTGCATCACTTTTCTTCTCTATCTCTGCCTGTGACTTCCGGAACTCTTCCATTCGCTTGAGTTCTTCCTCAGCATCATCGAATCCGATATGCCTTTCGTTCGGAACACAGTCAACTGCTCTATGATAAACGTTGTTCTGTGTATTACACCAGCGTATGGCTTCATAATTAAGATCCGTGAGTTCGTTGAAAATACGGCCCGGCAGGAAATTCTCTTTAACAAAACGTACCAGCCGTTCTACGGCTCCCTTGGTAAATGGGTGCCTTGGCTTACACAGCTTTGTCTCAAAGCAGAGGTTACCCATAAATATTTCGTAGTCCTTCTGCCAGATCGAATGTCCCTGTGCATCTCTTCCGGTAACAACACTCTTCATGTTATCGGTAAGAACATGTCTGGGAACACCCATGAACAGAAAAGCATGAATCATTCCGATAAACAGATTCTCCTGCTTGGCATTCGGAAAGAATTCAATATATCTCTGACCACAGCAGTGACAGATCATGGCAAAGCAGGCAACCTTATATTCATTGCCTTTGTCATCTTCAACCGTTACAAATCCCCAGTCCATCTGGTAGGATTCTCCCGGCTCAGACTGGTAACGTGTGCCACGGCTGCCCTGAGGGGCAACTAACTGACGTTTCGCAGGAATGAGATCTCTGTGCTGTGCAATATAATCCTTTATGGATGTCAGACCACCGGAATATCCCAATTCCCCGATCCTTTCATGTATCAAAGAAGCATTTGTAATGGATTTACCAAGAAGGTTATCGATAACGGCTGTATATCCACTAAGAACCGTATGTTCAGCTTTACGACCGGTAAGACCATGTGGTTTGTCAATAAACCCGTTGGATTTTAAGCGCCTTAACTTGGCCCGTGTAATTCCTGTGCGGCGTTCAAGTTCTGCCAGGTTAACCTTATCGATATTGAAACTTTCACCAAGTTCCATCTTCATTTCATTTAAAGCTTGTGTTATTATTTCAGTTAAGTCATTGTTTTTATTCTCCATGTTTTGATTTGACTGTTGCATTGGCATACATCAGTGTAAATGAAACACAAAGAAAAGCAATGACTTTTTTGATTGGTGGATTCCGTTTGACTAATTTTGGCGATTTTCGCCTGACAGTATTTGGTCAATTTAACCCGACGTTAACACGGCAGCAAAAATGAGATATTATTCAAAAGATAACTCTGAAAACATCATAAAAAATTTAAACAAGAAACTTTCTGCTAATATTTCAGCATAGTAATGTCATAGAAAAAGTATCATTTCAGTAGTAAAATACTGGCTAAAAGCAGACAGTATTTGGAGAGTACCGTTTAGACATCAGGAGGTAACATAATGGGTAAGAACACGACAAATGATATGACGCAGGGAAACTGCATGCGTTTACTGGTACAGTTTTTTCTGCCGATCCTGGCAGGAAATCTGTTTCAGCAGTTATACAGCTTTGCAGACTCTATGGTGGTGGGAAAAGGAATTGGCGATACGGCACTTGCAGCAGTCGGAAATACCGGTTCCGTACATTTTCTGATCATTGGTTTCGCAATTGGGCTGACAGGAGGATTGGGAATCTGTATTTCTCAGTCTTTTGGAAGTGGCAATTATGAAAAACTTCGTAAGGAGCTGGCAATGTCTGTCTGGATCTGTCTGGCTATTGGGATTGTGATCACAGTGGTAAGTCTGGCCTTCATGCGGCAATTATTTACATTTCTCCATACACCGGAAGATCTGATGACGGAAACACTGCAATATTTCGGAACAATTCTTGCGGGAACCACCATTACAATTTTTAATAATTTTGCCATGACACTTCTGCGTTCCGTCGGAAACAGCCGGGTGCCTCTGGTTGCAATGATAATTTCCGCCATTGCTAATGTTCTGATGGATCTGTTATTCGTTTTTCCGCTGCATATGGGTGTTTTGGGCGCAGCGTTAGCCACTGTTCTGGCACAGGTTCTGTCTGCGCTTTACTGCTGTTACTACATAGGAAGGGAAAAAAATCTGATCCCGAAAAAAACGGACTGGAAACCACAGAGTGTGATCATCAAAAGACTGACATTGAAAGGTCTGCCTGTTGCCGTTATGAATTCTGTCACTGCAGTGGGTGGAATGGTATTGCAGACATTTGTCAACAATATGGGAACAAGCTATGTGGCTGCCTATGCGGCATGCACCAAGATCCTCAGTCTTTTTGAACAGCCGGCAAATACAGTGGGCCTGGCACTTCTTACTTTTGTGGGACAGAATTATGGTGCCGGAAAAAAGGAGCGGATACGTACCGGTATCCGGGAAGGAGTTATCCTGACGATCCTGATAAATATTCCACTGGCTTTGATGTTGCTGTGTATTCCTGAGTTTCTGACTTCTTTCATGTTGAATGATGCGTCGATTATTTCTTACACAAGAGATTTTCTGGCGGTTACAGGCATCTGTCTGTTTCCTCTGGGATGGCTGTTTGTGTTCCGCAACGGGTGTCAGGGCATGGGACATACGTTTGTTCCGATGCTTTCAGGAGTCCTGGAAGTGTCTCTTCGAGTGGTCATGGTAAAGCTGCTGACTCCATATCTGGCTTTTCGTGGTGTTGCCCTGGCAGAAGTATCTGCCTGGATCGGCGCCTGGATCATGTTGATGATCACTTACTGGATCTATCAGGAAAGAACGGATTCTTTTCGGTAAGTCTGATGAGAACATCCTACCTTGGTGCGAAACTGTCGATTGAAATTTGAAAGGTTATGAAATCCGGTATCGAAAGCAATGTCGGAGATACTGCGATCCGTATTGCGCAGAAGGTCGCATGCTGATCGGATACGTACCTGATTCAGATATTCAATGGCTCCGAGACCGAAATTCTGTTTGAAACAGCTCATAAAGTAACTGCTGCTCATATGAGCGATCTTTGCCAGCTGCTCTATGGTGACAGATTCAGAATGATGTTTCTGTATATAAGTGAGAACAGGCTGAAGTGTTTCGGTCATCCGGGATTCTGTCGAAACCGTGTGTTCGGTGCAGAGTCCCGGTGACGATGCCAGCAGATAAAATAAGCGAAGCAGTTCGCTTTTCAGTAACAGATCAGACGTTGCAAGATTTTTGTGCGCACACTGCATAATAGTCCGGACCGAATCATGGAGTTCATGATACCCCGGGGGTTCCTGAGATACAGGGACCAGAACTCTTCGTCTGGAAGAAAAGATCGGCAGCAGAATATCTGTATAACAACGGTCATCGTAACTTCCCACCAGCATATTCTGATGAAAAACAATGGTATCATAAAAAAAAGAGCTGTGCTCATCCGACATGATAGCATGAAGGACGTTGGGCTGGATCAGAAAGATGTCTCCCGGTTTGGCAGAGATGGTCTGATCCTCGTATTTGAAAAAACCATTTCCAGATTTTATGTAATTTAATTCCATTTCACTGTGCCAGTGCAGCGGTACACTCGTAAAATAATCCGGTATACCGCAGTCATAGTAACTGTATGGAACCTGAATGGATCCGTGCTGGCACTTTTCTTTTATCGCATAAAGATTCTGCAAAGGTAGAGGCTGCCAAAGTAACCGGACGCCGCATCTCTATCTCCGGAATGCTGAAATTTTTAGGCGTGTCCCGCTCTGGATACAGATCCTTTCTTCATCGAAAGGTATCTCCTTCCCGTCAGCGAAAAGATGCTGTTAAAAAGGAAATCCAGAAAATATATGATTATTCAAAACAGAATTACGGTGCCCCTAAAATTGCTCAGGAACTACGTAAATCTGGTGAAACCATCAGTCAGCGCACCGTAGGTAAATACATGCGTGAAATGGGCATTCGTGCCCAGTGGACCAAACCGTGGACTACTACCACCAGAGATTCTGATTTTAGCATGGAACTCCACAACATTATCAATGAACAGTTCAATCCAGAACGTCCTAACGCTGTCTGGTGCACAGATATCACTTATATCTGGACGCAGGATGGTTTTGCATACCTTAACTGCGTTATGGACTTGTATGCCAGAAAAATCATTGCCTGGACTCTTGCAGACACTATGGAAGTATCTACAGTTATCGAAACAATCAACAAGGCAAAAGCCTGTCGTAATACTGATTTACCACTTTTATTAATTGTTGGAAACATACTATCGCCTCCTTTGCACTAAATTCTTGTTCTACTCAGTTCTTACACATACTTTCTTCCCCGAAAAAGCAATTCCAAACTTCAAGATTTCCGTAATTCCATCCTCTTTCATTTCAGAATCGTATCGCAACTCACCAATTTGCTTTAATGCTTCATTAGACCATTTTTCAAGCTCAACATCGCTTAATTTTTCTTTCCACTTTAATTCCAAAATAATACCAGGATACCTTTTTTCTCTTGGAATTAAAGAAACATCAAATCTGCCATCTCCAGATTCTCGGTTCGATTTAATCTTATACTGATTATCCATTAATGCTATTAATCCTAGCATCAAACCATGATAAAATCCTTCAGCTCCACCATCGAAGAAGCTAATTGATTTATCCATATATTCCCCAATAGCGCTCTGCAACTTCTTGTAATCATTGGCATAAAGACTTTCTGCAATCTTATTTGCTGTAGTCCTTGTAATTGCTCCAGTTTGCAAGAAATGTGACAAGATTTCACTCTTATATACAGCTGCAATCTCTCTATTTGGAATTGATACTTCACATAAATATGAACCATCTGCTTGCAGTTCCTTTTTAGGAGTTTTCAAATAGCCAGCAACCAACAATAAGCTATAAATATTTGCTGGATCCTCCGCAAGCGATCTATACACCACATTTTGATCAATTCTTGCAACTGCTCTTTCTCCTTGCAAAAGGTCATATAATCTTTCTGTAATATCATCTGTAGCCACTCTTAGTACATCATCAAGGATTTCATTTTTTCCTGTATTTACCCAATATGCTTGAGGAAGGCATCCCTTGGAAATATAGTTGATTACAGACCATGGATTATATATTTCTTCGCTACCAAACAAATATCCATCGTACCAGTCTTTAAGTTCCTCCTCTTTATCTGATACTCCATAGTAACTGAGCATTGCTTTCACTTCAGATTCTGTAAATCCAAAAAAACTATCGTATTCTTCATCCATTACGGAGTTCACTGTTAAATTATTTAGACCACTAAAGATACTTTCCTGAGCAATACGCAAAATTCCTGTTAGGAAACCATAGGATAAATTCTTATTATCCTTAAATGCTCCTGAAAAGAAATTTCTCATGAATCCAATAATTTTATCGTAGAAATCCTTAGAGTATCCCTCTTGAATCGGAGTATCATATTCATCAATAATGATTACTGGAGCCTTATCATAATGTGAAGCAAGCATTTTAGATAGTCTTTCTAGCGAAGAAGTAAGCTCCACTTCATTAGCTGTAGCGCTAATAATCTTTGTAAAATACTCCTTCTCATATTGTGAGAGCTTATCACTATTTAGTAGCTCTTGATGTCTTCCATACTCTTCTTGAAGTAGTCCCCTTATTTTATCTATTGTTGCGTCCCAAGTATCAAATTTAACATCCTTAAAAGTTAAGAATATGACTGGATATTTTCCTTGATGTGAACGATACTCTTCTCCACATTGCCAAATATTTTTATCGGCAAAATACTTACTAGTATTCTTATCTGATATTTCAAAGAACACTCTGAGCATATCCATATTCAAGGTCTTTCCGAATCTCCTTGGTCTCGTAAACAAAGATACCAATGGCTTTTGATCCAAGAATTCTTTGATTAATAACGTCTTGTCGACATAGTAATATTCTTCCTGCGCACGAACATAGTCAGAGATGCCGATTGGTAATGATTTAACTTCTGCTTTCGCAACCATATTTTTCTTGATGTATTTTCCATTAGACACTCTTCCATCCATTGGCTTTGGAGAGTCGTCTGGAATTAACCAAGATCCTTTTTCTTTTATTGCACCCTGTATTCTTCCTTTTTTGCACATATCATTTACGGAACGTGGAGAAACATTCCACTCTAAAGCCTTTTCTTTACAAGTTTTCATATATATATCAGCTCCTGTCATTCGCAATATTATTCCTCATCTTATGCAAATTATACCTCAGTAAAACACAAAAAGTCAAATCAATTCTATATTTTGCGTTTAATTATTGCGTTTGCTTAATGTTCTGCGTCTTGTATTTTTCGGCACTTTTATTTTGGTTTTTTCAGCCCACAAACTTGTTTGTAGCATATTACTCAGACAAGTTTAACTCCACTGAAAAAGGACCAGCCCAGCTGATCCTCTCCCTCTATCACATCCCCATTTTCCTTGTCTTCAAGTTCCATGTCCACCCCTACAGTTTTAGCTTCTAATAAGCCTCTCCCATCCCCGCAAGAGTGTTATTTTTGTGTTATTTTTTAACCTCGCATACCCGCAAGCCCTTGCTATTACTGGCTTTCTAGAAGAAACGACATAATCTGCCGTGGCAGATAAATAAAATCTTGATTTTTCTCATATTTCCAGTATTTTCGGGCTTTTCAAGCCTTTTTACCTTTCTTCATTTTTCACTTATTCTGGCATATTTAGGCATATCTTTG
>OGQM01001496.1_pt1 | contig 16249 bp, 10 predicted proteins | sample 1553191 | NCBI WGS metagenome assembly OGQM01 (sample SAMEA2579954, study PRJEB22360) | human gut metagenome | biome: human gut; feature: human-associated habitat; material: faeces | place: Denmark | collected 2008/2010 | reverse complement strand
TCCGTTTCCGAAATCGATTCAACCTCAAAATAAACACCGAAATGCCGTCGTTCCGCTCTGTCCGCAATTTTTTTGAGCCACGCTCCCACACTGCCCATATACGGCTTGAATCTGACAACATGCCAAACGTTTATAACGCCCGAAAATTCCTCCTCCTCCGGTTTGAGCCATTCGCGATATTGATCCCGTTCAAGCATCTTTCCCGCACATTTCGGCAGATAGATCATAAACAGCAGCACGGCCGCCAGCAGCACAGCCGCAATCGTTTTTTGAAATCCGTTCATGCCGCAGTTTATGCGCCTTTTGCCGCCTGCATTCCGCAAAAATCAAAAACCGCGAGTGTGCGTCATGCGCATTCACGGCAGTATACAACAGTTACTATTCGCTTTTTATATTCGCAATGCGTTCTCTCCGCTCGCATATCACTCGAAAAAGCCGTTAAACTCCGGAGTGAATTCCGCGCTTGCGGATGAAAGGCTTTGCGTGTAGATGTTTTCGAATCCGAGGGAAAGTGCATAATCAACGGCCCTTTTGTATTCGCGCTTCAGGAGCCTTCTGTTAAGCGGGGGCTGAAGCTCAAACATCGGTGTATACTGGCTCATCAGTGAAATATGTGTTTCGAGAGGAAGATTCTCCCTGATAAAATCCAGCACTCCGCGCGCTTCATCCACCGAACCGGGCAGAACAAGATGGCGAACGATCATTCCGCGCTTTGCAATTCCGTTCTTATCGATCTGCAAAACCCCGCACTGACGCTGCATTTCCCGCACGGCGGCAGCGGCAGCGGAAAAGTAGTCCTCTCTTCGGCTGTATTTTTTTGCGGCGGCGGAGCTTACGTATTTCAAATCCGGAAGATAGATGTCAACAATCCCCTCCATAAGGCGCAGAGCTTCAACCTTTTCGTAAGCATTCGTGTTGTAAACTATCGGAATGCGCAATCCCCGCATCCGTGCAAGCGGAACGGCTTTTGCAAGCATACGCACATGCGGTGCGGGAGTAACCAAATTGATATTGTTCGAACCGAGCTCCTGCAGGCGCAGCATTATGTCCGCAAGCTCCCCCGCATCCTTCACAACGCCCTTTGCAGATTGGATGATGTCCATATTCTGGCAAAAAACGCAGCCCATATTGCAGCCCGAAAAGAAGATCGCGCCGCTGCCTTCCGCGCCGGAAATCGGCGGTTCCTCGCAGTAATGCCGCGCCGCTCTTGCAATGAGCGCGGTTTCGTACGGGTTCCTGTTTCCGAGGCTTTCCGCTGCAAATCCGCCCACACCGCATACGCCCGCATGTTCCGCACGGTTAACCCCGCACTCAAGCGGGCAAAGCCTGCATGATTTTCCGCCGTTTGCAAAAAGTCCGCAGGATTCAAGTCCCTCTGTCTGCATTTTTGTTTCTTCCGATGAAATATCCGAAATAATCATTTCATTTCATTTCGTTCCGACCCCTCCGTCTCAGGCCGTCGGTTCCCCGTCCTCATTTTTATTCTCCGCCTTCTGCAAGGCGCGGTGTTTTTTCGGCGTGCTGCATTTTTCGGCCGTGAAACGGAACGCAATGATTCCGTTCTCATACTCGATATCGATTTTTTCGCCCAGAAGGTTAAGCACTTCTGAAACTATCGCAAGGCCGAGTCCGGTGCCGTCACCCGTGTGCGCATGATCCGCTTTGTAGAATCGTTCAAACAGATGCTCAAGGTCGGCAGGATCAACTTCCGCGGGATTGCTGACAACAAACTCATAGCGATTCTTTTCCGCATTTTCGAAAAGGTTCACACTGACAGTGCAGCCGTCCGTGCCGTGTTTTATCGCATTGTCAACCAATGCTATGAGCACCTGCTCAATGCGGTCGGCATTTGTGTATGCATAGTATTCGCCCTCGGGAGCTTCAAGCCGCACGCTTTTGCCGCGCTGTGCCGCCGCATCGTTCATCCTGTCCGCAACATCGTATGCAATTTCATAAAGTTCAACCCGTCCCTTTGAGAACGCAACGCCGCCGCTCTGAAGCCTTGAAAGTTCAAGCAGGTCGTTGATAAGGTTTGAAAGGCGTATCGATTCGCGCAGGATATAGCCGTAGTAACGTTTTCTGTCCTTTTCATCCTGCACCATTCCGTCGTTAAGCGCATCCGCAAGGCTTCGAATGGATGCAAGCGGCGTGCGCAGCTCATGGCTGACGTTTGCAACATAGTCCTTTCGCGTCTGTTCAAGTCTCTCGCTTTCGGTAACGTCCGTTATCAGCACAACCGCACCGAAAAGCGAACCGTTCTCCTCGTGAATCGGGGTTGCCGCAATGCGGAGCATCCTTTCGCCGATCGTGAAATCACAGTTGCGCACTTCGTCCGTATCAAGAGCTTCTATCGCCACGGCAGCAATTTTCGGATAACCGACCGCCGCTGCGGGGTGGGTATTTTCCTTCCCGCCCAAAAGCTGCACGGAAGCGGAGTTGTAATGCGTGACAACGCCCGTTTTATCCACGGAAATAATGCCCTCGCCGATGCCGTCAAGCACGGTGCGCAGCCTGTTGCGCTCAACAACAAGGCTGTCAATATTGTTTTGAAGAGCTTCCGCAAGAATATTGAACGATTGCGCAAGGTGACGCGATTCGTTGCTTCCCTCTTCCTTGGCGCGAACGGTCAAGTCTCCCCCCGCCATTTGCAGCGCAACGTTTGAAACGTGCCGAATGGGCTTTGTTACCTTGCTGAATATGATAACTATCGGAATAAGCATCAAAAGCGCAATGCCGAGCATTGCAAGGCCGAGTTCCACCGCAAGCTTTGCAAGCGTGCTTTCAGCCTGTTTTGAACCGACAACAAGTATCACGGAACCGATTATATCACCCGAATCGGAATACACCGGCGTGCCGACAACAATTCCTATATCGGTTGACGGAAGAGCAATTTCTTCCCCCTGAATGACCGTTTGGAAGCAGCGGCGGACGGTTTCAACGCTTTGGTCGTACTCATCCTGTTCTGCCGTTGTAACAACCTCACCGTTAGGTTCGATTATGTAAATTGTTGCATCCGATGCGGAAAATTCGCCGAGATGCAGCATCCTCGCAAGAGTGCGTTTGTCCGTGTTTGATTCATACAGCTTTGTCACGCGCTGCGATATTGACTGCGCTTTCGGCTTCAGTTCGTCAATTTTCATTCCGGCATACATTTCATGCCCGACAACGGAAAAAAGGCACGCAACAAGTATCACGAGCAGCACCGTGATTGCGCACACAATATAAAGAATTATTCTGAACAGGCTTGATCTTTTCATATCTCTCGTTTTCTGCGGGGCCGTGCCGAAACACGCCGCACACGCATTTCGGAAAAAACATCAGCAGGCGAACCCGCAGCGTTTCAGCCTTTCGGGTTCGCCCTGAAGTTCATTTTCATTTTTGCAAAACGGTTCAAAAGGGCAAAATCTGTCCGTTTCATTCCGTCGGCTTTTCTTCAACGAAATCGTATGCCTTCGGCGTTTCGGGCAGTTTTTTGCGTTCCTCGTTGTCCTGTCTGTCATCGGGATCGCCGTATGCCTCAAACCTGTAGCCGACACCGTAAACGGTTTTTATCTCCCATCCGCAATCGTCCGCAGACTGCAGCTTCTGGCGAATGCGCTTAATCTGAGTGTCAACGGCGCGCGTATCGCCGTAGTATTCATAGCCCCATACGATTGAAAGGATCTTTTCGCGCGAAAAAACCTTTCCGGGATGTGAGGCAAGCAGCTGAAGGATCTCGACTTCTTTCGGGGTGAGCGGCAGTCTTTCGCCGTTCAGCCTTACGTCATAGTTATTTATATTGATTTCAAGGTTTCCGTAATGCAGAATCTTTGCGGGTTCCGTTTCCTGCATTGAATACCTGCGCAGAACGGCCTTGACCCTTGCAACAACTTCACGCGCGCTGAAGGGCTTTACAATGTAATCGTCCGCACCGAGCTCAAGCCCGAGCACGCGGTCGATCTCCTCGGATTTCGCCGTCAGCATTATAATCGGAACACTGCTGTTCTGGCGAATCTCGCGGCAAACGTCCATTCCGCTTTTTTTGGGCATCATGAGATCAAGAATAACAAGGTTCGGCTTTTTGCGGTTGAATTCTTCAATCGCCTGTTCGCCGTCAAATGCCGAAATGCACTCGAACCCCTCGTTTCTGAGGTAGACGCCGAGTGTTTCGTGAATGATATGCTGATCATCGCAAATCAGTATCTGCTGTTTGACTGACATAGTACTTTGTACGCTCCTTTGTTGGTTGGTGCATTTATATTATATTGCCTTTTAAGCAAAGTTTCAAGTACTTTTTTTATTTGACATATCGAGATGCGCACTTTGTCACAATATTCTTTTTTCGGTCAATCAGCGGCATATTCGCGGTGAATGACAAAATAGGTACATATTCTGTCAGGCAATATACACCGATAGGCAACCAAAATTGCCGCATTCGCGTGTTATAATAGGAGCATGAAAAGAATCGGGCCGGCGAACAGCCCCGCAAGGGTGCTCCGGCAGGGATGCGGCGGCGGACTGTTCAACGGGTTTTGCCCGCGGAGCAGCATGAACAATGTTTACTCCGAGCTCTTTTCACAGAAACTATCATTATTAATTAAAGGAGTGTAACATCATGGAAGAGAAAAGAAAAATCAGGATGCCCATCGGCGCAGCCGTTGCGTGCCTTCTCATAGTTGCCCTTTTGACCGTCGGTATCGTTGCCGGCGCCAAGTTTATCAACAATTCGCTTTCTGCCTCACAGACCGAAAAGAACGCTTCCGCCCAAGCAACATCGGCACCTTCCGGCTCAAACGGCACCGTCGGTTCATCAGGCGACAAGACCGGCGACCTTCCTTCTGACAAGCTTTCTTACGCCGGCAGTTCGGCTCGACCCGATTCGGAATACAAAACCATTGAAAACTGCATGTCCTCCGTTGTCAGCATCGACGTCACGGCGCAGAGCGGGCACAAGAGTGTGCTTGCAGGTTCGGGCTCCGGAGTCATCATTTCGGCGGACGGCTATATCGTGACCTGCAACCATGTTGTTGAGGGCGCACAGAAAATTTTCGTCTACCTTGACAACGGCAATGACTACGAAGCAACCCTTGTCGGCACCGACAGCGTGACCGACCTTGCGGTTATCAAAATCAATGCCTACAATCTCAACTATGCCAAGTTCGGCGATTCCTCAACGCTCAGCGTCGGTGAAGACGTGTTTGCAATCGGCAACGCACTCGGCCAGCTTTCCAACACATACACACGCGGTTCCATCAGCGGCCTTGACAGGAGCATTACCATTGACAACGTGACCATGACCCTGCTCCAGACCGATGCCGCAATCAACCAGGGCAACTCCGGCGGCGGACTGTTCCGTGAATCGGACGGCACTCTCATCGGCATTGTGAATGCAAAGAGCAGCGGCAGCGGTATTGAAGGCCTTGGCTTTGCAATCCCCTCCACGCTTGCCCGTGAAGTTATCGGCAACCTTATGGACTACGGTTTTGTTGTCGGCCGTCCCTATCTCGGTGTCTCCACTCAGGATGTTTCCCTCTCCGGTTACGGATTCTTCACCAGTGCTTACACCTACCCCTGCATTGTATCCGTTGAAGACGGCAGTGCGGCTCAGCAGGCAGGACTGAAAAAGGATGATGTTATAATGGCTGTCAACGGCGAAACGGTCTCAAGCTCCGACGGACTTTACATCGCTGTCAGCAAGTTCAAAGTCGGCGATACCGTAACGCTCACCATTTTGCGCAGCAATTCGCAAATTGATGTTTCCGTAACTCTCGGCCAGCGCAGCACGGCAAAAACCGCCGAATAATGCAGTCGCTGATTATGCTTGAACAACCAAAACGCACCGCCGCACATTAAAGCGGGGTGCAATATCGAAACAACCTGCTGCGTGCAGGTTTTCAGATAAATTGTTCCGCCTTTGGGAAAGGATCCTTCCCGAAGGCGGACTTTTTTTGAGCCTTTTTGTCTTTCGTTTAAAAATGCAAAACTTTTGTTTCCTTTTTTCACGAAGCTCCCCGGGTCTGCGTTTTGTGCGCAGAAAGCGAAAAAAACTTAATATTCCCTGAAAAGGGGCTACCATTTCAGCCCCGATGTGCTATAATGTATTTGGTGGAAGAGTTTTATTTTCCGCAAAGCTGCACAAACTGTTCTCCAAGCCGACTTTTCGGGTCCGCAAAACCTTCCAACGTTTGCGGGACGGATGCAGCGGTTCGCGGAGTTCTGTCTGCCCGCGGGGAACTGCCGTGTGGTGTTCTCGCGGGCGAAAAAACCGCAAAATGTTTAAAAACAGTTATAAAATTTATAAAATATTGAAAGGTCGCTCCCCGATGCCGAACCGGTGCGGGCGGGCAGAAAAAAAATATGAAGGACGGATTCATCAAAGTTGCTGCATGTTCACCGAAAGTTGTGCTTGCAGACCCGAAAGCCAACGCCGATGCGATAATTGCCGCGCTGCACCGCGCCGCGGCACACGGGGTTCGGCTTGCCGCATTTCCCGAGCTTGCAATGACGGGCTACACCTGCGGCGACCTTTTCATGCACGAATTGCTTTTGGACAGCGTTGAAACCGAGCTTCTCCGCATCGCACGCGAAACCGCGAACCTTCGGCTTGCTGCCGTCATAGGTGCGCCGATTCGCTGCGCGGACAAGCTTTACAACTGCGCCGTTGTCATATCCCGCGGAACCGTGCTTGCTGTCGTTCCGAAAAAGCACATGCCGAATTACGGCGAATTCTATGAGCTGCGGCATTTTGCCGTGCCGTCCCGCACGGAACTCGGCGCCGCCGTGCCTTATATTGATTCATTGCAGACTTTTTTCAATCCCGACGGCTGCATCTTCTCATGCACGGATTATCCCGATTTCCGTTTCGGCATTGAAATCTGCGAGGATCTTTGGGTTGCTTCCCCTCCGTCGGATAAGCTTGCCGCTGCCGGCGCGCTCGTAATCGTTAACTGTTCCGCCGGAGATGAAATCATCGGCAAGGCGGATTACCGCAAGCGCATCACGGAAGTTCAATCCGCAAAAAACATTTGCGCGTACCTTTATTGCGGCGCGGGTGAGGGTGAATCAACAAGCGATATGGTCTTTTCGGGGCATTGCTTTGCTTATGAAAACGGCACACTGCTTGCCGAAAAAGCGCCTTTTGACTACGCGAACGATATGCTTATCACCGAAATTGATTTGGGACGGCTGCTTTACGACAGGCGCCGCGTGAACAGCTTCTGCGCGGGCAATGCTGCCCATTCCGGTCTTTTCGTTGATTTCTCTCTCGGATTCGGTTCATGCGCCCCCGCCCCGCGCGAGGATCTTCCCGAAACGGAACTTACCCGCCGCTTCCCGCGCAATCCCTTTGTTCCGCATGACGAAAACGAATTGAACGCACGCGCAAAAGATATTCTGACGATACAGGCTCTCGGGCTCAAACGCCGGCTTGAACACACTCATTCAATGAGCGCGGTCATCGGCATTTCGGGCGGACTGGATTCCGCACTTGCGCTGCTTGCTGCGGCAAAGGCATGCGACCTTATGGGCATTGACCGCAAATTTGTTCACGCCGTCACCATGCCCTGTTTCGGCACCACCGAACACACGAAACAAAATGCCGTTGCTCTTTGCAATTCCCTCGGTGTAACGCTTCACACGATTCCGATTGCGGATTCGGTGCGTTCGCATTTTCGCGACATCGGGCACGACGAAACCTGTCACAACGTTGTTTACGAAAACGCACAGGCGCGCATGCGCACCCTTGTGCTGATGGATCTTGCAAATGCGCTGAACGGCCTTGTTGTCGGCACGGGCGACCTTTCCGAGCTTGCACTCGGCTGGGCAACCTATAACGGCGACCATATGAGCATGTACGGCGTGAATGCAGGCATTCCCAAAACGCTTATCAAATACGTTGTGCGTTATTATGCGCGGCACTGCGAAAACCCTGCGCTGCACGACACCCTGACCGCAATACTTGAAACCCCGATATCTCCCGAGCTTCTTCCCGCCGATGAAAAGGGCAGTATTGCTCAAAAAACAGAAGATCTTGTCGGGCCGTACGAGCTACATGATTTCTTTCTTTACTATGTGCTGCGCTGGGGCTGCCCGCCCGCAAAGCTTTTCCGCATTGCAAAGCAGGCATTCCGCGAAAGTGAGTTTTCGAATGAAACGATTTTGAAATGGCTCAAAAACTTCTATCGCCGTTTCTTCAATCAGCAATTCAAGCGCAACTGTCTGCCCGACGGGCCGAAAGTCGGTTCCGTCTGCCTTTCCCCGCGCGGGGATTGGCGAATGCCGAGTGACGCCGTTCAAAGGCTTTGGGCGGATGAAATTCAAAAATTGAGCTGAACAAACGCGAATTAAACCGATTAATTCGGAAACGGGGTTTTGGGTGTATTTTTGGTTTTTTGTCAATCGTACCTACCGAGTAATTGAGCAATTGAGGTGTGCAGCATGAGTTACCACGCATTATACAGGCAGTACCGTCCGAGCAGGTTCTGCGAAGTTGTCGGACAGGAGCATATCACCGATGTTCTGCGCAACCAGATCCGCACCGGGCGCATTGCCCACGCTTACCTTTTCAGCGGTTCACGCGGAACGGGCAAAACAAGCACGGCGCGAATACTTGCCCGTGCCGTCAACTGTCTTGACCCGAAGGACGGCGAACCCTGCGGCAAATGCGCTGCCTGCCTTACGGACGTTTCGGAAAGCATAGACATTATCGAAATGGACGCCGCTTCAAATTCCAAAGTTGACGAAATGCGTGCGCTCCTCGAAAAGGCCGAGTTTGCTCCGATTTACCTTAAAACAAAGGTTTATATCATTGACGAAGCGCACATGCTTTCAAAAAGTGCAAACAACGCTCTTCTGAAAACTCTCGAAGAGCCGCCCGCACATGTTGTTTTCATTCTTGCAACGACCGAACCGCAGGCTCTCCCCGCAACGATACTTTCCCGCTGCCAGCGTTTTGATTTTCGCCGCCTTTCGGTTCATAATCTTGCGGCGAACACACGGCGCGTACTTCGTTCCGCAGGGGCTGAAATCGAAGATGAAGCGTTGATGTGCATTGCGCGTGCGGCGGACGGCGGAATGCGTGACTGTCTGAGCTTCTGCGGCGATGCAGACGGCACGGAGCAAAAACTTATCACTCAACAGGATGTTCTGTCCGTTCTCGGCAGCATGAATGCGGATTTTCTGTTTGATTTTGCGGATTCCGTGCTGCATTCCGACACGGCGGCGGTCATGAAAAACATCGAACAGGTTGTCTCCGGCGGGCGCGACATCGGCGTTTTCGTTCAGGATCTTTCCAACCATTTCCGCTCGCTTCTGCTTGCAAAAGTTTGCGGAAGCTGTGCGGATATTCTTGACTGCACGCAGGACACGATGGAACGCTACCTTGCACAGGCGGAATCAGCCGGCAAGGCGCGGCTCGAAAGAACGCTTGATGCTCTGATGCAGCTTCAGCCGAACCTTCGCTGGGTCACCATGCCGCGGGTTTTGCTTGAAAGCACGCTTCTTAAAGTCTGTCACCCGGACGAACAAACCGAGATGACTGCCCTTGTTGACCGTATGGAGGAGCTTGAACGCAGGCTCAAAAGCGGCGCATTTGTTTCCGCCGAGCCAAAAACGGCCTCCGATTCGGCTCAAAGTTCGGGCAGCCGTTCGGACAATTCGAACAATTTGGACAATAAAGAAGCGGGTTCCGCATCTTCAAAAACCGAAAAAGCAGCAGCCGAACCGGCGCTTCCGACGCCGCCCGTTGTTTCCGACAGTTTCGAAGTGCCCGCCGCAACGCCCGAAGCGGAAGAATTGTTCCGCACATTCATGGCGGCACTGATGAAAACGGATATGATGCTCGGCATTCAGATTCAGCTTGCGGCAGCGCATTGGCTCGAAAACGAAAATCTTTTTATTTGCTTTGACAAATCAAAGCGTTCCAATTATAATTATGCAAACACACCCGAGGTGAAGGCAAAACTCCGACGCGCGGCGGGCGAAAGCATTGCGCCGCACGGCGTCGAGCTTGTGCTCAAAGACGGAAGCGTTGTTGCAAAAAAGGACGTTCCGACTGAGCTTTTCGGGGTTGAAATCACCGAAGTTTAGCAGAAAAAGTGCAGCAGAAAACGTTCTGTATAACGGCATTCGGCGAAAGGTATTATTTTATTTTATATAAAGAGGTTACACAATGCAGATTCAGGCACCGAAGGGAACAAAGGATGTTCTGCCCGGCGAAAGCTATAAGTGGCAGTATATCGAAAAAGAAATGCGCGATCTGTGCCGCCTGTACGGCATTAACGAATTGCGCACGCCGATAATTGAACACACCGAGCTTTTCATGCGCGGCGTCGGCGACACGACGGATATAGTTCAAAAGGAAATGTACACTTTCAAGGATAAGGGCGACCGCTCCATCACCCTCAAGCCCGAGGGCACGTCGGGCATGGTTCGCGCCTTCCTTGAAAACAGGCTCTTCAACGAGGCTCTTCCCCAAAAGATGTATTATCTCAACGCTCCGGTTTTCCGCTATGAAAAGCCGCAGGCGGGAAGGCTTCGCGAACATCATCAGTTCGGCGTTGAGTTTTTCGGTGCGTCCTCCTTTGAAGCCGATGCGGAAATCATCATGCTTGCGCTCTCCCTTCTGAGAAGGTTGGGGCTTGACGAGTTGACGCTGCACCTTAACAGCATCGGCTGCGGAAAATGCCGCCGGGAATACAACAAGGCTCTTTTTGATTATCTGAAATCGCATATCGACGGCATGTGCAAAACCTGTCAGGACAGGCTTGAGCGCAACCCCATGCGCATTCTCGACTGCAAAGAGGAACGCTGCAAGGAAATCTGCCGCAGCGCACCGCGCACGCTTGATTACCTCTGCGATGATTGCCGTGCACATTTCGATGGACTCAAGCGCTGTCTCGACACCTGCGGCGTGAAATACGTCGTCGATCCGGATATCGTCCGCGGGTTGGACTATTATACCGGCACGGTATTCGAAATTGTCTCCACCCGCATCGGCTCTCAGGGCACCGTATGCGGCGGAGGCAGATACAATAACCTCGTTGAAGAACTCGGAGGGCAATCCCTTCCCGCCGTCGGTTTCGGCATGGGCATGGAACGCTTGCTGATGGTCATGGAAAACGCAAACGCCGTCATTCCCAAGCCCAAGCCCGTGAAGGTCTATTTCGCCGCAATGGGCGAACAGCCCCGCCTTGCCGCTTTCGGCCTTGTTCAAAAGCTTCGCGAAAACGGAGTTTTTGCCGAGTTCGATCACATGGAGCGCAGCTTTAAGGCGCAATTCAAATACGCAAACAAGATTTTTGCGGAATATGTTGCAATTCTCGGCGATGACGAGCTTGCGGCAGGAGCAGCAAAAATCAAATGCATGGCGGACGGTTTTGAAACCTCCGTCAAGCTTGATGAGCTTGTTGACTATTTTGCGGACTGAAACCCGCTCCGCAATTAAATACGAACAGAGCAAAAGGGAGCTGTGACAGTTCCCTTTTTTGTTGTTTTCTTTCCCGCTATTAAAGCATGATGCATATCAGCCCGTTGCAGCCTTCGTTTACCATTCTTGTTATCGCATCGCGCAGCTTCATCTGAACATCCGCAGGCAAGCGCGACACCTTGCCCGCCATGCCGTCCTTAACAAGGTCATAGAGCGATTTTCCGAAGATGTTCGTGCTCCATATCTCATCCGGTTTGTTTTCGAACTTGTCAACAAGGTATTCGATAAGCTCCTCGCTCTGTTCGGCGGTGCCGACAAGCGGGTTGACCTCGCTTTCGATATCAACGCGAATGATATGCAGTCCGGAAGCCTTTGCTTTCAGACGAACACCGAAACGCGAACCGTGCTGGACTATCTCCGGCTGATCCAGCTGCATTTCATCTATCTGCGGCGGAACAAGGCCGTAACCCGTTTCTTCCGCCGCCGTGAGTGCGCCCGCAATGCGGTCATATGCCTTTTTTGCCAGAACAAAATCCTTCAGCGAAGCAATAAGCTCGCTTTCGTTTTTAATTTCGCAGCCGCATTCCTCGCTGAGTACACGATAGAACACATCATCATTCGGAACAAGCCGGAACACCGCACTGCCGCTGCCAAGGCTGATGCGAACCTGCTCAACGGGTTTATAATCCTCCATCCCTCCGAACACCTTTTGAATCAATGCTGCATCCCGCATTTTGTTCAGGTTCGGCATTGCCGCTTTCGCCCTGTCAAGCAAAGCTTTAACAAGGCAATGCTCCGTTCCGAGAGCGCGCATCCATTCGGGCATTTCAATGCAGATGCTGCCGAGAGGGAATTCTTGCAAAACGCCTTCCAGCAATGAGTCAATATCCGAAAGCTCCATTCCGAGAACGTCCAGCGGCTTTACAGGCGCACCGTATTTTTCCGAAAGCTGTGCCGAAAGCTCCGCTGCCGCCTGCCCCGTTGGGTCGGAGCTGTTCAAAATGATGATATAGGGTTTTCCCGTGTTCTGCATTTCGCGCAGCACCGCCTCTTCCGCAGACGCGTATGCTTCGCGGGAAATTCCCGTGATGCTGCCGTCCGTCAAAATGACGATGCCTATTGTTGAATGTTCCGTAATGACTTTCCGCGTGCCGAGTTCCGCGGCTTCATCAAACGGAATATCGTAATCGAACCACGGTGTTCTTACCATGCGCGGCTGCTCCCCCTCGCTGCTGCCGAGCGCACCTTCCACCATATAGCCCACGCAATCCACCATGCGCAGGCGCAGCTCAATGCCGTCCTCGCCGATGGTGAGCGCGACCGCCTCATTCGGAACAAATTTCGGTTGAGTTGTCATAACCGTTTTGCCCGAACCGCTTTGCGGCAATTCGTCCACAATTCGGGCCAGGGCATATTCGTTTTCAATCTTCGGAAGAACCATAAGGTCCATGAACCGTTTGATAAATGTCGATTTGCCCGTTCGAACGGGGCCGACGACGCCGATGTAAATATCCCCTCCGGTACGTTTTTGAATATCCCGATAAATGCCTGTGCTTGCCATAATAACCTCCGATTGCTGTTTTGCCGCTGAATCGGCTTTATCCTTTTGTGAATTGATATGAGCGGCAGCGCGGAAATATTCGCATTTGCGGCTTTTTTGTTTAATTAAAAAGCCCCCTCCGCAAACAGTGCGGTGAGAGCTTTTTGCAGGTATTGAATTTTTCGAATTGCATTTACACTGTCAAAAAAACCGACGCAGCCGTGCCTGTTTAAAGCAGCTTTTGTCCGTTGATAAACAACGCAAAGCTCAACCCGAGTCTGTTCGCGGCACGCATACAGAGCTTCATGCGGGTCATGAATATTTCGAAATAATCCATAATGGAGCAATACTGCGTGTCGATGGTCAGATTCAGCGAAAGAGTCGCCTTGCTGTCATCGATTCGGATATTTGATTCCGTAACGGAGTAATTTACGCGGTCGTGAATATCAAAAGTCGAGATATTGCGATTGCGCACACGGCTTCGGCGAACATCGCATTTATCCGCAAGTATCAGCGCAGCGGCAACAGCGTTTACGGGTACGCCCGTGCCCTCGTCATGGTTGCCGATCGCCGTTACGATAAGGGAAATATCCTCCGCACTCATTCCGCGCTCCTCCAAAAGCCGAAACGCAAGCAGTGCACCGCTTTGTGAATGGTCAACGCGGTTTATAAGGTTACCGATATCGTGCAGATAGCCGGCAATGCGGACAAGCTCCACTTCGTGTTCGGAATAACCGAGTGTTTCAAGGATATGCGCCGCATTTTCGCTCACCATTGTGACATGCGCAAACGAATGCTCCGTGAATCCGAGCGCAAGCAGGGATTCGTCCGCACGAATGATGTAGGTTCGGATCGAGGCATCCTCCCGCAGCTGTTTATATGTTATCGCCGTCATAAAAATCTCCCCCTTATTTTCGGTTGAAAAACGAACCGTCGGAAACTCCCGTTTGCGTTTTTTGCCGCCGGGAGTGTTCCCGATTCCGTTTGCCGCCTCAGCGCACCTTCAGCCCGCTTGCCATATCGCCCATGGTTGTAAGTGCGGAAAGGTTCTCATCCGATGCATCGCTTGCGCAAAGTATCATGCCGTGGCTTTCAATGCCGCAGATGGTCTTCGGCGCAAGATTTGCAGCAACAACCACTGTCTTGCCGATGAGCTGCTCCGGGCTGTACCATTTTTTGATGCCGGAAAGCACAATGCGCTCCTCACCGCCCATTTGCAGCGTGCATTTGAGCAGTTTTTTGGATTTTTTAACTTCTTCGCAGGCAATGACCTTTGCAAGGCGCAGATCGAGTTTCGCAAAGTCGTCATAGCTTATCTCCGGCAGCAGCGCGGGTTCGGCGGGCTTTTCCTCGGATTTTACCTCAGATTTTGCCTCCGGGTCCGCGTTCTTCGCTTCGGACTTTGCCTCCGCCTTCTCCTCCGCTGCCTGCTTTGGCTTCGGAAGCAGTGCCTCAAGCTGTTCAAGCTCCTTTTTGACATCGATTCGCGGGAAGAGCGCCTCTCCCTTTTTAACGATCGTGCCTTCGGGCAGCTTTCCGAATTCCGCAGCGGAATCAAACTCCTTAAGCGTTTCGTCCGCAACGCCGAGCTGTTCAAAAATCTTCGGCGCGGTGCGGGTCAGGAACGGACGCAGGCAAACGGCGACAATGCGCAGGCACTCCGCAAGGTTATAAAGCACGGTTCCGAGCCTGTCACGCTTTGCTTCATCTTTTGCCAGCAGCCACGGTGCGGTAATGTCGATATATTTGTTGCAAAGACGAACAAGTCTGAAAATCTCTGCCAAGGCCTCATTGGGGTGCAGCGCGTTCATGCAGGCATCGATTTTTTCCGCAAGTTCGGCTGCTGCGGGAACGATGGTTGAATCCTCTTCCTCAACGGGAGCGTTGGGCGCAGGGATAACCCCGCCGAAATACTTCTCAATCATTGCAACCGTGCGTGAAAGCAGATTGCCGAGGTCGTTTGCAAGGTCGCTGTTTATGCGCGTTATCAGCACCTCGTTGTTAAAATTGCCGTCGCTTCCGAACGGGAATTCGCTCAGCAGGAAGTAGCGAATTGCATCCACGCCGTAACGTTCGACAAGCTTGACGGGGTCAACAACGTTGCCGAGGGATTTGCTCATCTTTGTGCCGTCCAAAACAAGCCAGCCGTGGCCGTAAACCTGTTTGGGCAAAGGAAGGCCGAGAGCCATCAGCATGATGGGCCACACAATGGTGTGGAAACGGATTATCTCCTTGCCGACGATGTGAACATCGCAGGGCCAGTATTTTTTGAACATTGAATCATCATCGCTCAAATAACCGAGCTTTGAAAGATAGTTCAGCACGGCATCGAACCAGACATAGATAACGTGCCTGTCGTCAAAGCTGACGGGCACACCCCATTTAAAGGTGCTGCGGCTGACGCAGAGATCCTCAAGCCCCGGAAGCAGGAAGTTGTTGAGCATCTCTTTTGCGCGGGAAGCGGGTTGAATAAACTCGGGGTGAGTCTCAATGTATTCGATAAGGCGGGGCGCGTATTTGCCGACGTTAAGGAAATAGCTTTCTTCCTCAACCTCTTCAACCTTGCCTCCGCAATCGGGGCACACTCCGCCGCTCTCCTTGAGCTGCGTCTCCGTCCAGAACGCCTCGCAGGGCGTGCAATACATGCCCTTGTAGCTGCTCTTATAAATATCGCCCTGATCATAGAGCTTTTTAAAGACCTTTTGAACGCATGCAACGTGGTAATCATCCGTCGTGCGAACAAAGCCGTCGTTGGAAATATCCATAAGCTGCCAAAGGCTGTGGAACCCCGCAACGATGTTGTCAACATACTGCTGAGGTGTAACTCCCGCTTCCGCTGCCTTGCGTTCAATCTTTTGTCCGTGTTCGTCCGCACCGGTCAAAAAGTAAACATCATAGCCGCGCATTCTCTTATAGCGTGCAAGCGCGTCCGTGTTCACGGTACAATAGGTGTGTCCGATATGCAGTTTTGCACTCGGATAGTAAATGGGCGTTGTGATGTAATAAGTTTTCTTTTCTTTCATGATTTCCGTCATAAAAACTCTCCTTCGGAAGTATTCCGGATATTTGCGTTTTGAATTTTTTGAAAACAAATTAAAAACGCCCCCATATCCGGTCAAGGGATATAGGGTCGTCCGTCATGCACGATGAACCTTTCAGCCGCAAAAACGGCAGAAACGCTGTTCGGGTATGCGGCGTTGTCGCGGTACCACCCTAATTCCCGACAAAAGGCGTTTGTATGCGCAAACATGCCGTGTCGGCTCATTTTGCGCTGTAACGTGCGCACACGCCGTGTCTTAATGAAT
>OGQM01001488.1_pt1 | contig 16309 bp, 10 predicted proteins | sample 1553191 | NCBI WGS metagenome assembly OGQM01 (sample SAMEA2579954, study PRJEB22360) | human gut metagenome | biome: human gut; feature: human-associated habitat; material: faeces | place: Denmark | collected 2008/2010 | reverse complement strand
TTATGTATACAATTTAATTTAAATGTTCTTGTAGCAATTAATTTGGTAATCAACATCGCACCAAAGTAGCGTGCAATGACCACTCCTGCACCTACGGATATTCCTTGAAACAAACTAGTCAACAGAAAGATCAATTCACCACAAGAAGTAACGGCTGCAAGGCTGGAACTGCCCAGATAGTTTCCTACAATCAAGGAATCCGCTGTATTATATAGTTGTTGAAATAAGTTGCCCAAAAACACAGGAAAAGCAAATAAAAGCATTTGTTTCCAAATCGTTCCAGATGTCATTAACATTTGATTCTTTTTCATGTACATATCATACACTATTAACGAAAGAAAAAAAGTCCATTGCTGGACTTATTGAGAAATACTCTTGGCATAATCTGTTGGTGATATACCATATTGTAGCTTAAATTTCCTAGAAAAATAGTGAATCGAAGTAAAGCCTAAAATATCGGATATTTCTGAAATCGTTTGATTATGCTTATGAATCATGATTTTTGCCTGATTTAATTTCACATTGGAAATATATTGTTTTGGCGTAATATGAATATTTGATTTAAATAAATTCTGTAAACTTGATCTTGAAATTGAGAACTTCATACATAAATCTTCTACTGTAAATTGTTTATATACATTATTGTTTATAAACACTAAAATTTCATTCAACAATGTACTCTCATAGTGTTCCTGCATTGGATTGGCTGTTATAGATTGTTGTTCTTGGGATTCATCATCAAATTGGTATAAAAGAATCAATATTTGTTTCAAATACAATAGCACCATTTCTGAACTTAAATGTGCGTCTGACTGTATTGATTTCATAAATTCAGACAAGACTTGATAAATATCTTTTCGCGTATGGAATACACGATTTTTTAAATTGCCATCCAATTTATTATCCATATCAAACGTAATCGTCAGATATGAACAAGTACTTTGATTATCTGTACTTTGCGTATGAAACTGTCCAGGATAATATAAAATCAAATCATATTTTTGAAGCCTATATTTCTGCCCATCAACTGTTGTATCTAATGTACCATGATCAATATATGTCAATTCATAATAATCATGTGTTTCTCCAGGGAAAGTGTAATTGGATTTACGAACTTGGTAAAAACATGTGAAAATCTCTTTTAAATTCATTCTTGAAACCAAAGCTTGATATGAATATGGATTTTGCATCATCTTTTGATTCATTCCATGACTTGAATAATGAATTTGAAGAACACTCTCTCTTGAAATTGAAACATAATTAAAATAAATATCTGGCTTTAATCGAACAACACGGTGAATGACATATTCTTCGAACTTTTTACCATCTTTACTCACCACAAGCATTATAATTCCACCTTTGGTATCCAAATATACCGGATCGCTGGAATAATAAAAAGAATCGAATGATTTGTTCGTGATTTTAAAGTCATTTTCAACATAATCAATCAAATGCCCTGCATTATGATTTACAGAATAGAATACATCTCCAAATTTTTGGAAAGAATAATTCGTAGTTCTCTTTTGCATATAAGTAAATCTCCTTAGTTTTATGCCTTATTATTTTTGTTCTTTTTAGTTGCGAAAGTTTTTTATCTACTAAAAAGTATAAGCCTAAATGGTTTATAAGTAAAGTATTTTTCTGTAAACAAAAGTGCTCTATTTACCATTTAGCACGATAAATAAAGCACTTTTTATCATCTCATTTTTTCAATTAAAGGAACAATCACATTATCAATTATTCTGAAATTTGTCGATCTTTCATCCGCATAATAGTAATCTTTAAATTCATCTAGTGATAGAGTCACTATTTTTATCAAAGACATTTCCCTATTAACCCGCTTCCATATTTCATATTCATATGTATCCACATCCGGCTTATTCAGAACAACATTATATTCTGTATCATTCACGCAAACACGAAAACAATCCAAGAAAAACACACTTATTTGCGATTCATCTACTGATATATACATAATATCCACACCTCTTTCTCTTACAGTATACAAGATCAATCAATATAGCTCATTAATTTATACATTTTCCCAAAATTTCACAAAATGTTTTGATTAAATTAACAAATGATATTACTATAGTGTAAGTGTGCTTACAAGAAGTACATCTACAATATTCAAAGGGCCCTATTACAGCTAGGGCAAGAAAAAATTCTGTTTGTTACAGCCACTCAGAATTTAATGTTCATGGTCTCCTAAGAATTGACGGGAGACCCATTTTTTTATAATATTTAAATATGTCAAACTTAACGAAACTTGCCTTAGAACAATCCCTAAAAAGATTCTTATTAAAAAAGCCATTAGATAAGATTACCATTAAAGATTTAACAGATGATATTGGCATTTCAAGAATGTCTTTCTACTATCATTTTAAAGATATTTACGACCTAGTCGAATGGTCTTGTATTTATGATGCAACAAATGCACTAAAAGGAAACAAAACCTATGACACTTGGCAAGAAGGCTTAACCTCTATATTTGAAGCAGTCCTTCAAAATAAACCATTTATATTAAATGTATACCATGCAACAACACAAGATAGTATTGAACGCTTTTTATTTACTACAGTACATGACCTTATTTTAGGAGTCGTCCGCGAAAAAGCACAAGGAACCAATATTACAGAAGAACAAATTCAATTCATTGCAGATTTCTACAAATACAGTTTTGTAGGTATCATGCTTGATTGGATTCAAAAAGGTATGTATGAAGACTACCATGAAATCATCTATAATATGGCTAATACTTTGCATGGTTCCATCGCAAATTCAATTTCAAACTTTACAAATGAAGCAAAATGATAAAAAAATTATCATCTTGCTTTTTTTGTTTATGGTTTTTATTTTTGTCCTCCATTATCATGTAGTTATAAGAACAAAGGAGGACATGTATATGTCAAAGAATAATGTAAAATTAGGCATTGCAGGCCTTACTGCTGCAGCTACTGGTGCTGCTTTATTTACTGCAAAAAAAGTGAGCGACAAAAAGAAAGAAGAAGAAAAGAAAGTTACAAGCGACTATCGTAATACTGAAAGAGGAAAATACGAAAAGAACTCTAAAGGTATTTACTACACAAATGGAAACTATGAAGCTTTTGCACGCCCAGAAAAACCAGCAGGTGTAGATAATAAACATGCGTATATCGTAGGTAGTGGACTTGCTGCACTAGCTGCTGCTTGTTTCTTAGTTCGTGATGGACAAATGCCAGGTAAAAATATCCATATTTTAGAAGCCATGGACATTGCTGGTGGAGCATGTGATGGAATTTATGATCCAACTCGCGGATATGTCATGAGAGGTGGTCGTGAAATGGAAAACCACTTCGAATGTTTATGGGATTTATTCAGAAGCATTCCTTCATTAGAAGTTGAAGGTGCTAGTGTATTAGACGAATACTATTGGTTAAATAAACATGATCCTAACTACTCATTGTGTCGTGCAACAATCAACCAAGGAAAAGATGCACATACAGATGGTAAGTTTGACTTAAGTACAAAGGGTGCTATGGAAATTATGAAATTATTCATGACACCAGATGAAGACTTGTACGATAAGACAATCGAAGATGTGTTTGATGAAGAAGTATTCGATTCAACATTCTGGATGTATTGGAGAAGTATGTTTGCGTTTGAAAACTGGCACTCAGCCTTAGAAATGAAATTATACTTCCAAAGATTCATTCACCACATTTCAGGCCTTCCTGATTTCAGTGCATTAAAATTCACAAGATACAACCAATATGAATCATTGATTCTTCCTATGCAGAAATATCTAGAAGCTCATGGTGTAGACTTCCAATTTAATACAGAAGTCACAAATGTTGAATTCGAATTTGTAGGTGACAAAAAAGTTGCGAAGACAATCGAATGCAAAGTAAACGGAACAGAAACTGGCATTGTATTAACTGAAAACGATTTAGTATTTGTGACAAACGGAAGTTGTGCAGAAGGAACAATTTATGGTGATCAAGATCATGCACCTAATGGAGATGCTGAAGTTAGAACAAGTGGATGCTGGAACTTGTGGAAAAACATCGCAAAACAAGATCCTAGCTTTGGTCACCCAGAAAAATTCTGCTCAGACATTTCAAAGACAAATTGGGAATCTGCAACAGTAACAACATTAGATGATAAAATTATTCCTTACATCACTAACATCTGTAAGCGTGATCCTCGTAGTGGAAAAACAGTTACTGGTGGTATTGTCACTTGTAGAGATTCAAGTTGGTTATTGAGTTGGACAATCAATCGTCAAGGACAATTCAAAAACCAAGATCCAAATAAAGTATGCGTTTGGGTATATGGACTATTTACCGATGTAGATGGTGACTACATTAAAAAGCCAATGAGAGAATGTACCGGTAAAGAAATTACAGAAGAATGGCTATATCATTTGGGTGTTCCAACAGATCAAATTGAAGAATTAGCTACAAATTCCGCAAGATGCGTTCCTACAATGATGCCATACATTACTGCATTCTTCATGCCTAGAACGAAAGGTGATCGTCCAGATGTAATTCCTGATGGATGTGTAAACTTCGCATTCTTAGGACAATTTGCCGACACACCAAGAGACACGGTCTTCACCACTGAATATTCAGTTCGTACCGCAATGGAAGCTGTATACGGATTACTCGGTGTAGATCGTGGTGTTCCAGAAGTTTGGGGCAGTGTATACGATGTACGTGAACTATTAGATTCAAGCGTAAAATTAATGGATGGTAAATCCCCATTAGAAATTAACTTAGGACCTTTAAATGTGTTCAAAAAACCAATTCTTAAGGCAATCAAAGGTACAGTTATTGAAAAACTATTAAAAGATCATGATGTGATCAAAAGCAATATGAAATACTAGAAACGAAAAGGAAGAAAGCACTAAACTTTCTTCCTTTTACATATCTAGCCAAATTTTAAGTCCTGTTGTATCCGCCCTACCCGATACGAATGTCACTTCTATATTATGATATTTTTCACATTCTTGGCGAATATCTTTGACATATCCTTCTAATACAACTTCGTTTTTTTGATTATATAATATAATTTTTGTTTCTGGATAAAACAGCTTCATACATTCATGAAAATTCATATAATAAACCCCAAGAAAAAGAGAGTAGATCAACTACTCTGCTAATTTCTTTTCAATGTCTTCAATCTCTTGTTCAAGTTGTTTAATAAAGTCTTCTTTATCTTCTACTTGATCTTGTAAGTCAGCCACTGTAGCCTCACTTACCAAGCCTGTCATATCATCTTGAAGACGTTTAATTTGACGTTTTTGGTTTGCGATTTGTTCTTCTTTACGAGAAATGATTTCTGCCATGTGATCACGCCAGTTTGCACGACGCTTTTCGCTAGCCGATTTTAGCCCTGCAAAATATTCGTCCATAACACCTCTGAATTCATTCCAGATTTCGTCTTCTTTATCTTTTCCACAGAAACCAATTGATTTCCATTTATTTGATAATTCTTTCATCATTGCAGTTTGTTCACGAGTATATTCTTGTAAACCTGCAATTGATTTAGCTTCTTTTACTAAAGCTTGTTTTTCTGCATATTTTTCATCATGTTCAGCATGCAATTTTTCATAGAACTCATTACGTTTTGCATAGAATTTTTGACGTGCTTCATTAAATGCATTCCATAAATCATCATCAAATTCACGACCTGCATTTCCTGCAGCTTTCCATGCATCCATCAATTCTTTATATTTAGCACTTGTTTTTTGCCATTCTTCAGAATCTTGTAAAGATCTAGCCTTTTCAATCAAATCTTCTTTTACCTTTTTAGCATTTTCAAACTGAGCAGCTCTATTTTCCCAGTTTGCGTGTTTACGATCATAGAACTTCTGACGAGCTGCATTGAAACGTTCCCACAATTCATCATCTGTTTTCTTTCCGGCATTTCCAGAAACTTTCCATTGATCCATTAAGGAAGTCATCTTTTCAGTAGCCTTTTTAAAGTCACCTGATAAAGAAGTTTTTTCAGCTTCTTTGATCAAAGCTTCCTTTACATCAACCACTTTTTGAGCCAATGCCTTTTGTTTTTCATATACTTTTTCAACGTTTGCGTCAAATTCTTCTCTTAACTTTTCTTCAGCCAAAGACTCACCAAAGCCAGTCTTTCTCCATCTTTTTTTCAAATCATTCACAAAGCGAACCGCTTCACTGAAATCTTCAATTTCATCAATCTTTTTTGATTCTTCGACAAGAGCCTGTTTTTGGTCGATACCGGCTTCCATATCTTCAAATTCTTCGTAAAATTCTTTTTCCATACATCTACTCAGCTTTCTAATCATCCGATTACTTATGATTATAACATATAATAAAAAAAGTATAAAAAAACTGCATATACAGTTTAAATTTTACAAATGGTGGAGCGTATCGGGATCGAACCGATGACCCCCTGCGTGCAAGGCAGGTGCTCTCCCAGCTGAGCTAACACCCCATTATATTAAGCGTCTAAAGAAATCATGGTGGGCCTGAATGGACTTGAACCAACGGCCTCACCCTTATCAGGGGTGCGCTCTAACCACCTGAGCTACAGGCCCATATCCCCAAGACGCTCATATATAATACCATAAATATTAATGATTGCAAGTACTTTTTTGTTTTTTTTCTAAAACTTTTCTCTTTTCTTGATAGTACACACGCATGATTGTTGAAACCAATAGAATTCCAAGTGCTAAAACACCCGCAATACTCAATGTTTGAAGCCCCATATTCAATGTGTTCTGTGCATCACCACGAATAGCCGCAAGCATTGTACGATACATACCTCCTCCAGGAACCAAAGGAATTAATGCACAAACTAAAAATGTTGTTACCGGAGTCTTACATTTACGTGCTAAAATTTCTGAAGCTAATGCCAAACCTAAGGCTCCATAAAAATTCGATAGAATTTCAGAACAACCTAAATATAATGCGACCTTATAACAGGCACCTCCAATAGCACCTACAACACCGGCTAACCATAAATTTCTTCCTTTGATATTGAAAAGGAAACCAAATCCCAAACTTGCAAGGAATGAAGATATACCTGATTTTAAAATTACATACACCATATTTACATTCCCCTATATCCAAAAATACATCACAAAACCAGCACCTACCGCAATAGCAACTGCGCATAAAAATGCATCTGCTGCTCTTGCAACACCAGATACATAATCTCCTGCAATCGTATCACGAATCGCATTCGTAATCGCAAGTCCTGGAACTAGAAGCATAAAACTCGAAATTACCATAATATCCACATTGGTCTGAGGCAATACTTGATGAATCAATTGAGCACTCAATGCTGCAGATCCCGCAGATATCGCATTATTCAAGAAAGAATTGAGTTTGTGCTTTGACAAGAAACAACTCATACAACGAATCAAAATCCCAATAAAAAAGGACATCACAATTTCTAATAAAGTCCCATTAAAGAAAATCCCAAATCCAGCTGCGCCAACCGCACCAAAAAGCATTGTCTCTTTAAAAGTATAGCGAGACATGCCCTTAATTCGATCCAATTCACCAGCCAATTCATCCACTGACATTGGATTTGAACAAATTCTTCTAGAAAGCGTATTAATTTGATCAATGCGATTTAAATCTACCTCTCCCGTATGCACCCTGCAAATACGTGTTATCGTTTTATTTTCATATGTTAACGAAAACATGATGCCAGTTAAAGTTACGTAGCTATCCGCATACTCAATCCCCTCAAAACAACGACACATTCTGACCATTGTCTCTTCAACACGATTGACTTCTGCACCACTCTCTACTAACATCTTCCCTGCTTCAATAATTGTATTTAATAATTTTTCAATATTCATAACAAGATTATAACAAAATCCACGAAAAAAATAAGCAGAAAAACTGCTTATTCTGGGATTTCTATATTAATCTTATCAAACTCTTGTGACACATTTAATGCGTGGTCATTGATACGTTCAAAGTCTGTAAATATACGTGATAACATCATACTTACTTCACTCGAACATTTCTGTTGTTTTAATGCTTGAATCTGTGCTTCGCGCCAACTTGATACAAGTGAATCAATCACATCGTCCTTACGTTCTGCTTCTTCTACATCATACAAATCATTTTTCATATCTACACATAATTTCTGCATATGTTCAACAATTTCAATTTCAGATATCGTCATATCCCCTTGAAGACGTTTTGTAGCCTGATGATTCATATTCACCGCATAATCACTAATACGTTCAATATCCACTAACATTAGATAATAACTAGACAAAGCTTGAGAAATATTCACATTCAAATTTGGTGTAGCCAAAGCCGTGCTAATATATTCACTAATGACTTTATCCAGATAGTTTACAGTATCCTCTCTTTTATAGATTTGTTCATTTATCTTATCACTAAACTGTAATAACTGTCCAAATGCCTGATTTACATTCTCATACGCAAGCTCTAACATATGCATTGTTTCATCATTGATTTGTTTAACCGAAATAGCTGCACCACCAATCATCTTTTTAGACTTAGGTAGTGGCTGTAAAAACAATAAACGATCATCTTCTGTTTCTTTATTTTCAACAGGCAAGATGTGTTGTGCAAACTCAGCTAAATACTTTCCAAATGGAAGTAATAGTATAGTCGTACAAACATTAAATATAGTATGCATATTCGCAATCTGTGCAGTCGCATTGTATGGTGTTAAATGAATAACCATAGACACCAATGGCGTAAACATACATACAATCGTAAAAATTGTTGTACCAATAATATTGAAACTCAAGTGAATAGCTGTCGCTTGTTTAGCCTCACGACTTGTTCCAATTGATGCAAGAACGGCTGTAATACAAGTACCAATGTTTTGTCCAAACAATACATATACAGCTCCATCTAAGCCAATAACACCACTGGCTGCTAAGGCTTGTAAAATACCTACAGAGGCTGAACTTGATTGAATCAAAGCCGTAAATCCTGCACCCACCAAAATACCTACTAATGGATTTGAGAAATGAGTGACTAATTCAACGAATTCTTTTGATTCTCTTAGTGGCATCATAGCCGTACTCATCATATTCATACCAATAAAAAGAATACCCAAACCTGCAATGATCTGTCCAATATCCGTTGCCTTTGCGCTTTTCGTAAACATAATCAATGCAACACCCATAAAGGCAACTAATGGGGCAATAGCACTTACATCTAACGCAATCAATTGCCCTGTAATGGTTGTACCGACGTTAGCGCCCATAATAATCCATACAGCTTGTTGTAAAGTCATCATCTGTGCGTTGACAAACCCAACAACCATAACTGTTGTTGCACTCGAACTTTGAATAACTGCCGTAACAAGTGCACCTACAATTACACCTAAAAATCGATTTGAAGTTAATTTCTCTAAAATTTGTTTTAAGCGATCTCCAGCCGCAGCTTCAAGACCATTTCCCATCATCTGCATTCCATATAGGAATAAAGCTAATCCACCCAATAAAGACAATATATTTGTTGTTGTCATATTTTCCACCTTTTCATAATTACGCACTTAATATAAATTTAAATGGATTTTCATACTATCTTTACAATGTTAAATCTATGTTAAATTTATTTAACAATTCAAAATAGGTAGTATAATAAACCAAAAAAGGAGAATTTTATGCCAACAATCATTGAAAACAGAAGAAATTTGCACCAAATCCCTGAAATTGAACTCACAACACAAAAGACAGCACAATATATCGAAAACGTATTAGATTTATATGACTGCACAATTGATCATCCAATTCTTAATAGTGTAACCGCCTTTTTTGACAATAAGAAAGAAAAAACAATTGTTTTTCGTTCCGATATGGACGCTCTTCCTATGGAAGAAAATACAGATTTGGAATTTAAAAGCACCAATGGATGTATGCACGCCTGCGGACATGATGGACATATGGCGATGGTTTTAGAAATAGCTAAATATGCCAAAGAAAGTGACTACAACGTATTACTCTTATTTCAGCCAGGAGAAGAAAAACCTGGTGGTGCTAAACCCATCATTGAATCTGGATTCTTTAAACAATTTAACATTGCCGCTATTTATGGTACCCATATCTATCCAGAACTAGAAATGGGTAAAGTTTATACGCGTCCTAATGAAATGATGGCGGGAGGATGCGAATTTGAATTACTTGTCAAAGGCAAAGCAAGCCATGCAGCACAACCTCAAAATGGAATCAATGCATTAACAGCTTGTGTTGAAATTCTACAAAAGTCTTTAGAACAAGAAGAAAAAGCTTTCGACGACAACACATTCCACCTTCTTCATTTTGGAACTTTCCATTCTGGATCAGCCTTTAACATCATTGCTGACCAAGCCCATGTACGAGGTTCTATTCGCTATTATGATCCAAAGGTATTTGATCAAATTGTAGAAATTATCGAACAAAACATGAATAATGCAATCAAAAAATACAAGGTGCAAGTAAATTTCAAAGTCAATCACCACTATCCACCTGTATTAAATAATGATGAATTATTCTACACTCTATACAACAACAATCTAGTGCACAAACTAGAAAACCCTGTACTTATTAGTGAAGACTTTGGCTACTATAGAAATGTAGCTCCATCTATCTTCTTTTTTCTAGGAACAGGAGATACCATTCCATTACACTCAAATCAATTCACATTTGATGAGAGCATCTTAGACAAAGGTGTCGAACTCTATAGAAAACTTTTAAAAACGAAACTTATGTTCTAATCTAAGGAGCTGTTCAAAACTTGAACAGTTCTTTTTAGACAAAAAAGAGCAGAGACTCATTCAAGTCTATGCTCTATTTGATATTTTAATATCTTTTTCTTCTTGCTAATGCAACACATACACCTAATCCAGCCAGTGCAAGTGTTCCTGCTACCATTAAGATTCCAGTATTTGTTTGTAATCCAGTTGTAACCTTTCCAGGTTCTTTTTTGTTTCCAGGTTTAGCTGGTTTTTCTTGTTTACTTGGTTTTTCCAAAGTTTCTGGTTTGCTAGGCTTATCTGGATTTTCTGGTTTACCAGGTTTTTCTGGATCAACCGGTTTTTCTGCTTTTACAAGGTTATTAGCAGCCACATTCAATTTTTCTACTGCTGCATTTACTGCTTCTTGTGTAGCATTTGCATCATCGCTTACTTCTCTAGCTTCTGCATATGCTTGGGCAAATGGTCCCCAGCTTTCTGCTGTGTAATCTGCTTCTTTGTATTCAGCATATTTTTGTAAAGCTTTAGTAAGTACATCTTTATTTACTGTTTCTGGACTTTCTGCTTTTAAGTTGTTAAATGCATCCATTAATTTTGCATCCAATGCTGCCACTTCTTCTTCAGAAGCAAATGCATTCATATCCATGATTGCATCTACTGCTTTTGTGAATTTCTCATAAGAATTTTTACTGTATTCTTCTGGATTTACACTATTCAATAATTCTTGTGCCTTATTTTGTAAATCCAATACTTTATCTGTATTTTGTTGTTGAATTTTTACAGTCGCATTGATTTCTGCAGCACTCGCAAATCCTCTGATTCCTTGTACTTCGAAGCGTACAGCTTTAAATGTTTGTGATTGATCAAACGCAAATTCGTACTTGTTATTTGTAAGTTTCATATCAGAAACTTCTGCAATCTTCGTTTCATTACCAGACTTATCAATTCCATACACAGTTGCACTTGTCCAAGTACCGTTTCCACCACCTTGCCTAGCAACATATTCTAGGCTATCAAATGTGATTTCTTTTCCGAAACTTACTGTTAATGTATGAGTTTGACCACAATGATCTTGTCCACTATAGTTAGAATGCCAATAAGTATTTAGCTTGTTATCAAGAACATCTTTTGCAGAACCATCGCTGCCAGTTCCAACTTCATCTGTTTGTTGCGAACATGCTTCAGCATCCCAACCTTTTTTAGAAAGTTTTTTGCTTGTTACATTGATTCCAAAGTCATCTGCAGCTTTTTGTGCATCATCATAATATAATGCACTATTTCTAACAACGACATCCCCCACAAATCCTGTGAAGTTTGTACTTCCAAGAACGACTGGAGCACCACTTAAGTCTGCACCATGATTTTTCTTATCATATGCTGATGTAGCTAATCTTCCATCTACATATAGTTTCAACATTCCATTTGGTTCACGAACTGCGTGTACTGCATGCAATTTACCATCATTCACTTTACCAATTGTTGTAGTTTGTGTTACTGACTCTTTGTATTCACTAGTACTGAATTTACCACTCGCATGTTCTACTACTGTAGTTACATTCTCTTTACTAGTTACTTGTTGTCCCTTAACATCGAATACTACATATCCATCTGCATCGATAGACAATTGGAAATCATCACCTTGTTTTAATAATACAGTATTGCTTGATTTAGTATTAACAGCCATTGATACACTAAAATCAGCATCGCCTTTGATTCCATTTTCAGCGATTGTATATGCTTTGTTCTTTAAGTTTAGAAGTGTTTTACTATCAGATTTACTTTCAGAAACATCACCTTTTACATCTTCTTTTGAAGCTACTTTCGCAATTTCTTTTGCAGTTCTAGCCTCTATTTCTACTGCAGATGCTTCATTTCCATAAATATCTTTAATTCCACTCACACTTAATTGAGCAGTATCACTTAAATCACTTGCTTTAATTTCAAATGTACGATAATCAGCTTGTAATACAGCTTCTGCTGCTTTTCCATTTACCTTAAACTTAATATCATCAGCTATTCTTTCGTTGAAACGAACTTCTACAGTATCTTTCTTAGTAATCTTAGCCGATACAAATTCAGGTGCTTTACTGTCTGTATTTCCATACTGATAAATCACAGAAGTGTTTGGTTCAAGAGTTACTTTTAATGTATCTCCATAAGAAACTGTTTTTCCTGTAGTACCAGCTGCATAAGGATAAATAGAATATTCTTTCAATCCCTTCATTGACGTTGGAACACCCACAATATTGTCTAGTGTCAATTCATACGTTTGTTTTGTTGAAGTTGGGTTTACAAAAGAAACAAACCCCTTCTTGTTATTCCATGCAGAATATCCATAAACACCATTAGATGGATTTTTACCTTCTTGTACAAATAGTTTTGCATTCTTCAATACGTTGTGGTTTGTTTCTGCAAAATCTAATACGTCTGCCGTTACTTGCCATTTTTCTGCATCAAATAAACTTGGTGAATAATATAATTCCCAGAATGCAGTTCCACGCATCGCATTATCTAATAAGTATTCACGGAATACTTCAGTTGTCGCATTGCTTCCATCTGATACGCCATAAATTGGATCATGGTTGTAAATATTCTTTAATGGGAATTGAATTTGATTTTTCTTATATAAGTTATTGTATACATTGTCACGATAATAAATCTTACGTTGATGTCTTTGACCTGAAGCACCTGCTTCACCAGTATCACCTGAATCTTGTACCCAAATTGTATTTACCCATTGTAATAACCATGGACTTAAATTCACATAACATGTCGCATTGATCCATAATCCTTTACCTTCTTGTGCTCTTGCAGCACGGGCATGTTCAATTACGTCTGTCCAAGCTTCCCACATATCACTCGTGTAATACATATCGTGGTCGCCACCAGTCATGTGATTGTGATTTGGATTGTTACATGGTCTTGATGCAAATCCATCCCATTTCCAATAGTCAATATTAAATCTTGTTTGATAATCTATGAAACGATCTTCAAAGTTTTTCAAATAAGTTCTTGAACCAGTACAAATTACGTTACCTAAAGCACTATTACTTTGCATTTCTGCAGTTCCCATAGCCTCTAAGTATTTCGCAAATCCACCAAAGAAGTTATATCCACCTTGAGGGCCTACCCAAACACCAAATGAAGATTGGAATTTATCTGTCAATTCAGTTGAAGTATATAATTCATTAGGAAACTTACTATTGAATTCCCAAAATCCTGTCTGGTTTTGTGTAGTTCCAGATTCTCCAGGAGCATTTACTCCACCTACCGCATTGTTGTAGTTATTCCATCCATCATCTACTACATAACTATCTAAAGGTTCTACACCATTTTGAGCCAATCCTTTTTCTGCTCCTAAGAATGATTTTTCAATACTTTCATCATTGATATTCATCATGTTGTCATACCAAGAGTTGTATTGTTTTCTAAAATCAGATGGTGTTGCGATATCTTCAATATAGTTAAAGAAATCTGTTTGAACTACATCTGTAGGAGTTCCTTGGGCTGCACCAACAACATTGTTCCATGTACGATAAGTTTTTCCATCATTTGTAACATTCTGTCCATCGCTTGCCATTTTCGCAATTGATTTTCCAGAATAGTAACGAATCTGCATTGCATTATCTTTATTTACATCTGTATCTTGTGCAGGAAATTCGGAACCAAAGAACAATCCATCAGCATAAATTGGTTGTCCTAACATCAATTCATGTTTTCCAATCCACATAGAAGAAATGTTACTTTGATCTGGAATGCTCCATACACCTTGTGTTCCTTCTGGAATCACGAAGTTATCAAAGTCGATATAATCAATAGAAGCTTCTTCTGGTTTATCCACTGTAATCTCAAGATAAGAATTCATATAATGCTTATTATTTTCCATTACAGTAACCATATCGATATCCCAATTGACCCCATCTTTTTCATAAGTATCAAAAGAAACACGAACTTCGTTATTCTTTGTAGTAATACCATTTTCAGAAACAGTTAATTCACTTGAACGAATATCTGTATCTGCATCATCTTTTTTAGATTCAAATTTTTGATCAGAATATAATTTGATTTCTGAAGCCTGGAATTCATTTGTACCACCCATACAATCTGATTTAGGTACAATCTTTACAAATCGAGTTGTATATACAGAATCAAAATTTCCATATACCAAATCCCCTACATTATGTAAAGTATCTCCTGCATTATAGTTTCCATCACTCGTTTGTGTATTTTCACTTAATACAACGGAATGCAAGTTATAATCATTACGTACAAATTCGCCCTTTCCTGCTGGTGACCATTCTGTACCATTATCACTTACATAAAGCTCGTATTTTCCCATTGTACCATTTAGTCCATAGTTCGCATCATGGAAACCAGGTCGTTTCTGATATGCAAAAGAACCAATTGTTTTTTCAGATCCAAGATCAAATACAATTTCATCATTTACATTTCCACTAATCGCAACATTTAAATTTCCATCTGTTAGCTTATTTGTAGACTTACCCTTAAAAGTCACATTTGAACCAGTTAAAGAAACTTCTTTTTGTGGAATGCCAGCACTTGTTTTATCACTATATAAATTGAATTCTGCACCTGTAAATTCAGATGTATTTCCTAACGCATCACTTAATGCTTCAAGTTTTACATATTGCGTTTTATAAGTTGCATTTAAATTCGCATAAACTACATCACCCACATTGTAAAGGTTGCCTTCTTGATGTAAATTATAGTCTTCTTTTGTGAATTCACCTTTCGCAACTTCATTCCAGTTCGCACCATCATCACTTATGTATACTTTGTATTTTCCTAATGTTCCATTAATACCATATGCTTGATCTGTGAAACCAGGCCTTTTCAAGAACGAGAAAGAAGACACTTCTTGTTTAGAACCCAAATCAACTTCTAAAGAAATTGGAAAACCTGCTTTTTGGTATTCATCTACATATGTATTTTTATCACCATCGAACAAATATTCTGGATGATTAAAAGTAACTCCATCTTTATTCTTTAAAGTTGCTTTCCATGCCATACGATCTAAAGCTTGAGTTGAAGGAGTAACTACAGGTTTTTGTTCTTCTGTCTTTTGACTATTTACTAAATTAATGACAAAATCTTCTGAACCTTCAGCCGGTCTAAATTGTTCATCAATTCTTTTGTTATCGATAGAAACAGTTTTCCATTTCCCATTATTATTTTCAAAAACACGTTTAATATACCCATTCCCAATAGTAATTCTATTACCATTTTCAGAAACCGAAACATCCCCACCAGATTCATTTGCTTTAATATGAAGTGGAGCTATGTTCGCAACTAATGCAGTACAAACTGCTAAACTTAATATTTTTTTCATTCTCTATTTCTCTCCTCTATAAATTTGAAAAAAAACTAAAATACGAGTAATTTTACCTCCTTTCCAAAAAAACAATTCCCTGCCGTAAGCGCTTTCACTTCTATATTATAAACTGCAATATATATTCGTATTTGCACTTTTTAATGATTTTTTTGCTCTTTTTAATAAATTTGTATAACAAAAGAGTAGCCCTTATGGGCTACTCTTGAATATATAAAACTAGATAGGGATAAATCAACCTTTAAAAGTCATAGGGATTTT
>OGQM01001483.1_pt1 | contig 16359 bp, 14 predicted proteins | sample 1553191 | NCBI WGS metagenome assembly OGQM01 (sample SAMEA2579954, study PRJEB22360) | human gut metagenome | biome: human gut; feature: human-associated habitat; material: faeces | place: Denmark | collected 2008/2010 | reverse complement strand
TACACTTCTATGATGGATATCATGCCGAGGAAGAACAAAATCATCCAGATGACCTTGTCGCCTTCGAACAGGCTCCACTTCTTTAAAACTTTTGTTGGTGTGACCATCCTTTCGCTCCCTTACTTTACAACGCCCTTACCAATGACTTGAACTGTTCGCCACGGTCTTCCATGTTCTTGAACAAGTCGAAACTGGCACAACAGGGACTCAACAATACGGTATCGCCGGGACGGGCCATCCTGTAACACGCCTCCACGCAGTCTTTCATGCTGTGGGTGTCGGCAATAGGAATACCGAACGAATCGAAGAAATCATGAAGTTTCCGGTTGTCTGCCCCGAGGAACACCAGCCCCACACATTTCTTCCGGACCAGTTCGGCTATGGCCTCGTAATCATTCCCTTTGTCTTTCCCTCCCAAAATCAATACCGTGGGCGTTTTCATGCTCTCCAACGCATACCAGCAGGCATCCACGTTGGTGGCCTTGGAATCGTTGATATAATCCACGCCACGCACACGCACCACTTTCTCCAAGCGGTGTTCCACGCCCTCGAAATCACCCAGGCTCGCTGGTGTTCCTCCCTTCTTCCCCCCGGCGTTGTCGTCCGTGATGCCTGCCGCCAAAGAATTGTACATATTGTGCTTCCCGGTCAGAGCCAATGATTCCTGCTCCATGTTGAACGGCGTGGGGTATTCTATCACATATTGCCCGTCGGCCAGATAACCTATCATCCCTTCTTTCTTCAAGATGGAGAACGGACATTTCTTGGCCTTGATCTGGTATTTCTCCAATTCTTTCCGGATAATCGGGTCGTCATTCCAATAGACGAAGGCATCCGTCTCTTCCTGGTTCTGCAAAATGCGCATTTTGGCATCCACATAATTCTGCATGCAATGGTCGTAACGGTCCAGATGGTCGGGCGTGATGTTGAGCAACACGGCAATGTTAGCCCGGAAACGGTACATGTTGTCCAACTGGAAACTGCTCAGTTCTATCACATAGTAGTCATAATCTTTCTCGGCCACCTGCAAGGCCAGGCTTTGGCCGATATTTCCGGCCAACCCGACGTTGTAACCCGCTTTCTTGAAGATATGATAAATCAAGGACGTAGTAGTGGTCTTGCCGTTGCTGCCCGTAATACAAATCATCTTGGCGTGCGTATAGCGTCCGGCAAATTCTATTTCCGAGATAATGGGAATACCGGCGGCTTTCACCTTCAACACCATCGGGGCATCTTCCGGTATGCCCGGGCTTTTTATCACCTCGTCCGCATTCAGGACCAGTTCTTCCGTATGGCCGCCGTCTTCCCACGCAATTCCGTAACGGTCCAGCATGTCCACGTAATGAGGCTTGATTTTTCCCATATCGGAAACAAAGACATCAAAGCCTTTTTTCTGAGCCAGCACTGCAGCGCCCACGCCGCTTTCGGCCGCTCCCAATATTACCATTCTTTTCCCCATAGCTTCTTCCTTATCTGATTTTTAACGTTATAATCGTCATGGCCGCCAAGATGATCGTGATAATCCAAAAACGGACCGTGACTTTCGACTCTAACCAACATCCTTTAGGCCAGTTGCACAGCACCTTCACGTCCGGAGCCAACTGTCCGGGACGCACCCGGAAAGTATCATGAATCGGGGCTCGCTTGAACACTCTTAACTTCAGTCCTTTCCGGTTCCCCCATTTCGCATAGTTCACTTGCAGAATCACGCTCAAGCTCTCCATCAGGAACACGAAACACATCAAGGGGATAAGCAATTCCTTATGTATGATGATGGCCGTCACGGCAATGATGCCTCCGATAGACAAGCTGCCCGTATCCCCCATGAAAATCTGGGCAGGATAGGCGTTATACCACAAGAAACCGACCAACGCGCCTACAAAAGCACAGATGAAGATAACCAATTCCTCCGAACCGGGTATGTACATGATGTTCAGGTAACTGGCAAAGGCTATATGACTGGACACGTAGGCCAATACGCCCAATGCCACACCGATAATCGCCGAATTGCCTGCTGCCATGCCGTCCATGCCGTCGTTCAGATTCGACCCGTTGGACACGGCTACCACGACCAACGTAGTCATGACCACAAACAAGAACCACCCGGCAGCCGTCTTGTATTTTCCGCAAAAGCTCATAATCTCGGCATAATCCAAGTTGTTGTCCTTCACAAACGGTATCGTGGTAATGGTCGATTTCACTTTCTCGCTTTTGTGTACGACGACTTCGGTGTTGCCCAAACGCTGTGTCGATACATTCTCCCGAATCACCGCGTCGGGACTGAGCCACAATGTCAGGCCGACGAAAAGTCCCAAAAGGGTCTGTCCTGCCAGCTTATACACAGGCCTCAAACCGTCTTTGCTTACTTTCATCTTGATGTAATCGTCCGCAAACCCCAAAACACCCAACCACACGGTCGTAATCAGCATCAGTATCATATAGATGTTACGCAAACGCCCGAAGAGCAGACAAGGAACGATGATGGACACGATGATGATGATGCCGCCCATGGTCGGCACTCCCTTTTTCTCTACCCCGTAAGGGTCTATCGACTTGTCGCGCTGCGCCTCGCTCACGTTATGGCGTTTCATCCATTTGATGAAGTATTCCCCGAACCAGACGGAAATGACCAACGACAGAATCAGGGTCAGCAAAGCCCGGAAAGAGATGTAGGTCCATATATGCGAACCGGGAATCCCGTACTCTCCTAAAAATCGAAACAAATAATACAACATGTGCGCAACGGTTAAATGCCAAATACTTCTTTTATCACCTCATGGTCGTCGAAATGATGCTTCACGCCTTTCACCTCCTGGTAATCTTCATGCCCCTTCCCGGCCACCAGCACCACATCTCCGGGCCGTGCCATCATGCAGGCTGTACGGATAGCCTCCTTGCGGTCGACAATGGAAATCACCTTGCGCATTTGCTCCTTGTCCAGTCCGGCCAACATATCGTTGATAATTTCCTGTGGCTCCTCGAAACGCGGATTGTCACTGGTTATGATTACCCTATCGCTGTTTTTCACTGCTTCCTGCGCCATAATCGGACGCTTGCCCTTGTCACGATTGCCTCCGGCTCCGCAGACCGTAATGACTTCGCCGCGCCGTTTCAGTATTTCGTTCACGGTCGACAACACATTGACCAACGCATCCGGCGTATGGGCGTAATCGACAATGGCAGTCACTCCTTCCTTCGAACGAATCGTCTCGAAACGTCCGTTCACCGGGCGCAATGTACTAAGGGCTACCAGAACGTCTTCAGCCCCGCGCCCCATACAAACGGCAGCAGCGTACACAGCCAACAAGTTGGATACATTGAAACGGCCTATGAAAGGAACGCTCACCTCTTTGCCATTGACATCCAGGCACATGCCTTCAAACGACTCTTCCAACACCTTTGCCTTGAAATCGGCAGCCGCGCGCAAAGAATAAGTCTTCACGACGGCCTTTGTGTTCTGCACCATGACCATTCCGTTACGGTCGTCCACATTCGTCACGGCAAAAGCCCCCTTGGGCAAACCGTCGAAAAATGCTTTCTTGGCATCGCGGTAGTTCTCGAATGTCTTATGGTAATCCAGATGGTCACGCGTAAGGTTCGTAAAAATACCTCCTGCAAACTTCAGGCCTGCAATACGATGCTGGGCTACTGCATGCGAACTGACTTCCATGAAAGCGTATTTGCATCCTTCGTCCGCCATACGTCCCAACAAACGGTTCAACGTAATCGGGTCGGGCGTGGTATGCTCTGTCGGGACAGCCTCATCATCTATATAATTGCAAACCGTAGAACAAAGTCCGCACTTATAACCGAACACCCGGAACATATTATATAATAAGGTGGCAATCGTAGTTTTGCCGTTCGTACCGGTCACTCCGATAAGTTGCAACTTGGAAGTCGGGTCGCCGTAAAACACCGTAGCCAACCGTCCCACCGCACTTTCGGAATCTTTCACTTGTACGTACGTCACCCCCTCGGCCTGCACCTCCGGCCATGCCTCGCACACTACGGCTACGGCTCCTTTCTCTACTGCCTTGCCGATATAAGCGTGACCGTCGGCCTGCGTCCCTTTGACGGCGACAAACAAATCGCCCGGCTGCACAAGCCGGGAATCCATATTGATTCCCGTAATATTCCGTACGGTATCGCCTGTGACCCGTACGACACTCACGCTTTTCAGCAAAATATCCAACTCCATCATCATGCTTCCCTCTTATCTTTTTAATTTAATCTGTATGGTTTGCCCTTTCTTATATTTGACGTACGGCGGGATGCTCTGCGAAACCCCACGCCTTCCAATTTCACTTTCAATCCCCGGCTCTCCAGCATATACACAGCGTCTTTCGCCCCCATGCCTTTCACGTCCGGTACGATTTCCATCGGCGTATTGTCACCGCGCAACGTCACGACATTCCCGCTGTTCACCGCTTTCCCCCAAACGCTCTTTCCACCTTTGTCCGTACTCCAGTCTTGCCGGAAAGGAATATCCAGTTCTTTCAGTACCGCCCGCGTGGCATTCATATCACCGTCCAACACATCCGGAACGAAGACGGAAGCCGAGTCTGACGCTTCCGATACATCGCGATATACCCCTTTCGCCATGACGCTTTGGGCGATCTCGCTGAACACCGGACCGCAATGTCCGCCTCCCGAAGCCGGCAGACCGGACTTTTGTATCGCGACGATACAACTGTACTTCGGCCGGTCTGAGGGATAATAACCGCAAAAACTGATAAGATATTTCATCCGGCCTCCATGATAACCGCCGCGCCCTTGGGCCACCTGGGCAGTACCCGTCTTGCCGGACACCTTGAAATCCTTGCATCCGGCTTTCTTGCCCAATCCTTTACTTACTACCATTTCGAGTATTTCCTGAATGTCGTTCAGTGTCTTCGGAGAGCATATCCGCTCTTTGATGACCTCCACCGGGAACTCGCGCACGACTTCACCATTCTTCCGGACGGCTTTTACAAACCGCGGAGGTACCATCTTTCCGCCGTTGGCAATGGCATTATAGAAAGTCAGTGTGGCTATCGGCGGCATCTGGGTCTCATACCCGATGCTCATCCACGGCAAGGCAGTCTTCGACCAATTGCTACCGTCTTTCTTCGGGCGGCGTACCCGCGGCTCTCCGCTTCCCATCAAAGGTATATTCAGGGGAATGCCCACTCCTTCACGATACAGCCCATCCACGAATTTTTCCGGATGGTCTTTATAGTTGTCGTCTATCAAGCGGCTGACTCCGATGTTGGAAGAATACATCAGCACTTCGGGCACACTGATTCTTCCGTAACCGCCACGCCGCCAGTTGTGATCCTTCATCACTCGTCCGTGCATCTCCCACTGCCCGTTGCCGGTGTCTACGAAATCATTCTTCGAAATCTTTCCGTCCTCCAGCGCCACCATGATGGAAGCGGTCTTAAAAGTAGAACCGGGTTCCATTAAATCGGACACGGCATTGTTCTTCACCTCGCGATACTCGCCGTCTGCACATTTCGTCATGTTCACAATGGCCTTCACATCTCCCGTGGCCACCTCCATCAGCACCACCACGCCCACGTCGCCATTGATATTTTTCAACTGTTTCAACAGGGCCTTTTCCGCCGCATCCTGCATGGACACGTCGATGGTCGTCTCAATATCATTACCGTCCACCGGAGGGGCGTCCACCAAACTCAACCACTTATTACGCACTTTGGCACGATGGGATACGCCTTCCTTACCCCTCAAAATGGAGTCGTAGGAAAGCTCCAGTCCGTAACGCGCCGAATCCTTACTGGCATACAGAGCCCCCAACGTACGCGTGGCCAACGAACCGTATGGTTTCTTTCGTTGATTGAATTCCTCAGCATAGAATCCGCCCTTGAAAGGAGACTCTCGGAACAACGGTAATTTCTTGCATTCCTTATACTGGATGTAAGAAATTCGCCGACCGTATATCTGCCAGTTCCTCCGCCTCAACTTTTTCCCCTTTTTCAGCCGTTTCTTGAAATATCCGGCGGTTTTATCGGGAAAGATCTTACTCAACCCCTGGGAAATGGAATCCAGGTCGGCTATCAACACACTGTCTCTCCAAGCCTGCAGTTCCTTGGCCGTTTCCGGATTCTTATCCGACGCGACATAATCCATATAAATCTTATATTCCGGCAAGGAACTGGCCATAATCTGCCCGTCTGCCGAAAGGATGTTTCCACGCTTGGCGGGAATGGGCACATTCTCTTTCACCAGCTTACGGCTCACCTGTGTCCAATACTCGCTCTCCACGAACATCAGGTAGGCCGCATTGCCCAATATATATAAACCGCCCAAGCTCATCAGTACGATGACCACGAAGAAACGGGGCATTATCTTTTTATTGTCGAAGTTCATTCTTCTTCCTCGTTTTGGGATTTAATCAAAAAAGGAGGTTCTTTCGGACTTTGCAGCACACTGTCCGGAGTCTGTCTCAAACTTTTTTCTATCTGGCTTTGCCGTGTCTTTACGGTCAACTCGCTGGAACGGGTCAGCGCCCGATATCTCACCTCCGTCAGTTCCGTCTTCAACTTTTCAATCTCAATCATCTCCTGCTCCGCAGAATAACGGTTCGTGATATAAATGATGGCAAAAAACGTACAGAGTAAAATCAATCCCATCTGACGACGCAACCACCCGGCCGTAAGGATGTCCCCACCCAATATCTCGCGTAAAGACACATTAGGACGCTGGTCCACCCCCTCACTCTCCGTGAAAGCTTTGATAGGAGACAGTTCGCCCGACTCGGCCTTTTCCTCATCGCCCGGCACACCATCCTCGTCGGACATGTCCCCGCCCGACACGGCCTCCTCCGCCCCGGGACTTCCGGCTGCCTCTTCCGTAGGCACACCCACGGGCTCCACGTCCGTTTTTTCTTCCAAATCCAGTTCTTCCTTCATCCTTTATTTCTTTTCCGCGATTCTCAACTTGGCACTGCGGCTACGGGGATTCGCACGCTGCTCCTCTTCTCCCGGCACTATCACTTTATTGTGGACAGCCCTGAGCGGACAATCCACATTGCCATAGAAATCCTGTATCCGCTTGCCCTCCACATTTCCGGTTTTGACTAAATTCTTCACCATCCGATCCTCCAAAGAATGATAGGTCAACACCACTAAGCGACCTCCCGGCCGGAGCAATTCGACCGCGGCCGTCAGCATCTCCTTCAAGGCGTCCATCTCCTGGTTCACTTCTATACGCAAAGCCTGGAACACCTTAGCCAATTCTTTCTTCTCCCGGTCACGCTCAAACAAAGGCTTTACCACCTCCATGAACTCTTCCGTCGTCTCGATCCTCCGGTACATACGGGCTTTCACCACCCATGAGGCCAGCTTACGGGCATTCTTCAATTCACCGTACAGATAGAAAATGTCGGCCAGCCGCTCTTCCGCGTAATCATTCAACACATCCGCCGCAGTCAGCCGCGCCCGCTGGTTCATCCGCATGTCCAGTTTCCCGTCGAAACGAAACGAGAACCCCCGTTCCGCATCATCGAAATGGTGGCTCGACACGCCCAAATCAGCCAGCAAACCGTCCAACTGTTCTACGCCGTAATAACGCATCCAGTTCTTCAGATACCGGAAATTGCTCCGGACAAATGTGAAACGTCCGTCAGCAACGATATTCGCCTCGGCATCCGCATCCTGGTCAAAACCATACAAATGCCCGGCCGCATCCAGTCGGGACACAATCGCCCGGCTATGTCCTCCGCCCCCAAAGGTGACATCGGCATATATCCCGGCAGGATTGACCACCAGACCGTCTACACATTCTTTCAACAAGACAGGGACGTGATAAACTGCTTCTTCCATCAATATTTTACATTACGCGAGGTCAAAGGTACGAATTTTCAGAGATACATACACCTTATTATAATAAAATATTTATCGACATGATGTTAATAAGTCTACGAAGGGAGAACGCGAGGCATCTGCAAGAAAAAGAGCGATTTATTTCCCGGCAGAAATAGTTTTTACTATCTTTGCCCGCAGTTAGACTGAAACCTTATGAAAAAACTCCTGTTATTGGTGATTCTGATAGGAATGACCGCATTTCATGCCCAAGGGAAAATCCGCGAAAAACGTTCGATTGTGCGATTGGAAACCACAATGGGTAACATCCGCATCGCGCTGAACGACGAAACACCGGTCCACCGGGATAATTTCCTCAAATTAGTTTCAGAAGGATTCTACGACGGAACGCTCTTCCACCGCGTCGTGAAAGACTTCGTCATTCAGGCAGGCGACCCGGATTCCAAACAGGCTCCGGGCGGAAAGATATTGGGAGAAGGAGGGCCGGGATATATGTTGGCCCCCGAAATAGACCTGCCTTTCCAATACCATAAGAGAGGAGCGGTGGCCATGGCGCGCGAAGATGACGCAAACAACCCGGACCGTCTGAGCAACGGGTCGCAATTCTACATCGTGTGGGGAAAGAAGTACCGCCCCCGGGAACTGGCCTTTGCCTGGGCAGGATTACGAGGTGGCCTATATGGTGATTTTGAAACCAACAGGGAAATGGAGCAAGAATACCTCACCACCGGGGGCACACCCGGGTTAGACGGAGGATACACCGTATTCGGAGAGGTCATCGAAGGGCTCAATGTGGTGGAAAACATCCTATCCACCGTAACAGATTCCCACGACCGACCGCAAACCGACATCGTAATCCTGCATGCCGTGGTAGAACAAAAATCGAAGAAGGCCGGAGCAACGGGCAAAAGGCGGTATTCGGCCGGATTATATTAAAAACATCCGATTTCATCGGTGTTTTCTTTTCTCTCCGCCCGCCTGCGCATGACGGGAAATAATGGTAAAACTACTCTTTATACCGTTTTTTGCGATTTAACCAACCTTTTTCATTACCTTTGCCTTGGTTTTAATTTAAGACTTGTATATTCATGAAGAAAATCTTATTCGGACTTTCTCTTTTCGCCGCTTTTTCGTTAAGCTCTTGCATACAAAACGAACCAGCTAACTCTGAGTGTGACATAGAAGAGGCTTATGTTCTCGCTTCAGACGAAGAGGCTTTGTTCTTCACCCCGAATGATGCCGTGAAGGACGTGGCGTCGTCCGACACGTCCATCGTGTTTTATCTGCGCGAAGACTTTACAGATTCCACACAGTTGCAAGCGCTGAAAATAAACTTCAAACTCACTCCGGGTGCCTCCATCACACCTGAAAACGGTAGTGTGCAAGACTTCACGCATGGCAGTGTACATTACAGGGTCACGTCCGAAGACCGTCAATGGCACCGGGATTATCACGTAAAGTTCGCACTCATACAGCCCATAGAGACCGACCTTTCTTTCGAGAACATCAGGATGGAAGCCAACGGACGTTATTATGAGTGGTTCGAAAAATCGGCACACGGCAATGACATCTCCCAATGGGCAACCGGCAACCCGGGTTACGCCATCAGCCGTTCGTCCGCCCAACCCGACGAGTTCCCTACGATACCGTGGACGCAGGATGCCGTAAGCGGACAGTCCGTCAAGCTCGAAACGTGCGACACCGGTCTTTTCGGTGCCATGGTCAATATGCGCATCGCGGCGGGCAACTTGTTTATCGGGACGTTCGACGTGGCTAACGCTCTGAAAGACGCCATGGCCGCTACACGCTTCGGACTGCCGTTCAACAAGAAACCGTTGCGTTTTGAAGGATATTATAAATTCAAGCCGGGCGAAAAATTCCAAAATAGAAAAGGAACCATCATCGAAGATCGTATCGACGAACCGGACTTATATGCCGTATTATATAAAAATACGGATGAACACGGACAGCCCGTTACCTTGAAAGGCGACGACGTGTTGACCCACCCCAACATCGTGGCTTTGGCACGCATCCAAAATCCGGTGCACGATTTCAATACTTGGACCCGCTTCGACATCCCCTTTGAATATAGCGGCAACGTAGACGAAAAACTATTGAAAGCTTACGGTTACAATCTGGCAGTCGTCTTCACGTCCAGCATCGAAGGAGCCAGTTTCTGCGGTGCCATTGGAAGCACGCTGCTGGTAGATGAAGTGAAAGTGGTTTGTGAAGAATAACCCATAATAAAGAAAAGAACATGAAACATCTGAAATATATCCTAATCCTTGCCCTGTCATCGGCCATGGGCACGTTACAGGCACAAGACCTCAAAGAACTGATGAAGGAAAACCGCGAGAACCGGGAAGCCAACTATGCGAAATGGGGACCGACATCCGACCACAACGGTATGGGCTATGTCGTCAGAGCCGGATTCGTGTTGGGCGGAACGACTCCTCTTCCTCTTCCCAAGGAAATCCGTAAAATCAACGAATTCGCTCCGAAAGGCGGTTTCAGTTTAGGAATAGACGGATATAAGTATTTCAATACGAAATGGGGACTTTCCGCCGGACTTCGTTTTTTCATGCAAGGCATGCGCACGGGGGCAGAGGTGAAAAACTACAACATGGCCATCGTGATGGGCGAAGACGTAGTAGAAGGACGTTTCACGGGTACGGACATTACCGAGACCCGCATGACGGGCTTTACGATTCCCGTAACGGCCACCTACCGTGTAGGAGCCAGATGGACATTCAATCTCGGCCCATACGTCAGCTATTGGATCTATCGTGACTTCGACGGCGAAGTCTTCGACGGCTACCTGCGCGAAGGTTCGCCCGTGGGGCAAAAGATAACCATCGGCGCCGACAATCCAGCTTCCTACGATTTCAGTGACGACATGCGCCATTTCTCCTGGGGGATGGAATTCTGCGCAGACTTCCGCATAAAGAAGCATCTTAACGTCTTCGGCCTGTTGGACTGGGGTATGAACGATGTGTTCAAAAGCGACTTTGAAACTGTCACGTTCTCACTCTTCCCACTCTATGCCACTTTCGGAATGGCTTACTACTATTAATACATAAAAATATTATCAATCATAAAATTTCAAAGTTATGAAGAAATTACTACTCGCAACACTCACCGCCTGCGGCGTATGGCTTGGTGCACAAGCCCAAAACACGACACATGATTATACGGACGACTTGGTAGTTTCCGTGGACAACTTCTCCACTCCTCCCATGCCGACCACTGTCTCCATAGAGTTTCCGGAAGAAGGGCTTATCAACATCGAGCTGAAAAACTTCACATTGGAGATGGAAGGCGCAGACCCCATCCCCGTAGGCAACATACATGTCAGCGAAGTCCCGGTCACGCCACAAGGCGACTACAACGTTTTCGACCTGAAACAGAAAACGGCTACTTTCAGCGACGGCGACCCCGGCACCCTTTGGATGTGGTCACTCTTGTTTCCGAATGGGCTTCCCATTGACATCTCCGGAAAAATATCCGACACCAAGCTCTACTGCACGCTCGACCTCACTTTCGGTACTCAAATCATCCACGTGACTTTCGGTAAGGACGATTTCGAGTCTTCCATCCATTCCACATGGGCCGGAAAGCAAACAGAGACCACAAACGTCTATACCCTGCAAGGCATGCGGGTAAAGAGCAACGTAGCCAAGGCCCATGCCTTAGACGGATTGCAGAAAGGCATTTATATTGTAGACGGCAAGAAAGTTATCAAAGAATAAAGCAACGGGCTGCGATTCCCCTAAAAAAAGAAGACAAATGCCGATGGAGGGTTCCCCATCGGCATTTGTCGTATAAATAACTGAATACAAGCCATTTCCCCACCGCCACAATCTTCCGTACAGATCTGCGGAGAACGAAAAATCAATCTGCTTAGAATGATTTTTCAATCTCCTGAGATCAATTTTCAAATCTCCTGAGATTGATTCGCCCCCTTCTGCCAATGGCATCCGGCTTTTCGTTATATTGACAAAACCCCGTCCCTATCCTTCTTTTCATCCTCCTCCCCATCCCTCGTTCTGCAAAAACGGTACTCCCATACTTTTACTGAAAATACTACCGTAAATACCGAAAATTCTACCGAAATAGGAAACGATTTTTTCACTCCTCTGCCTACTTTTGTATTGGCCAAACAAACTAAAACCGGTTATTTACGAACTACAAAAAAGAAAGAATGAAAAGATGAAGAAACTTTTTACTTTATTATTAATGGGAAGCGTAAGCGCAGCGAACCTGTTGCAAGCACAGGCTCTACCCAACTTCGGCTTTGATTCCTGGAAAGGAAAGGGAAACTGCGGTATCACCTATCTTACTGCAACAACAGCAACATCAAACCAACAAAACCGACCGGGAGACGAACCTGCCGGTTGGAGCGGAAGCAACATTAATCAAGTCATGAACATCACCGCCCTTTGCACACAAGGCACGGATGAAGGGAATTACACAAAACTCAAAAACTACAATGCATTCGGCCAAATCGTTCCCGCCTACCTCACTTTAGGAAGCCCATGGGTTTTTGCCTATGGAAGCGGTTTTGATATGATGAATTATGCAAAATTTGGCGATGGCGGTTCGTGCGGTGGCATCGAGTTTGCATATAAACCGGATGCACTGAAGTTCAAATACAAACATCCCAGCACGACAGAAGAAACGGCTCATGCCATAGCTTATTTATGGAAAGGCACATTTACTTCCAACGTACCCTCTGCTTGCGACAAGAATGGTACAATAACGAATTACACTCAACTGGACGACGTAGACCGTGTAGTATTAGGAAAACAAACCGACGGCATCAACACCAAAGGCGAACTCATAGCTTCTTTAGATTATGAAATAACAGAAACAACCACCACTTGGCAAGAAGTTACAATTCCGTTAAACTATCAGTCGAATTCAGTCCCCGAGAAATTAAATGTCATCTTCTCCGCAGGAGACTATTGGACAAGAGCAAACTTAAAAGGAAACAGCGAATTGCATATTGACGATGTACAGTTTGTTTACAACTCCGAACTGACCAGGCTGACGTATGACGGCACAACCATCAACACGACCGAAGGCGTTTATGCATACGAAGTCCCTGCCGTGTACGGCAGTAGCAAACAGTTGGAATGCGTGTCCAACGGCAAGGGTGCCACCATCGAAACGGCGTATAACGAACAAACAGGTGTGCTGACTGTCACTGTAAAAGGCAACGACATCAGCGTCAATGCGGGGAACCTCCATACCTATACGTTCCAATTCGCCAAAGCCATGACCACCTATACCAATAGCCTCTTGGTAGATGTTGATGGCAGTACAATAGCTCCCACCGAGGAAAGCATCATACTCATCCAAGAGATGGATGACAGCTATTCTTTCCTCTTGCCGAACTTCTCATTCGAGATTGTCCCAGGAAGCTCGATACTTTTGGGAGACATCAAGATGACTAACCTCACGAGGACGGAAGAGAACGGAACGGTAACTTATACAGGAACACAAGACATGACGCTTGAAGCATTGGGATTGCCTCTCACAGTGAAACTGTCAGCCATTGAAAAGGATGGGAATCTGGTGGCAACATTGCCCATCTCTGTAATAAATGGTACAATGTCTGTCAATGTGACTTTCGCACCCTCCCTCACCATCGACGGCACGACAGGCATCGACCTGCAGACCGACGGCCTGTACAACGTGACGTTCAACCGTTCGTTCCCTGCAGGGTGGAGCACCATCTGCCTGCCCTATGCCACCACTGTGGAAGCCCTCGGGGCGGCACAAGTGCAAGCTTTCACGGAATACACCGGTAACACGCTGACTTTCGAGAAAGTGGCAAGCGGAAAGATGGACGCACACACTCCTTATTTAATATACTTCGAGCAAGCCACGACCGTAAGCGATACCCCGTGGTTTAGCGTGAACGGCGTGACAGCGAGCAGCCCGAAGACCGTAACCCACGGCAACGTAACCTTCACCGGCAATTATGAAGCAGGCAGGAACATGGAAGGCCGTTACGGCGTGGCCGAGAAGGACGGTGCGCAATACATCATGCGTGGCGGAGCGGGCAGTACACTGGGCAGCACAGGAGCCTATTTCACCGTAAGTGGCTCTGAAGTGAATTCCCTGCACCTCCGCTTGGACGGAATCGAAACAAGCATCTCCGGCGTGCAAACCGGACAGGACGGTCAGGCTTTCGACATCTATAGCCTGAACGGCATCAAGGTGCGCAGCCAAGCCGCCACAACCGACGGCCTGCCCAAAGGCATCTACCTCATCAACGGGAAAAAACATATTGTAAAATAAGAAAACAACATGAAAAAAGCTTTTTATACCACACCCGTCACAAACGTCATGGAAGTGGAAACCACTGGGAACATCTTATCAGGTTCCGACCGCTTGGGCACGGGTGACCGCAACGACGTGGGAATGCAAGATGACATCTTCAACGGAGAATTCCGTAGCAACCAGAATATCTGGGACTTCTAAACCTCAACGAACGCTTATATAGCCAAGCCGCATCCTTTCCATTCCGTGGAAAAAGATGCGGCTTTTTATCTCTTCCTTAAGAGACTGTTATTCCCTCGGACGACCTGTCAGCCTCGATATACGGACTTCCTCTTCAAATAGTCATCCAGACTTACGCCTTCCATACGTTCAAAACAGCTTCGGGCTGTTTTGGAGGACCCGAAGCCTACGACTACACAGTCGTTCACCGAACGAATCGTACCTTCGGCCACACCGCGCTTCAACGCACTGATACGGTAAGAATTGATGTAGTCGTGGCAATTATTGTAACCTTGACTTCGGAGGCACTGCAATAACAAATGGCGGTTGATTCCCGTAGCCTCGCACAGGCGGTCGCGCCCGAATGTGTTGTCTTGCCACTCACGATCGTGCTGCATAAAGAACTCCACCCGCTCGAAACGACGCCGGTTGGCTTCGTTGAAGTCCTCCTTTTCGGCCTGCACGATAACCTCCTCCGTGGGTGCTTCATCCACTTCTACTATCTCCGGCTTAGGCAAATGGATGGCCATGGTCTCCAATGTCCGATAGAACAAATACATATTCAGGAGACAGAACAAATAGAAATAGACCAATAACAACATGGCATTGAACACTGCCGTCACTACTATATAGAACACCATATTCAGCCCCATGGCGGTTACGTAACCCTTCAAATAACGGGGTATCTCGGCATTCTTGACCAACAAGCGGGGCAGACGAAGTATATTGGCCACATAATAGACAGACAATCCCAAACCAGCCAGACGGAACAACATGTCCGGTCCCCACCAGCAGTCTGCCAGTTCGGAATAGGTATGAACAATTACCGGACGGTTCCCCAAAAGCAGACTGACGACATACAATATAATAAGGAATATGGCCGGCGAAGCATAACGCCACATTCGTCCCCACTGCAAATATCCCGGCATAGGAATACTCAGAGGATAAATACCTTGCAGGAAACAAGTGCCCACCAAAGCCAGAAGCATGAAAGGATGAAGCAAACCGATATTTTCAAACCTGAGCAGATAACTGAACGGTATGGCTACACAGCATAGAGCATCGAATATACCCATAATCCACGCCAAGGAGAGATATTGTACTTTATATCGGGAATACAACGACAAGACGGAGGCCATCATCAAATGAATGGTGGCGATAACAACAATGGTGATAAGAATAAATGTCTGCATACCAGGCAAAGTTAATAAAAAACAAGGATTCAGGCAAAGACTTCTTTCAATACGTCCAAAGATTTCAGTTCGGGAAATTCCGGGACATGCAACCGGTAATAATCATTCAACACCTCGATATAGCGCTCCCGTTCCCTGCGGTTCATCGCAAAAAAACGCATGGAGTCGTAATTCATCCGCATAAAAATCGGAATGGCCGCCGCTTCTTTGGGTTCCAGATAGGCATGATGGAAAGGACGGGAAGGGACAAAACAGGCATTCATCATGTCGAAATAATCCCCTTCATGCCAGGCTTCCACATTGGGATAAAAGCCGAGAAAACGCGTCAACCGCGTGATGAAAACCAAATGGAAGTTGGAAAAAGCCCGCTCGCTGGCATCCAGCCATTGCAAAGAATAAAGTATATAGGAAAAGAGCGGGCCGCCTCCCGCCTCGTGTTTCAACACCCGGCACAGGAATTCGGCCAGGAACAAAGCGATGGAAGACTTATACGGGTCGTACGGCAGCGACTGGTAAGTATAATCGAACCGCACATCCCGTATGCGTTGCAAAGCCGACTTCTGCCGGTAGTCGAAATCTATTTCCAGAATGGAAAGCGGCCGAAAGAATACACCTTTAAGGGTTGCCTTACGTGATTTCGGCAACTTTACCATAAAAGACACCGTCCCGCGCGTGGCCGTATAGATATCCACAATCAAAGAATTGTCGCCATATTTTAGCGTACGCAACACCACGCCTTGCGTTTTTTCCTGCATAAATCTCTATTTTTAGGGATTAAAATTAGGAAAAACAGCCGAAATACGGGAAAAAATCACCAAAAACACATTTTTTTGAAA
>OGQM01001480.1_pt1 | contig 16375 bp, 16 predicted proteins | sample 1553191 | NCBI WGS metagenome assembly OGQM01 (sample SAMEA2579954, study PRJEB22360) | human gut metagenome | biome: human gut; feature: human-associated habitat; material: faeces | place: Denmark | collected 2008/2010 | reverse complement strand
GGACGAACTGTGCGGATTGCGCTTTGAAATCAGCCCGGCGGCGTTTTTTCAGGTCAATCCGGCGCAGACGGAAGTGCTGTACCAGACGGCGCTGGATTTTGCCGAGCTGACGGGCGACGAGCGCCTATGCGACGTGTATTGCGGCGCGGGCACGATTACGCTGATGATGGCGCGCCATTGCCGGGAGGCGCTGGGCATCGAGATTGTTCCGCAGGCGATTGAAAACGCGAAGGAGAACGCCGTCCGCAACGGCATCGGGAACGTGAATTTCCGCTGCGGCGCGGCGGAAGCACTGCTGCCGAAGCTGGTGGCAGAGGGCTTGCGCCCGGACGTGATTGTGATTGACCCGCCGCGCAAGGGCGTTGAACCCGCCGTCATTGACGCGATTGCGCAAGCCGCCCCGAAGCGCGTGGTCTATGTGAGCTGCAACGTTGCCACGCAGGCACGCGACGCGGCGCTGTTTGTGGAGAAGGGGTACAGGGTGCAGAAGGTGCAGAGCGTCGATATGTTCTGCTGGACGAACGGGGTGGAAACTGTTATGTCATTGGTCCAACAAAATCCGGATGATATCGTCAAGGTCGGCATCGACGCGGACGAGTTGGCCGTCACCAAGGCCGAAAGCAAGGCGACCTATGGCGAGATTCAGGCGCGCGTGAAGGAACAGACCGGCCTGAACGTCACGCCGCTGTACATCGCGCAGGTGAAAAGAAAGCATGGTATTATCGAGCGCGAATGCTACAACAAAGCGAAGTCCGAGAGCGCAAAGATGCTGATCTGCCCGCCGGATAAGGAAAAGGCGATTGAAGAGGCACTGCGGTTCTTTGGGATGATCGCGTAAAGATTTCAAACCGGATCGGTCGGGGAATACTACCCGCTCGATCCGGTTTAATAAATTGAACCGATGTAAATCTGAGCCAGAAACGAATCCGATGGATTGATAGGACGTCGTTCTATGTCATTTTTTCATCGTGACAAATTTCTTGTTGACAAAATGGAGATTTCATGTTATACTGCCATCAGCGAAAAGGATTTTAAAGGTCCATATCTGTTATTTATCGCCCATGACAAATCGAGGTGAACCCATGAAGTTAGGCGAACTGGCAACCGTCCGAAGCGGGCTGGTTTTATCCAGAAAACAGGCGTGCAAAGGCGCCCCCGTCAAGATGCGGTATCCCCTACTGAGCTTTCGCGCCATCCACCCAAACGGATACATCGGCATGGAACAGCTGGATGGTTTTGACGCTGCGGAGCAGTTATCACCGGAGTACCTGACACAGATCGGCGACGTCATCATCCGCCTGACCTCGCCGTACACCGCTGTTCTCATCGACGAAGCATCCGCCGGCATGGTCGTTTCATCAAACTTCGTCATCATCCGTGTTGATCGAAACAGGCTCCTGCCCGGATATCTGGTCTGGCTGATCAACACGCCGAAGATCAGGAAAGCCATTTATGAAAACACCAGCAGCAACATGCTGGGCGCCATCAACGCCAAATTCTTCTCCGAATTTGAAATCCCCCCGCTGTCCATCCTCCAGCAGCAGAAAATCGCCGAACTGTATCTGCTGGCGAAAAAGGAGACGGCGCTGCTTCGCCAGTTGTCGGCAGAGAAGGAGCGCTACTACGATCTGCTGATCCGCAATGTACATTCGACCATGAAATGAGGTATGCACCATGACGACCCGCAACGATATCGAACGCGTTCTCTGGAAGGCCTGCGACAGCTTCCGGGGAAAAATCGACAGTTCCCGCTACAAGGACTACATCCTTTCCATGCTGTTCGTGAAATACCTGAGCGACGTCACCCTCGAAAGACGCGCCCTGTACATGGAGCAGTACGACGGTGACGAACGGCGCGTCGAGCGCGCCATGAGCCGGGAGCGGTTCTCCCTCGACAGGGAATCCACCTTCGATTATCTGTACGAAAACCGCACGGATACAGAGATCGGCCAGAAGATCAACGTCGCCCTTTCCCACATCGAGGATCACAACAGCGGAAAGCTGCGCAACGTGTTTCGCGCCATCGACTTCAACTCCCAGGTTGACTTCGGCGACGTCAAGGAAAAGAACGCGACACTCCGCAATCTGCTGGAAGACTTCCACGACCTCGATCTTCGTCCCGGTCAGCTCGGCTCCGCAGACATCATCGGCGACGCTTATGAGTACATGATCGCCAACTTTGCCTCCGACGCAGGCAAAAAAGGCGGTGAGTTCTTCACGCCGAGTCAGGTTTCCGAGCTGGTGGCCTCGCTCGTCAAGCCGCAGGAAAACGACCGCATCTACGACCCCACCTGCGGAAGCGGCGGCCTGCTGCTCAAAGCTTACAAAAAGGTGCCCAGCGGCAAGGTTGCCGTCTATGGTCAGGAGCTGAACGCCCAGACCTGGGCGCTCTGCACGATGAACATGTTCCTCCACGGCGTGGATGACGCCCGCATTTGGCAGGGCGACACGCTCTCCAATCCGCAGAACCTCGAGGACGACAAGCTCATGAAGTTCCAGGTGGTGGTCGCCAACCCTCCGTTCAGCCTGGACAAATGGGACAGCGGCTTCCTCGCCAAGGCCAGTCTGGATGAAAAAGGAAAGAAGCAGGAGAAAATGACCGCTTCTCTGGACGAGCACCATCGGTTTGACTGGGGCGTTCCGCCCTCCTCCAAGGGCGACTATGCCTTCGTGCTCCACATGCTTAACAGTCTGGATGCGGAGAACGGGCGCATGGCGGTTGTTCTCCCCCATGGTGTGCTCTTCCGCGGCGCCAGCGAAGGAAAGATTCGCAGGCAACTGATTGAAATGAACCTGCTGGACGCGGTCATCGGCCTGCCCGCGAACCTGTTCTACGGCACGGGTATCCCCGCCTGCATTCTGGTGTTCAAAAAGGGCCGCACCCGCGACGACGTCTTGTTCATCGACGCCTCCGGCGAGGGCAATTACGAAAAGGGCAAGAACCAGAATCTCCTGCGGGACAGCGATATTGCCCGCATCGTCAGCACCTACGAGGCGCGCGAGGCCAAGGTGGACAAGTACAGCTACCGCGCCTCCCGCGCTGAGATCCGTGAGAACGACTACAACCTGAACATACCCCGGTATGTGGACACCTTTGAGGAGGAGGAGCTGGTGGACATCGACGAGGTGAAGCGAAATATCGCCAGCATTGAGGCGGAGCTTTCGCAGGTGCAGGCGCAGATGGCGAAGTATATGAAGGAGCTGGGGCTATGAGCAATGAGATTGAATCCGCGCAGGTGGCCGGCGTCGAGGCGGATCGGGATTTCGCCATTTTCCAGAACAAAGGATATCAGGGGCTGTACGGAGGGCTTGGCGTCAAGGAAATCCACGAGCGCAAGGGCCTGAAGAAGAACGAGAAAATCCTCGACCACATGGGCAGCACCGAGCTGGCTGCTAACCTGTTCCGCGCTACGCAGACAGACGAAAAGCTGCGCCGCGAAAATATTCGAGGCAAGGAAAAGGCTAATCAAACCCACTACGAGGTTGGCAGGAAGGTCAGACAGACCATCGCCGAGCTGGGCGGCACCATGCCGGAAGACCTGCCGACGCCGGAAAAGAGCATCAGGCAGATTGAGAGCGAGCAAAAGAAGCGCCTTAAAGGGTGAAAGAGTAAATATGTACTTGCGGTAATGCAAGCGTAAATAGTGTAATGAGCGAAAAAAATCGAACTGTAGGAGGATATGAAAATGACTTTTGAAGAGATTAAGATGAAGTTTGAGCAATGTGCTTCGGTATCCATTGTAAGCGTCAAAGAGATTCAATATGGGAAATGCATTTCCTTGAGCAACGGTGGAATGGTAAACTGTTTCAATTCCGGCAAATACTCAATTCAAGGAAAAGCGCAAGATGAAGTCAAGGCCATTATTGAAGGTACAGCAATGTCAACAAATCGGAAGATTTTTGTTGTATATGGTCACGATGAAACCGCAAAGCTTCAGCTCGAAGCGTTGCTGAGAAGATGGGATTTAACGCCGATCATCCTCGACCAACAAGCTTCTGCCGGTCAAACGATCATCGAAAAGCTTGAAGAGTATTCCAAAGATGTAGGATATGCAATTGTATTAGCGACACCGGATGACGAAGGCAAAGCAAAAACCGAATCCGCTTTGAAATCCAGAGTTCGGCAAAACGTCGTTCTGGAACTGGGCATGTTTCTTGCAAAGCTTGGCAGAGAACGCGTCGCTATTCTCTTGAAGGAGGCTCCCGACTTTGAGCGTCCATCTGATATTCAGGGTCTCCTCTACATTCCCTTCCAGAACAAAGTGGATGATGTTTCTCTGAGCTTAATTCGAGAATTGAGCAGGCAAGGGTATACAATTGACACCTCTCGAGTTTAAGCAGGTGATGTTATGACACCCGAAGTTAAAAAACGAATCGAACAAATCCGTCAAGGGATTGTGCCGGAGGGGTATAAGAAGGGTAAGATAGGAATCGTGCCTATCAAATGGAATGAGGTTCCTTTTTCAACCCTTTTTACCAGTACGAGTGAATATACCGATGATTTGAAACAATATCCTCTATACAGCCTGACCATTGAGGATGGAATAACCGCAAAGACAGAGCGATATGAGCGTAGCCACCTTGTAAAGAAGGAGAATTCCTACAAGGTGGTTCGTCCCAACGACTATGCGTATAACCCTATGAACATCCGGTTTGGAGCAGTTGCACGTCACAAAGGAGATATTCCCGTAGCTGTATCCGGTTATTATGACATTTTCACTACCGTCCATGAAAGTGACCTTGTTTTCATGGATAGCTTCTTGACCTATGGCCCGATGATTACCTACTACAACAAAGTCTCAACAGGTTCGTTGGTTGAAAAGCAGCGCGTTCATTTTTCTGATTTCCTAGAGTTTTCTCTTGCATTACCTCCGTTAGAGGAACGCAAAAAGATTGCCGAAATCCTCTCCACGCAGGACAAGGCAATCGAACTGCAAGGGCGCAAAATCGAGGAGCTGAAAAGGTTCAAAAAGGGCTGTCTGGAAAAGATGTTCCCGCGGAAGGGGCAAAAGGTTCCGGAAACGAGGTTCCCCGGCTTTACGGGCGATTGGGAACAGCGTAAGGTTTCCACTATTGCTTCAGATACGCGCGGAGGCGGCACTCCAGCTACCTCAAATGAAACATACTGGAGCGGTAATATTCCCTGGATTCAATCATCTGATTTGTCTGAGGGAAAACTGTTTGGAGTTGAGCCCAGAAAATACATTTCAAGAGACGGTTTGAATAACTCTGCTACTCAGCTTGTACCAGAAAACTCCATAGCTGTTGTGACCCGTGTGGGCGTCGGAAAGCTTGCATTTATGCCGTTTTCTTACACTACAAGTCAAGATTTCCTTTCGCTTTGCAAGCTCCAAACTGAACCCCATTTTACAGTATACGCATTGTACCAAATGTTACAGGGAGAACTGCAAGCCGTACAGGGTACATCCATCAAAGGGATGACGAAAGATGACCTGCTCTCCAAGTCCATTTTCGCTCCTAAAGATGAGGTGGAGCAGCAGCAACTTGGCTCGTATTTCAGAAACCTTGATACCCTTATCACCCTTCATCAGCGTAAGCTGGAAGAAATGAAAAAACAGAAAAAAGCCCTGATGCAGCTTCTGCTGACGGGGATTGTGAAAACGAAAGGAGAAGTACGATGAAAAAGCCGATCGTTGCCCTGATGTACGATTTTGACAAGACCCTTTGTACGAAAGACATGCAGGAATATGGATTCATTCCGTCCCTCGGCATGAGTTCTTCTGCATTTTGGGGAGAGGTTCGCCAGTTGACCGATAGTCAGGAAATGGACAATATTCTTGCATACATGTATAAAATGGTGGAAAAAGCAAAGGAGAAAAGAGAAACCATCACGAGGGAAACCTTTAAGGAACTCGGTGAAGGTGTGGAATACTTTGACGGAGTTGATTCATGGTTTGAGCGAATCAATGCATACGGGGAGAAAATGGGTGTTCGCATTGAGCATTATATTGTTTCTTCGGGTATTAAGGAAATCATTGAGGGGACGAAAATCGCTCATTATTTCAAGAAAATCTACGCCTGTGAATTTATGTATGATTACACCGGAACGATTCAGTGGCCCAAATATGCTGTCAATTACACCGCAAAGACACAATTCCTTTTCCGAATCAATAAAGGCGTTCTAACCATCGACAGCCAAAGTGCAGACAAGCTCAATCAATACACGCCTGAAAATGAGCGGAGAGTACCGTTCAGGAACATGATTTACATTGGTGACGGTCTGACCGACGTTCCATGTATGAAGCTTGTAAAGACAAATGGCGGTCAATCTATCGCTGTTTACGATCCGGAAAAAGGAAAAAGTGCAGCGGAAACCCTTCTTAGGGATAATCGCGTGAATTACGTTGTTCCTGCGGATTATAGTACGGGCAGTGACATCGAAACAATCGTTTTCGCTATTATCAAGAAGATGCAAGCAGAATCTGAGATGCTTTCCTATCGATGATGAGCTCAGATGGAGGTATTCCATGAATTCTGACCTTTATCTCGAAAAAAATATCAGTCAGCAACCTGCTATCGACTTATTGACTGCCATGGGCTACACCTACATTTCCCCGGCGGATTGCGACAAGCAGCGCGGCAGCCGGTATCATGTGCTGCTCCGGGACATCCTGCGCGGTCAGCTCCGCAGGCTCAACCGCTATGTCTATGCGGGCGCAGAAAACGAGTTCTCCGCCGCCAACATCGAGCGCGCCACGGAGGATCTGGACGAACCGCTGACCGACGGTCTCGTGCGCACCAGCGAGAAGATTTATGACGCGCTGCTGCTGGGCAAAAGCTATCCGGAGACCGTCGGCGACGGCAAAATGCTCAGCTTTAACCTCCGGTATATCGACTGGGACAACCCGCAGAACAACGTGTTCCACGTCACGGAGGAGTTCGCCGTGGACAGCCAGGACAGGCAGCACAACGCCCGCCCGGACATCGTGCTGTTCATCAATGGCATTCCCTTTGCCGTCATCGAGTGCAAGGCCCCGCATATCCCCGTGGAAGAGGCCGTCGGGCAGATGATCCGCAACCAGCAGGCGGCGTATATCCCGCATCTCTTCAAATTTGCGCAGCTCGTCGTGGCGACCAACAAGAACGCCGTCAAATACGCGACAGCCGGCACGCCCAAAAAGTTCTGGAGCGTCTGGAAGGAGCAGGATGACGAATGGCTGCAAACCCGGCTGAAAGCGCTCGTCCCGGATCGAATGCCCACTGAACAGGACAGGAATATCGTCTCGCTGTTCAGCCCCGAGCGCGTGTTCGAGCTGATTCGCTATTTCATTCTCTTCGACGCCAACGTGAAGAAGGTCTGCCGCTATCAGCAGTTCTTCGCCGTCCGGGAAATCATGAAGACCATCGCCGAAAACGACGAGCACGGCAACCGCCAGAGCGGCGTCATTTGGCATACGCAGGGCAGCGGCAAGAGCCTGACCATGGTCATGCTGGCGAAGTATATCCTGATGGAGCTGAAGGACTGCCATCCCCGCGTGGTCATCGTCACGGACCGCAAGGAGCTGGACGCGCAGATTGCCGCCACCTTCGCCCATACCCGGCTGACTCCCGCCCGCGCGACGAGCGGACGCCATCTGGTGGAGCTGGTAAACAGCGCCCGGGCGGACGTCATCACCAGTATCATCAACAAGTTCAACACCGTCGAGCGGCAGGAGGTCAAAAACCCCTCCCGCGACATCTTCGTGCTCGTGGACGAAAGCCACCGCTCCAACTACGGCCTCATGGCGACCCGGATGCGCAGCGTATTCCCCAACGCCTGCTACATCGGCTTCACCGGCACGCCGCTGATGAAAAGCGAAAAGAACACCATGGCCCGGTTCGGCAGGCTGATTCACAAGTACACCATCCGGGACGGCGTGGAGGATGGCGCGATTGTCCCCCTGATCTATGAGGGGCGCTTTGTCGAGCAAAAGGTGGACGAAGAAAATATCGACCTCTGGTTTAAGCAAATCACCCGCCGCCTGACGGAGGCGCAGCGGGAGGATCTGCGCAGGAAGTGGAGCAGCATTCGTCGCCTAACCTCCACCGACGCACGCATCAAGCGCATCGCGCTGGACATCAGCGAACACTTCATCGAGGGCTACAAGGATACCGGCTTCAAGGCCATGCTCGCCACCAACTACAAGCGCGACGCGATCCGCTATCTGGAGTGCTTTGAGCAGTTCGGCGACCTGAACTGCGCCGTCGTTATCTCGCCGCCCGACATGCGCGAAGGCGTCGATGACGTCGACGAGGGTGCGGACGATCTAGTCGTCTCCTTCTGGAACAAGATGATGCAGCAGTACGGGGATGCCGACCGCTACGAGGAAGCCATCAAGAACAGGTTCTGCGATGGTGAAATCGACATTCTGATCGTGTGCAGCAAGCTGCTCACCGGCTTCGACGCGCCGCTGTGTCAGGTGCTCTACATCGACAAGGAGCTCAAGGAGCACGGCCTTTTGCAGGCCATCGCGAGGACAAACCGCCTGCACGAGGGCAAGGACTACGGCCTGATAGTCGATTACCGCGGCCTGATTGAAAAGCTCGACACCGCCATGGACATGTACAGTGGCGCTGGTCTGGAGAACTTCGACGGCGGCGATCTGAAGGGCGTCATGGTCGATGTGATGTCTGCCATCGGGAATCTCCGCAGCGCCTATACGCAGCTGGTAGAGCTCTTTGCGCCGGTGGGCAATATCCATGACACAGAAGCCGTCGAGGTGTTCCTCGCCGACGACAAGGTGCGTCAGGATTTCTATACTCTGCTCTGTGCCTTCGGCCGGGCGCTGCATTTGGTGCTGAATGCGGAGCAGGCATACAACGCGCTGAGCAAGGAGGAACGGCAGAAGTATCAGGACACGTTCATCTTCTTTTCAAAGGTTCGCCGCAGCGTCAAGCTCCAGTACTGCGACGCCATCGACAACGTAGAGTATGAACCGATGATGCAGAATCTGCTCGACACGCACCTGTCTGTCGCCGGGCTGAAGAAGATCACAAGCCCCATCGACATTCTGAACAAGGACGACTTTGAAAAGGAGCTTGAGGAGCTGGGCTCGCTGCGGTCAAAAGCTGATGCGATAGCCAGCCGGATGACCCGAAGCATCAGCGAGAAGCGCGACGAGAATCCCGCGTACTACGACAGCTTCTCCAAGCGGATCAGGGATGCCCTTGCACTCTACAAGGAAAAGGTTATCTCCGAAGCCGAATACCTTGCCAAGATGCGCACCATCCTGGGGGATTACCACGCCGGCAGGAGCACCGTCAGCTATCCGGAGCGCATCAAGAATAATGTTCACGCACAGGCCTTTTTCGGTGTGCTGACCGCACTCTTTGACGAGGTGGAGGACGAACGGATTACACCCGATTTCGTTGCAGAGGTTTCCGAGGAGATCACAAAAATCGTCGCCTCCCACAGTCAGGTGGACTGGACGAACAACAAGACCATCCACGACCGCATTTCACAGGACATCGACGATCTGTTCTACAAATACGAAAAGGAGCATGGTCTGAAGCTCTCGTTCGATCTCATCGACAAGATCATCGACAATGTCAAGACTGTTGCCCTGCGGAGGTTCTGAGCGATGGACATCACCAGTCAACGAGTCCTAACCGCCAAAGGGCACGAAATCCTATTCAATCTCGAAAGAAAGCCGGTCAAAAACCTCAATCTGCGGGTGCGGAAGGATGGCAGCGTGTGGGTTTCAGCAGATCCGGGCGTCCCCTGCGGGGAAATCGACGCCTTTGTTGTCAGCAAGGCCCCGTATATTCAAAAGGCCCTTGACCACTTCCATGAGATGGCGCAATACAGGCCTCAGCCGAAGCAGTACGTCAGTGGCGAGGCATTCAACATTCTGGGTCGAGGTCTGCGCCTGCAGGTCACACAGGCCGCAAAGGATTCCATTTCAGCGGACGGCGTCTACATCCATCTAGGTGTTCGGGATCTCCACGATATCGAAAGGAAGCGGCGCGTCGTCAACAGATTTCTGGGCCAGCAGTGCAGAACGGTATTTGGCGACGTGATGGATGCGCTGTATCCGTCGTTTCAAAAATACGGCGTGCAGAAGCCTTCTCTGAGAATCCGGGACATGGAAACGCGCTGGGGCTCCTGTCTGGCGAAGAAGGGAATCATCACACTGAACAAGCGTCTCCTCGAAGCACCAAGGCACTGCATTGAATATGTCGTCATGCACGAGCTTTGCCATCTGGTTCACCCCAACCACTCCAGGCAGTTTTATGCCTTTCTCACGATGCTGATGCCGGACTGGAAGGAACGGAAGCAGTATCTGGACAAGACCGCAGCCTATTGGCTCTGATCAAGCGCCAATGGGCTGCCGTCTTTTGCATATGCTACCTCACATACAGCCACACATTGTTGTATGCATACTCTCTCGCATCTTCTTCACTGGAGCGCGTAAAGTACTCTCGTTCTGCTTCGGACGATGTGAATTCTTCCCGCCACGCTCTCGCCGCCCGGTAATAATCATTCGTCAAGACCAGTTCACTGTCCCAGTCTATTATCTGCACCACATCATGCTGGAAGCAATGTTTCAGTTCATATTGTCAATGATTATTTTTTAATTACAATACTGGTAAATCCGCTCAGATGCCTGTGAATATCAACGAATCTTTCTATGACAACACATGCCAGATTATTAGGTTATACGGAACCGGAGCTCTCCTTACCCCAAGTTATCAACACCACATTGTCCCCTTACCTGCATTCTGCCAGGTGAAACGCAGTCTTGTCAGGGTTCAGCACCATCAGTTTCCAACTAGCAGTGAATTATAAAGCTCTCATCTCTATTCTCATTTTCTATCACGGAATGGCCTTCCTTTCCCTCGCATGCTCATCTGTTTTTTGAACAGCCTGGACTTCTGCATCATGCTTCTGAATGCCCGAACTTCTTCCTCTGTGATCTTCTCCTCCGGGATCTGCATCTGAGCACAAAGCTGTTTCAAAAGCACTGTCGTTTCATCCTTTTGATCAAGTATCGAGTGCATCAGCACCTTGATTCCATCCTGTGTAGGCGTTGTTTCATCTGCCGTAGTGGTGTCCTTGCGATGATTCTCCCGGATGGTTTCAGTGATCTCATCCATATCTTCGTGAATGATATACGAAAAGTAATCCGTCTCATTGATTTACGCCACCTCAAGCGTGCGCATATAAACATCCATCTCATCAGGCGCATATTCCTTCATGACCTTCTGGCGCGCCACTTCCAGTACCGTGTTCATATCCTGAATTCGCATATCCGCGATGCGATCTACGACGATCTCGATGTCTGCCATCAGCTGGCGGAATCTGGGGTGCGTCATCATTTCACAGAGCAAGCGGTTATTGATCTTCCCGCTGCGCAGCAGCTCCAATACTTCATCACTCAGATGCAGGGACGCCACGTCCACATCTGAGTGATTTTTTTGTTCTGTCAAGCCCAGGAGATAATCGGTGGATACGCCATAGAACTTTGCCAGCTTATGAATGGCGTAGTGATTGATGTCGCCGCAATCCTCGTTCTCATATTTGCCAAGTGCAGACTTCGATAAGCCGGTCTGCTCCGCCAGCTGTTCCAGCGTCAGCTTCTTATCGATCACACGAAGGTCCTTCAGACGCTCGGCCATTGTCAGTTGAACGTACATTTTCCAGCCTCCATAACCAGTTTCAATCCTATCATACCACATTTCCATAAGCGTGGAAAAACAGGGTTTTTTGCGGGTTTTCCATCGTTTCGGACATAGGCCAAAGCATGGGGTTTGTCAGGTATACTGTCTGCGTTCCACAGAACACAGAACCTTGACAACCCATCCCGAAGCCCTTTGCCCGATATACCGCCATGACCTTCCGGTTACCCCCGCGTCCCCCTGGCAAGCACCTTCCCCGGAAGCAAGCGCCTCTTCAGGACTGACTGTGAGCCAAACAAGGTTTCTAGCCGGGAACAGGCAAGGGACACCCATACAATAGAATTCCAAATAAGAAGCATAACCTTTACTCTAAAAAACTGAAAGAGAGGTACATTATGAAACAGCTTAAGAACATGCAAATCATCGGCATCGACCACGGCTACGGCAACCTGAAAACCGCCAGCGGTATCTTCCCCGCCAGCGTCCTGACCTTCGACCACGAGCCCGTCCAAGCGCAGGACCTGCTGGTTTACGACGGCAAATACCACGTCATCGGCAGCGGACACCGGGAGTTCACCCCGGACAAGGTCAGCAACCCGGATCACTATGTCCTGACCCTCGCCGGCATCGGTCAGGAGCTTTGGAAAAACAGGATGACCAAAGCCCGCGTCTACATCGCCGCCGGTCTGCCCCTGACCTGGGTGGAGTCCCAGCGCGAGAGCTTCCGGGCCTGTCTGCTCCAGAATGATCATGTGGATTTCATCTGGCGCGGTATCGAATACCACGTCGATATCGTGGGTGCGGATGTGTATGCGCAGGGATTCTCCGCCATCGTGCCCATGCTCAGGCAGTTCAAGGGCGTGAACATGCTCTACGACATCGGCAACGGCACCATGAACATCATGACCATTCAGGACAGGCGCGCCGTCATGGACCAGTGCTTCACGGAGAAGTACGGCACCTACCAGTGCATGCTCCGAGCACGCGAGGCCCTGACGCAACGCTTTGGGCGCACTGTGCCGGACGCCATCATTGACGAGGTGCTCCGAAACGGCGACGCAGACATCGGGCGCGACTATGTGGACACCATCCGCGAGGCCGCAGCCGGTTATGCGGCAGAGATCATGCGCAGGCTGCGCGAGCACGAATACGACCCACAGACCATGCGCCTGTGGATCGTTGGCGGCGGCGGATGCCTGCTGCGCCACTTCGGCGAGTTTGACCGTGACCGCGTGACCATCATCGACAACATACACGCCAACGCCGAGGGTTATGAATACCTTGCGGAGCGGCGCCTCAGGCGCGAGGGTATTGCCGGATGAGCCAGATGTTCCGCACCACCCTCCGGCTTGATCTGGACAAGCCTGCCAGCGCAAATGCTGTCGCTCTGCTGCGTCAGCTTCATGCAGAGCGCAGCTTGTCCTACAGCGCGCTGATCGTTCCGGCTGTCAATGCTTATTATGGCAAGCCAACCGTGGATGAAGGCTTGCGGGAGACGATTCGCTCAATCGTCCGGGAGGAGCTGGCAGCTCCCTCTGTTCAGCTTGGCGATCTGCTGCAAACGCTGAACATAGTCACATCTTCGGCAGCTCCTTCTCCCATCCGAAGTGATGAGCCTGACGACGACGATCTCGACGATGCGCTGGACAGCTTCGGTTGCTGATGCTCTTTGGTGCTCATACGCACTACAATTCCATCTCCAGCTTCGTATCGCGCGATACCTTTGGCACCAGAACGCACCATCCCCGCAAAGCAGGAAGCCATGCCGTCAAAAGCATGGCTTCCTGTCTTTGAGCCGGGTGTAGGGCGGCAGCGCCTACCGGGTGTGCAGAGGGCAGCGCCCCTTGCCCGGTGTCCAGAGGCGGAGCGCTCTGGCCCACGGCACTTTGCTGGATTCCGCAGGAAGACAGAAAGTGTCATAGTGGGTAGTTACACTTTCGCAGAAAGTGCCGTGCCCCCGTCACCCCGTGCCCCAAACGAACCATCATCACACCCACGAAAGAAAGGAGGTGCTTCCATGGCAAGAAACGATGGCGTGGATCGCACCACCGTCCGCAACCAGCCCCGAACGGAGAGCAACATTGCAGACGCCGAAGCTCACAACGAGCGACAGAAAGCCTGCTACCAGAACGAGGATATCGTCCCCGAACGCAGTCATCTGAACATCCACTTCAAGGAGCCTTCCGGCAGCTATCAGGAGATGTTCCGGCAGATGGAGCAGGACGGCACCATCTCTACCCGGGGTCTCAAGCAGGACGCCGTCCATTATGGCGAGCTGGTTTTCGATGTCAATTCGGCCTATTTCCATAATCACGGCGGCTACGAGTTTGCGCAGGCATTTTATGCCGAGGCGTACAAGGCCGCCGTCGATATTGTCGGCGGCGAGCAGTACATTCTCTCCGCCGTCACGCACGCCGACGAGCGCAGCCAGGGCATGAGCAAAGCCATCGGCTACGACGTATGGCACTACCATCTCCACGTGGTCTATGTGCCCGTCGTCGAAAAGCAGATTCTGTGGTCGAAGCGCTGCAAGGACCCGGCGCTGGTCGGCACCGTCAAGGAGACCGTCATGCAGATCAGCCACAGCAAAAAGTGGCAGTCCAGTCCCGTGCTGGATGAGTTCGGCGAACCCATGTGCACGAAAACCGGCAAGATCATTCTGAAGAAATCCTACAGCATTTTGCAGGATCAGTACCACGACGCCATGTTCGCTGCGGGCTATGCGTCCACCAGCGTTCCAAAGAAGATATCCAACATCATCGAGCTTCTGAAAATCACGGCACACATCGACGACTTCCCGCCACGGACCGACCGGATTCATGTGGCGAACGGGACGCTGTTTCTGGATGGCTCGTATTCCGCATCCAATGACGAAATCGTGCGCAGCCGCTTTCCGGTGGCCTACAACACTTCCGCGCCCAGCCCGGAAGTGTGGTTGCGTTTTCTGAGCAGTCTTCTGTATGAAGATGACATTCCCACCCTGCAGGAATACATTGGTTACTGCCTGATTCCCAGCAACAAGGGCCAGCGCATGATGGTCATTAAGGGCAGTGGCGGCGAGGGCAAATCACAGATCGGCACCGTTCTGTCTCACCTCTTTGGCTGCAACGTTAAGGACGGCAGCGTGGGCAAGGTGTCCGAGAACCGCTTTGCCCACGCCGATCTGGAGCACATCCATCTGCTGATCGACGATGACATGCGCATGGAAGCCCTGCGTCAGACCAACTACGTCAAGTCGCTGGTCACCGCGCAGGGGCGCATGGATCTGGAAAAGAAGGGCAAGCAGAGCTATCAGGGCTGGATGTTCGCCCGGCTGCTGGCGTTTTCCAACGGCGACCTGCAATCCCTCTACGACCGCAGCAACGGCTTCTATCGCCGCCAGCTGATTCTGACCACCAGGGAGCGCCAGCCAGATCGCGTGGATGACCCCGACATCGCGGAAAAAATGTGCTGCGAGCTGGAAGGCATCTTTCTCTGGGCCTTTGAGGGTCTGCAGCGTCTGGTGGCGAATCATTTCCGCTTCACCGAAAGCGTCCGCGCTCGTTCCAACCGGGAAACGATTAAGCAGGACGCCAACAATGTGCTGCTTTTTATGGAGGCCGGGGACTACATCCGGCTCACGCCAGAAGGAAAGGTTGGCTCGCAGGAGCTCTATGAGATTTACACCGTCTGGTGCCGTGAGAACGGCTTTTCACCGCTCAAGAACCGGAGCTTTTCGGAATTCCTGATTGCCAATCAGAAGAAATACAGCATCGAGCACTCCAATAACCTGACGAACCTCGTCGGCCGCCGCGTGTGGGGCTTTACCGGCATTAAGCCTGTGCTAAGGCTCCCGCTCAGAACGGCAGACGGATGGCAGCGCGATTGCTCGGATGATAACCCGTTTATTTGAAATTCCCTATAAGTGAGAATTTCCGCGATTCTCTGTGTACATACGTACACACATACAAAGGGATTGTACACATGTACGTATGTACGCAGTGGATTCGCATATCTGCAGGAACAAGAAAGGAACACTGAACCTCTATGCACCCACCACCGATCAACCCTTTATTGGAGGAATCATGGCTTTGCTCAAAAGAACGCCTGAACAGAACGCCGCCTTTGAGCGGTGCGTCGGCTTTCTTGCCGAAATGATCGAAAAGTACAGCGGGAAGGTGGAGTTTCCCGTTCTTCCCGCTGACAGCAAAACGAGTTGGGACAGTTTATCCAATCCATCATCTCAAACAAATTCAGAAGAACCATTGACAAATGATATAGCTGCGTAATAAAATGCAGTTGGGACAAAATGCACGAACAGTTACTGCACGATTGACAGGAGGTGCACCATGCTTCAGAATCATCCTGCTCCTGAGAGCCGCACGCTGCCCCAACATATCACTGACGAGCACAACGGCCTGAGCTGCACCCTTCACGGCGATTATTACTTTCCGGATCTGGAGCTTCCGGAGCAGCAGCCCATCGGCAAATGGGGCCGGCTGCACCTCCGGAACCTGAAATCGAACCATCCGGGTCATTTCCAAAGGCTTCTGCTCACGGGAGCACTGAATGCCTATCTGCACACTGTCGATGAGCAGACCAGCGAGCGTTTCGATGTTCTCATGAAGGGATATGCCCAAAGCTGGGGCATCACCGAAACCCTGAAGGCTGAAGATCCCATAAAGTGGGTCGGGCTCATGAATCTGGCGCGCGCCGAAGCGGAGCACAACGTGATGACCGAAATCATCTGCGCCTGAACCACCTTCCTTCACCGGCT
>OGQM01001459.1_pt1 | contig 16563 bp, 14 predicted proteins | sample 1553191 | NCBI WGS metagenome assembly OGQM01 (sample SAMEA2579954, study PRJEB22360) | human gut metagenome | biome: human gut; feature: human-associated habitat; material: faeces | place: Denmark | collected 2008/2010 | reverse complement strand
TTACCAAGTGCGACAAGTGCAAACGCTGCGAAGCCAAGTGCCAAAACGAAACCTGTCCCGAAAACGCCGTCTGCGAATATGAGGCCTGTACCTGGCGTTACTGCGACCCGTACGCATGCAAAGTCGGATATAAATATTTTTGCAAAGCCCCCGAAAGTACTGATTGCAAAACTCTCGGCTACAATCAGGTTCCTTCTGACTGCCCCGGCGCCATAACCATCAAATGCCCCTATGACGACCAACTGGTTTATTGTCTCCCAGATGACGGAACTTGTTGTGAAATCTGCAAAGACTTCCCCGAAGAAACCGTCAAACCGGGGTACATTGCCGCTGACACCTGTTCTTGTTGCGAAAAAGTCTTTTACAAACTCAAAGAAAACCCCTGCTCCGGCTTTTTAGAATGCCCCTTTGGCGGTGCCGACGGCGCATCTTCATGCCAAAGCGGCTCTAAGATGATGTATTCCCGATGCAAGGACTGCCCCAACGCCTGCGAAGGCAAAACAACTTGCCCGCAAGGCGCTGTCTGCCGCTATGACGATTGTTCCAAAACTTACTGTCCCACAGGATGTCAGACCAACTATCAAAACTTTTGCGGCACAGTCCATACCGACTGCCAGTCCCTGGGATATATTTTGCCCGGCTTTGAATGTGAAGGCAAAGACCTCTTAAAATGTCCTTATGATTCTGACTGGGTTATGTGTGTGGAAAAAGACCTCGGAGACTGCTGCCGAAACTGTCAGAAGCTTCCTTATGAAGGCAAACTCCCCGATGGTTATATTCAGACACAGAAATGCGAATGCTGCGGCAAAGTATACTATGACGGCCTTCCCAACACATGTGATGGATTCCTTGAATGCCCTTACGGCGGTGCAGACGGCGCTTCTTCCTGCCAAACACCGGAAGAAACCCTATACAGCAAATGCAAAGACTGCCCCAATGCCTGCGAAGGCAATACAACCTGCCCGCAAGGCGCTGTCTGCAAAAAGGACGATTGCTCGGAAACTTATTGCCCTTACGCCTGCCAAACCCACTACCAAAATTTCTGCACGCCTCCGGAAACAGATTGTCAGGCCTTGGGATATCAGCTTTGGGATTTCAATTGCGTCAACAAAAACATCTTAAAATGCCCTTATGATACAAACTGGATTATGTGCGTCTCGCCCTGACCAAAGGAGAAATTAAAGAATCACCCGCTGATTAAAACCCAAAAAACAGGAGAAAGAAAATGAATAAACCACCCTTTAGGGCAGCAAAATTCTGCCCGGCAGCCGCAGGCGCCGCCTTGTTCCTGCTGCCGCATACCGCACTCGGACAAACCTCAGACATTACCTGTACCGCCGCCCCGGACTGCGCCTCTTTGGGCTATACCAAATCCGTGGACCAATGCCCAGACGGCGGCATGAAATGCCCCTTCGATTCCAGCAAGATGTTTTGCGTTTCTGCCGGAAATATGGATTTTGTATTCAAAAACCCAATTGCCGTCGGACATATCGTTTATTCTGACGGAACGACCTCCGCCAGCTATAACTCTAAAAAATTACCGATTGGTATCGTGGTTTATGTCCACCACAGCCCGCAAAAAAACCATGGTCTGATTCTGGCCATAGATGCCCCCATGCCCCGGACACGGGCCGAAGCAATCCTTTACTGCGATTCATATGTAACGAAAGGCACCCAAGTCGGAGACTGGCACCTGCCTGATGCCGGTGAAGCCTGGATGTACACAAACGCAAACCCCGATTATGCTTTAAGTAGTTTTAATAATTTTTTGGCCAATATTGTCGGAGGGGATACATTAGAGATGAAATTCTCAAATTTCTTCGGATACAACAGTAGCTACATAAACTATTGCAACAAACATTCTTATGTATCCGGCAACTGTTCTGCACCAAGGAATACATCATATTATCCCTGGACAAGCACCGATAACTATAGCATACCAACCAATCAAATACTTCCACAATTAAATCATAATTTTAGTTATAATAACAACAACTATTCAAGTTACTTCAACAACTTCCGTTGTGTGGCTGAATTTTAAGGAGAAAAGCCATGAAATACATCTTAACAACCTTTGCTTTCATAACCGCTCTTCTCTGCTTGACCCCTTGGGTTCAGGCAGTAGAAGTCGGCGACATTTTTTACCATGACGGCAGCTTTGATAAAACCGTTAAAGATGATAAGGTACCGGTCGGCCTGGTTTATTGGGTTTCAGAACGCCGTGACCATGGTTATATCATGACTCTCGACCAACCGGCCAAAATGACCTATGTTTCCGCCGATTCATATTGCAACAGCTATGTAACCCTCGGCACCGCCAAAGGCGAGTGGAAACTTCCTACCTTTATAGAATTATTGCGCATGGGTAACGAACGAATTAACGGTGTCTCCAATACCAAATTCACCACCCTCAACAACAAACTCAAAACCCTGCCTACCGGTCAGGCTCTGGTTGCTGACGAACTTTATTGGATCAGATCACGTGCCTACGCACTAACTTATCTTAACAAATTCGGTTTTACGACGAATGCCCAAAACAGCGGCCTGTTCTACCCGCGTTGCATGAAAGGATTTTAATCGGTTCTGTCTCAGAAATATTATTATGTTATGCAATTTCTTTCGCTGTCCTGTCGGTAGCGTTCGCGCCTGCAGGACAGTTTTTTCTCTCTAACCTCTCTTTCCCCCTAAGCAAAATCTCCCCCTCCACCGCCTGCCCATAAACCATATTGTCATCATGTTTTCGCTCGTCCCCGAAACGATAAAAACAAACCGCAGGCAACAAAAAAGGAGGTTTCCGACGGAAACCTCCTCGACTTTTTCCAATCTGGCTAAGCTGATTTTTTCTTAGCCGTTTCTTTCTTGGTTTTCGGTTCTTTTTCAGCCTTGGCTTCTTTTTTAGCCTTAGGCTCTTTCTCTGCCTTAGTTTCCTTTTTGGCAGCAGCCTTAGCTTTTTTGGCCGGCTGGGCCTCCTCGTCAAATTTATACAAATCTTCAACCGAAACAATCTTTTCGTTCAGCTTGACCTGTCCGAGAATATGGTCGACGATTTTTTCTTCAAAAATCGGCGCCTTCAAAGATTCAACCGCCTGTTTATTCTTCAAATAAAAGTCAAACACGGCTTTTTCTTGCCCCGGATACTTGCGAGCCTCGGCCATAATTGCCTTATTGATGTCATCCGGTTCAACCGAAATCTTCGCTTCTTTGCCGACTTCCGAAAGCAGCAAACCAAGCTTAACCCGGCGAACGGCAATATTTTTATATTCTTCCTTCAGGGCATCTTCAGACTTGGCCAAATCTTCGGCATCAAGCTGGTTATTCTTCTTAGCCTGTTCATACTGCGCATAAATAGACTTAAATTCGGCATCGACCAAACCCTGAGGAACATCAAAGTTATAAGCATTGTCCAAAGCGTCCAGCAAAGCCTTTTTGAGTTTCATGCGGGAAGCCTGTTCATAATCGCCTTTAATGCGCCCCGAAATGGCTTCGCGAAGCTTTTCCAGGCTTTCTTCGCCCAAAGACTTGGCAAACTCGTCATCAAGCTTAACTTCTTTCGGCTCCATCAGCTCTTTAATTTCAACTGCAAACACCGCGTCTTTGCCAGCCAGATTTTTAGCATGATAATCTTCGGGAAACTTGACTTTGACATCAACCTTATCACCGGCTTTTTTGCCAATCAGCTGATCTTCAAACCCCGGAATAAACGAACCGGAACCCAGTTCCAGAGGATAATCGTTACCTTTGCCGCCCTGGAACTCAACACCGTCAACCGAACCGACAAAGTCAATAACCGTTGTATCGCCTTTTTTGGCGGCGCGGTCTTCGGTTACTTTGGTTCTCTCGCGGCGGGATTGCGCAATATAGTTCAGAGCTTTGTCAACCTCTTCGGCAGCAACATCAGCCATATACTTGTCCAGAGCAATGTCCTCAAACTTCCCGGCTTTGATTTCCGGCAGGTTTTCCAAAGAAACCTCAAATTCCAAATTTTCCCCGTCCTTAAACGCCGTAATCTTAATGTCGGGCATCATCGCCGGGCGCAGATTTTTATCCTTAATCAGCTCATCGGTAGACTTTCTGACCAAATCTTCCAAAACCTCGCCTTTGACCGAAGCAGCATATTTCTGCTTCAGCATCGAAACCGGGGCTTTTCCGGCCCGGAAACCGGGAAGTTTGACCGTTTTGGCGATTTCATTGATTTTGGCATCGACTTCTTTCTCAAAATCCTGAGCCGGAACCATCACTTTGTACTCTTTTTTTAAGCCTTCAGACTTTAACTCTGTTACATTCATTTTATTTTTCTCTAAAAAGATTGGGTTAAAAACCAGCCCCGTAAACGGAACTGGTGCGGACGGAGGGACTTGAACCCCCACGGCTTGCGCCACCAGAACCTAAATCTGGCGTGTCTGCCAATTTCACCACGCCCGCAGTTTCACAGTATTAATTGCCTTGCATACTACATAAAATAAATTTTAAATCAAGCCAAAATTAACAAAGCAAACAAAATTATTGTAATATAAGTTAATATTGTCTATGATGCGCAAAGAAGAAGATTTTTAAAGGAGTAAACCTGTGTTTTCCGCTCAAAGCATCCGAAACATTTCTTTTCTGGCCGTTGCCGCCTGCCTGTCTGCATCCTGCAGCCTGGTCAAAAAGCATACCAGTCCGGAAACTTACAATACGCTGACTTTCAGCGACGGCGGCGTTGAAGAAGCCCGCCTGGCGACTGTCGCCTATTCGCAGGGAAACTTCTCCGAAGCCGAAAACCACGTCATCAATGCTTTGAACGAAAACCCCAAAAATCCCCAGGCTCTGATTGTCGGTGCCTTGGTATACGAACAGCTCGGCCGGCCAAACCGCGCCCGCCAGTACTATGAAGACCTGATGATCTACGGCGGCAACGAAACGACGGTCCTTGGCTCCAAAAGCGGCACGCCGGCCAAAATGACTGACGTCGCCAAACAGCGCCTTCGCCTGATTAACGTCAAACAGAGCAAGCTGGTAATCGAAGACCAAAACGGCGTCAAAATCTTCAATATCAGTACCGAAGCCGGAAAAACCCAGCGCCGTTCCGCAATTGAAGAAGCCCTGTTCCTGCGTGAAAAAAAGAACATCGCCGACAACCGGCCCAGCAGCGCTGAAGAGCTGAAAGCCGTTGAAGTTTTGTTCAACGATCAGGAGCAAAACATCATTTCCCGCTTTTTGATTCTAAAAGAACTGGCCGAAAAAGACCTGGTTACCAAAGAAGAATTTTTGAACGCCCGCAATACCAATATCGGCGGTCTGCTGCCCCTGACCCACACGCCGCCGGCATACGGAGTCGACAAATCGGTTCCGTCGCCAGATTTGATTATTGAACGTATCAATGCCCTCAAAGAAGCCGTCGAATCCCGGGCCATCACCCCGCGTGAATTTTCGGCGGAACGCGACGTTATCATCGAGGCTTTGCTGCCGCCCTCCCCCCGCCGGCGGCTGAAACCCAAAGCCCCTTCGCGCGACATCCTTGGAGCGGCCAAAGACCTGCGTAAGCTCGAAATTCTGCAGGACTTGCAGTTGATTACCACCAAGGAAAAGGAAAAAGAAAAACAAGCGGTCGAAAAATACCTCGGTGTCAACCGTTCCCAGCCGAAATCCATGGCAACAACGGCCAAACCGGAACCGGCAACGGAAAAAAATGCCGCTCAGAATATTCCTCATGAAGCCATGCCGGTTGCCCGGGTTGCCACACCGACCCTGACCGCCCCCAAACCGGAAGTCGTCGAAAGCAAAGTTGAGATTATTACTGCCGCACCGCTGGCCGAAACCGCTCCGGAACCGGCGCCCGCACCGCAGCCACTGATTCCCAACGTCAGCAGCCCTTTTTGACTTTTAACCGCTAAAATACGAATAAAATAATGTCTGATACCAAAGTTAATCCGCGCAAAACTTTTGCGATTATTTCCCACCCTGACGCCGGCAAAACTACCCTGACCGAAAAACTGTTGCTTTTCGGCGGTGCCATTCAGCAGGCCGGAGCCGTCAAAGCTCGCGGCGAAGCCCGCCGCGCCCGTTCCGACTGGATGAAAGTCGAACAGGAACGCGGAATTTCCGTCGCCTCATCCGTAATGAGTTTTGAATACAAGGACATCAGTTTCAACCTGCTCGATACCCCCGGACACGAAGACTTCTCCGAAGATACCTACCGGGTATTGACAGCAGTCGATTCCGCAGTCATGGTTCTCGATTCGGCCAAAGGTATTGAAGCACAAACCAAAAAACTGTTTGAAGTCTGCCGTCTGCGCGATGTGCCGATTATCACTTTTATCAACAAGCTAGACCGCGAAGGCATGGACCCGTTCCTGCTTCTGGACGATATTGAAAAAACGCTGGCAATGGAAGTAACGCCGGCCAGTTGGCCGATTGGCATGGGCAAAGATTTTCTCGGCTGCTATGATTTATTTAACGACCGTCTGATTTTAATGAACAAAACCGGTGACAAGTCGCAAATCAACGCCACCATCGAAACCTGTGAAGGCTTAAACGATCCCAAGCTTGACAGCCTGTTGCCGGCACATGCGGTTGCCAAGCTGCGCGAAGACGTGGAGATGGTCAAAGAGCTTTGTCCCCGTTTCAGCCTGGAGAATTATCTTGCCGGGGTTCAAACGCCGGTCTTCTTCGGCAGTGCCATCAACAATTTCGGTGTCCGCGAGGTCTTGGAAGGCCTGCATGAAATCGCTCCGACACCGCGGCCGCAGCCGACCGCCGAACGCACCGTCACCCCGGAAGAAAACAAAGTTGCCGGTTTTATCTTCAAAATCCAAGCCAATATGGATCCCAAACACCGCGACCGCATCGCTTTTATGCGCATTTGTTCCGGCCATTTCAAACGCGGCATGACCCTGACTCAGGTTCGTACCGGCAAAGGTCTGAAAGTCCCAACCCCGGTCATGTTCCTGGCACAGGAAAGAGAACTGGCCGAAGACGCCTACCCCGGCGACATTATCGGCATTCCCAACCACGGGCAGCTTCGGATCGGAGATACCCTGACCGAGGGAGAAAAACTGCATGTCACCGGAATTCCGAGCTTTGCGCCTGAACTGCTCAAAAGCGTCCGGGCGCTTGACCCGCTCAAATCAAAACACCTGGGAGCGGCTTTGCAGCAAATTGCCGAAGAAGGCGGTGCCAGCGTCTTTAAGCCGATTGTCGGCTCGGAATGGATTGTCGGGGTTGTCGGAACGTTGCAATTTGAAGTTATGGCCGACCGGATTAAAAACGAATTCAACATTCCGGTCATGTTCGAGCCGACCCAGTATTATACGGCCCGCTGGATTGAATGTCCGGATAAAAACGTCTTTGAAAAATTCCGCAACGCCTCTCAGCTGAATCTGGCTGAAGACCACGACGGCGAATTGGTGTTTTTGGCGCGCAATGCCTGGCACTTGGGAAAAGTTCACGAAGATTTTCCGGAAATCGTCCTCAAAAAAACCCGCGAACAGGTTCTCTGAAAATCCGGCCGCTTCCTGCGGCCTTCTTATTTTCCGGACGGACAGTTCCAAAAACGGCAGCCGACATAATTTCTGACACTCCGAACCTTTCCGTCGTCATAAAAAGCGGCACCGCCTGTTTCCTGCGTATCCAACAACCGCCCGTCGACTTCCAAACGCCCGTCTTTATAATATCTATAACGCCCGGCATAAAGGCAATAATCCTGAAAACAACGCAAATCAATCCATTCCGGGTAAAACTTTTTGCCTTTCCAGATCAAGGAAAGCTTGCGATTCGCCTCTTTAGGCAATTTATCATTGGCGGTTTTCTCCAGCCACATCTGTTTGTTAAAGACCTTTCCCCGCCGAGGCAAAATAACCAGTTTTCCGGCATTGTCCCGAACCGCAAACAACATTCCGTCCGCACTAATCATCGCCTGCGGCGCTTCTACGGTCAATATACTGAGAGCGCCGGCAACAATCGCCGCCCAACCCCACCTTCGCCACGGCAGCTGCCAAATTGCCAGCCATAATCCGCCAAACACCATCAGCAGCAAACCCCAGAACGGCATCGCCAAAACCTGATATCCCGCCTCCGGAAGTCCGGCAACCCAGGCCGTAATCTCGTTAACCTGACGGACACCCCAGCCGACAAGCTTCAGCGGCAGATAATCCAGCCCCAAAGGCATCATCAATAAGGCAATCAAAACAAACGGCATAATAACCAGCCCGATAACCGGGCCGGCCAACAAGTTGCCGAGCGAAGTATAAACCGCAATCCGATTAAAATGATAAATGCCGAAAGGCAGCGTCGCCAAACTGGCAACCAAATCCGAAACAACAATCCCGGCCAAATATGCCCAGACAATACGCACCGCCCTGCCAGTTATTCCGATTGTTCCCGCATTTCCGCCGTTAAGAAAACGATGCAGCCGGCCGGCAAACTTTTCATAAAAGGCAATCAGCATAACTACTGCCGCAAAAGACATCTGAAAACTTGCCCCGATTAACGCCTGCGGAGAAATAATCAACACAATCAGGGCCGCCCACGAAATTGTTTTCATCGAAATTGCCTTGCGTCCGATTAAAACGCCGGCCAAAACGATCAAAGTCATAATAAAAGCCCGCTGGGTCGGAACTTCCGCTCCTGATATCAACAGATAAAAAAAGCTCAGAAATATTGCCGCCACCGCCGAAATCTTCTTAGAATCATAACGCAGCGCCAACGGCGGAACCAGAGCCACCAGCAAACGGATGAGAAAAAACATCAGTCCTGCCAGCATTGTCATATGCAAACCGGAAATCGACAGAAAATGCGCCAACCCGGAATCCCGATAGTTATTGGTAATTTTCCGGCTGATTCCGCCGCGCTCGCCGGCCACAACAGCCGCCGTAATCCCGGCCTCGTCAGGCGGCAGAATTCTGTTGATGCGCTCGACAATCCGCCGTCGCAAATTTTCAATGCCGCGCTTGATTCCGGAACCCCGGGCGCCTCTGTTTTCACATTCAACCCAACTTGCACTAGCCATGGCATAGCCTGTTCCGCTCAAACCTTCCAGAAAAAACTTGCGGTCAAACTGATAGCCGCCGACCATGGACGCCGCCGGAAGCGGCATCAGCTTCGCCACCAACTCCGCACAGTCTCCGCTTTTAAGCCCGGATTTTTTGGTCCTAAGCGCAATCCTGTAATTCCCGTAATATTCTTTGCCGTCAAAATTCCGCGGATTTTGCAGGGTCAAACGTTCCATGCCGCGATAATTATGATCAATATTAACAATTTTCCCGTTCAGATAATCAACCGTCGGCTCATGCAATATCCCCTGCTTTTGCTGATAAATAGTTTTCAGCTGAATATTCACAAATCCCGCAGCCACAACTGCAACGGCGGCCAGAAACATCAGCCTGAAATAATTGAAACGCCATAAAAACGCCATGACAATCAACACTTCGACGCCTATGGCCGAAACCCATAGCGACGGTTCGACCGGCAACAAAAAATACCCGCCGATACCGCAGCCAAACAACACCGGCAACCACAAAAACCAACGTTCCTGCTCCGCTAAAAAACATTCTTTGATTTTATGAAAAAATACATACATATTCTCTCCGCCTTCGTTTGTAATATATTAAACATTTTATGCGAAGATAAAACAAAATAATCAAGCAGAGGATAAGTAGATGAAAAAAATCATTTATGTTTTAGCCGTTTTATTGCTCGGCGGCAATGCCAACGCCGCTATTCGCAGCATTGTAGACTGGGACGGCGGCAGCAACCCTTACCAACCGGGAAACATCAGCGTCAGCGGCGAAAATCTCAAGACAAAATGTTCTGACGCCTGCCCCGGCTATGATCTTAAAACCACAACCTGCAGCTATGGCCAAAAACTGGTGCATTGCTCGGTTCCCGGCTGTGGTTACTACAACAAATGCGTCGCCTTGAGCAGCGAAGAATTGAAAGACCCGCTTCCGGATCCGTTAGAAACAATCGACGTTGACGAAATCTATAATGAAATCGTTGAAGAGCAAAAAGAAGAACAGGAACTTCAAGACACCATTGACGACATACGAAACAGTTTATAAAAAAATTCCCGGGTTTCCGGGAATTTTTTATAGACTAAAGGCTGCCCGTCTCCCGACGGCCAGCCTTGAAAGATAACTGGAAATTAAAAAAAAATTATCTCTCGCAAACCTCCAAAATCGGAGATTTTTTCAAACCGATGGCATACTTCGGTTCCGGCACAAACACCTTTCGATGCAGGGAATCACACTCCTGCAACATGTAGGAACGCCCATCGGCATACCGAAAAACCGTCCCCGCCTCGGCCTGTTTGAATACCCCTTCCGACGGACAGAAAACTTTATTTCCGTTCAAAGTCAAATAAAGAGTTTCACTTTCTTTCTCTGTCCCCAAAGCCTTTTCCCAAGCCTTCTTAGAAATTCTGATTTGCCAAACCGGAATCAGACAATTCTTCACTTCTCCGTCAGACAGGGAAACCGAAAAAACCAACTGCCCCGGCCAAACGTCTGCATAAGAAACCCCTACCTTGCGATACTCGCTAAGTGCTTCCCGTTCGGATAATGCTTTCAAAACCTGATACGCGGATAAAACTAAATCGTTCATAACACAAATAATTTAAAATTAATAAAAACAAATATAACAAATTATGTTTGTACTATAACAGATTAAAATCAGCTTTCAAGCCGCAAAAACATTCATAAAAACACAAAAAGTTGCCGATTGTTTCAATCAGACAACTTTTTGCAAGCCAATGCCGGTCACAAGTCCCGGGGAATAATGACCTTAAGATAACGAACTGATTTTAAATATTTTCTCTCAAAACGGAATCTCCGTTCAACCGGAGAAAAATACGTCATGGAAACAATCGTATCGTTACCCAAAATAAGCCCCTCGCTCGGGTCTAATCCAATGCAGGAACAATGTCGGGGCCGCTCAAGAATTTCTCCGGTATCCATCCGCAAAAAAACGCTTTTGTGATGCATCTCCAGCTTCCAGCAGGCCAAACGCATTTCGGTATAAGTCTTCCGAAAAACCACACGTTCCAACTTAACCGGAAACACCTCTTCCGGTACGGCATCATAACCGGATTGAGAAAACAGCTTTGCCGCCTTCTCATTGTCCAAAATCAAAAATTCAGCACTCATAAATAAAAAAAATTTTAAATATTATCAAACTAAACCCGGCTGACAGGGGCAACAATTTCTTCCCACAATGCCTCTCCCACCAAAGACGGGTCATCAACATCACGCCAAAGGTATTTTCCATTCTCCAGCCTTAAAAATTTAAACCGGATGCTGTCATACAGCCGTACTCCCTGCAACGGGCGGATCGGTGTCAGTTTATCCGGACGAAACTCAAAAAGCTCGGCCTGATCCATTCGGAGATATTTCTTTGTCCCCATAAGGCGAAATTCCCAACAGGGGACGCACCAATGATTAACTCCCGGAGCAAAAGTCCGTTTCAAATAATAGGGCTTAAACGAAGAAACTTCAACAATGTCCAAACCGATTGACTTAAGAAATGCCATAGCGTCTTCAATCGTCCATGCTGTCTTTTTGTTCATAAAAAATAATTAAATTAATGATGTTATAAAAAAAAATAAATAAAAAACGGCCTTTAAAATATCGCGCTGAAAATGAATGTCAAGATTATTTTTTCAATCAAATAACCACGAAACTAGAGTAAAATATAGAAATACGAGGTTTTGTAAAAATTCGGATAGTGCAGCAAGTAATAAGATTTAAGGGGAAATTTTTTTAAGCGTAGATAGACCTACGTGACTAAAAAATTTTCCTCGATAATTATATATTAATTGCCCGCTAGACAAGGTTTTGTAAAAATTCGGATAGTGCGGCAAGTAATAAGATTTAAGGGGAAATTTTTTTGAGCGTAGATAGACCTACGTGACTAAAAAATTTTCCCCGATAAATCTGTATTAATTGCCCGCTAGACGAGTTTTTTTAAGTTGAGGACGCGCTCCGTAGCCTTAATCGCTGCCTTTACCTGGTCGGAAGAAACAGCATGAGTCACTAAACCGTTGTCCCATTTGATAACCGCTTCAACCAGCGAATTGGAATTGCCGCCGGGAGGAATGGTAATTTCAAAATCGACCAGTTTGGGTATTTCCAAATCCATCTGCGGCGACAATTTGCGCAACGCGCACATAAATGCATCATAACCGCCGCTGCCTTGCGAAGTTTCCTCATACAGCTTTCCGTTATATTCAACCTGGATATTGGCACAGGGTTTCATCTGCATTGTTGTCGTTACCACACAGTTTTTAACCCGGAAATTTTTATAGCGCTGTCCGCCCAGCATATCCGAAACCAAAAACGGCAAATCTTCTACCGTCACGTTTTTCTTCAAATCTCCCAGTTCCACAATCTTTTGTAACAGCTTTTCTTTTTGGTCGTCATTCAGATTAATCCCAAGCTTCTCCAGATTCATCTCCAGGCTGGCTTTGCCCGACAATTTTCCCAGTGCATAACTGCGGTTGCGGTCAAAACGGTCGGGCGTCAGCCGGCTGACATATAAATTGCCCTTTTTGTCGCCGTCGGCATGAATTCCCGCCGTCTGGGTAAAAACATCTCCGCCCAATATCGGCATATTGGCGGCAATGCGCTTACCGCTGAAAGTCTCAACCAAAATACTGATGTCTTTTAGCTTCTTTTCATTAATGCCGCAGTCAAAACCGGTATGATCCTTAATCGCCGCCGCCACCTGCGCCAAATCGGCATTCCCCGTACGCTCGCCCAAACCGTTGACCGTAACGTGTACCCCGCTGATCCCGGCCCGAACCGCCGCCAGCGTATTGGCCGCAGCCATTCCGTAATCGTTGTGGGCATGGAATTCAAAACGCAATTCCGGAAAACGTTTTACCGTTTCGGAAATATACGCCTCTGTCTCAAAAGGATTCAAAACCCCCAGGGTATCCGGCAGCAAAATGCGCTCAAACCCAAATCCGGCGTAAGCCTCAAGCATTTTCCACACATAATCCGGACTGTTCCTGACGCCGTTGGACCAGTCTTCCAGATAGACGTTGCAGCCAAATCCCTTTTCATGGGCATAGTCAACCGTCCGGCGCACATCCTGCAAATGCTGCTCCAAGCTTTTTTTCAGCTGCAATTCGCAATGCTTTTGCGATCCCTTGGTCAAAAGGTTAATCCGCCGGCAACCGGTCGGCAGCAACCAATCGACCGATTTGCAATAATCGGTAAAGCTCAAAACTTCAATCTGTTTTTCAAACCCCGAAGCCGACGCCCAATCCATAATCATCGCCAGGGCTTTCTGCTCCTCCGGGCTGACCCGCGCCGAAGCAACCTCGCAGCGCGAAACCCCGACATCGGCCAGCAGCCGTTTGACAATAACCAGCTTTTCCTCACGCTTAAAAGAAACCGCCTTGGTCTGTTCACCGTCACGCACGGTGGTATCCATAATTTCAATTTTTTTCATCTTAGTTCTTTTCCGCCGTTTCCAAAATAATCCGGGCGGCGTTTTCGCTCGGCGTCTGCCGGCCGAAACCCAAAACCTCCCGTACTTTCTTAAAACCTTCCATCTGCCGTTCATACAAATCTCCGTGCCGCAGCAGCTGCTCCGCATAAGTGCGGATATTGACCGCAACACAGCGCTCTTGCAACAGTTCGGGAATAATTTCCCGACCCAGCAGAATATTTGAAAGATTGACAAACTCAATTTTCAAAAAACGTTTGGCCAGCCACGCCGACAGCGCCGAAACCTTATAGCCGATAAGATGCGGCACGTCCAAAATCGCCAACTCCAAAGCTACCGTTCCCGAAGCCGCAATCGCCGCCGCAGAGGCTTTAAAAGCGTTATAACGGTCTGTTTCCGTTTCGGTAACAATCAATGGCAGGCGGCTTTCGGCAACTGCTTTTTTCACGGTTTCGGCTACCGTTTTGACCGTTGGCATCACAAAGTAATACTCCGGATGTTCCTGATGGATTTTCTCTGCCGCTTCCAAGAACACCGGCAGCAGTTTGCACACCTCGTTCTTGCGTGAACCTGGCAATACCGCCATAATCTTTCGCTCTTCGGGAATATTGAACTTCTCGTAAAAAGCCTTGGCATCGGCATGCACCGCCTCGCTCTCAATCACCGGATGACCAATAAAATCCGTCGGCAAATGATAAGGGGTAAAATACTTCGGCTCATACGGAAACAAGGTCAGCAGCCGGTCAATATATTTATACATCGTCCGCGCCCGTTTTTTCTTCCAGGCCCAAACCTGCGGCGCCACATAATGAATTTGCGGAACTCCGGTTTTCTTTTTGCGCAGGGCTTTATGAATGCGCGCCGAAAAACTCCAGCTGTCAATCGTTACCACCACATCGGGCCGTACCCGGATAATATCCTCAACCACATTGCGGATATGGCGCAAAATCTTCGGAATACTCGGAATAACCTCCAACAATCCCATCACCGCCAAATCAGAAATGTCAAACAGCGGCTTCAGCCCTTCCCGTTCCATGGTATCGCCGCCGACGCCGAAAAATTCGACTTCGCCGCCGGTCTGTTTTTTCAACGCCCGCATCAGGCGTGATCCCAGCAAATCTCCGGACGGTTCCCCGGCAATCAAATATATCTTCTTCACTTTTTTTCTCCGTCCGCCCGCAGATAATCGGCCGGGTTAATTCCGATAACAAACAACCCCAGCCTGTCGGCAAGCTTTACCGCCTCTTCCTCGTCAACAATCAACCCGTTTCCGGTATGCAGCGCCACGCCGCGCAAACCAGCCTCGTGAGCCCGCTCAATCGTCCGTGGACCAAAGGTAGGCAAATCTACCCGCATGTCCTGTTGGGGTTTGCGCAGCTTCACCAAAACACCCCCGGCACCTTTCCGCCGATATTCTCCGCAACGGCGGATAAGCTCGTCCGTTCCCTCTATGCCTTCAACGCCGAGCACCAAACCCTGCTGAACAACAACCGCCTGTCCGACATCAAGACCGCCCAATGCCCAGGCAACATCAACCCCGCGCGAAATGTCGGCCAACGCCTGCTTATCGGGCTTAACCCGCCCCAGGACGCCGTCTTTCACCAACAGATCAGACATTACTTCATGAATTCCGCGCACCGTCATTCCTTCGGCTTCAATCTCTCGGACCAACGCCCGCAAAATGCCGTCATCGCCCAGAGCTTTGGCGCCGACTTTGGCAAAGAACGCGGCCGTACGCAAATCCGGTACCAAATCGGAAAAGGTCGGGCGCCGGATTGTTCCAATCATCACCACCTCCTGCACCTTTTCTTCGGCAAATTTCTTAAACCCGCTGCCGGCCTGTCCGATACGTATCCACTGATGCGGAATGTCCGGCGTCAGAAAATCTTTTGCGGCATTGCCCTCAATCGCCAGCACAAAAAATTCCCGGCCGGTCTCCCGGCAATGCTGCACCAACATTTTGGGAATACTTCCGCCGCCGGCAATAATTCCTAATTTCTTCTGCATTTTGGTCCTTTAAAATCTAAAAAAAGAAAGAATAATTTTTATATTTACCATATAAAAACTATTCTTTCACTAAAAAATTTAAGCAGTCTGAAAAATTAATCCAATGTTGCCTTCATAGCTTTGCGCCGCCCTTTTTCAGCCAAATCAATAAACTCAATCATCTCCATAACCATCGGATTGTCTTTGTATTTTTCATGAGCCTTTTCCAAACGAACGGCAAAAGTATCTTCACTGCTCTTAAAAATATACATATAGGCTTTGGAAATCGCTTTCACCACGTCTGGAGCAAAGCCGCTGCGCTTCAAGCCAATCAAGTTCAAGCCGCGCAAATTCCCGCGGTCGCCGGTCACAATACCGAACGGAATAACATCACGGTCAACCCCGGTCATGCCGCCAATCATCGCCTTGCGCCCAATCCGACAGAACTGGTGAACGGCGCAGTTGCCGCCCAAAATCGCCCCATCACCAATCCGGACATGCCCGGCAATCACCGCATTATTAGTCATAATCACATTATTGCCGACCACACAGTCATGCGCCACATGGGAATTGACCATAAACATTCCGTCATCTCCGACATAAGTTACCAGATTTTCAACCGGCGTTCCGTCACCAATCGGGTTTTGCCCTTTCGGAGTTCCGGCATTCATGGTTACATTTTCGCGGATAACGTTACGCTTGCCGATAACCAAACGGGCATCAGGCTGAAACTCATTGCCGTGATCCTGCGGCCCGCCCCCCAAAACGGCTCCCGGAAAAACAATCGTCCCCTCGCCTATGGTCGTATCGCCCAAAACGGTAACATGGCCGATGAGTTGAACATCCGCACCGATTTTAGCTTTTGAACTGACAAAACAAAACGGCCCGATTTTGGCAGTATCGGCAATCTGAGCGCCGTCTTCAACAACAGCTGAAGGATGAATATTAGACATATCGTTTTTCCTTTTAACAAATAAAGTTCGTATTGTTGGAAATTTATCATCGGCGCCTCCAAATGTAAAAACAACAAATCTTACAATTTATTACGATAACAATTCCAACAAAACAAACCCCAAAAATTCCTTGCATTTTACCGGATTTGCATTAATCTTGTTCCTGCATCCGGGAGAGCCGGATGCGGAGTATCGAAAC
>OGQM01001458.1_pt1 | contig 16584 bp, 17 predicted proteins | sample 1553191 | NCBI WGS metagenome assembly OGQM01 (sample SAMEA2579954, study PRJEB22360) | human gut metagenome | biome: human gut; feature: human-associated habitat; material: faeces | place: Denmark | collected 2008/2010 | reverse complement strand
AACGCGCCGGGCTTTTATACGGTCTGTTTCATGAAAAGCAAATCTGCCTGACACAAAAGGAGGCGGTACCCGAAGGTACCGCCCCTTTTGCATAGGAGATAATTATTTGTCGTACATATCGACCAGCTTGAGCAGGTGCTCGTAGCGCTCCTTGGCGTTCTCCTCGTTCTTTGCGAACAGAACGGTTGCACGCTCCGGGAACTCGCGGGTCAGACGGCTGTAACGGGCCTCGTTCATCAGGAATTCCTGATAGCCGCCGGCGGGAGCCTTGGAGTCCAGCGTGAACTTCTTCTCCGCAGCCGGGTTGAAGCGGAACATATTCCAGTAGCCGCAGTCAACAGCCTTCTTCATTTCCTTCTGGCAGTTCTGCATGCCGCCCTTGATGGAGTGCATCTCGCACGGTGCATAGCCGATGATGAGGGACGGGCCGTGGTAGGCCTCGGCCTCCTGGATGGCCTTCAGCGTCTGCGCGGCGTTGGCGCCCATGGCGACCTGCGCAACGTAGACATAGCCGTAGGACATGGCGATCTCCGCCAGAGACTTGGACTTGGTCTCCTTACCGGCAGCCGCAAACTGTGCGACCTGACCGATGTTGGAAGCCTTGGAAGCCTGTCCGCCGGTGTTGGAGTAGACCTCGGTATCGAAGACGAAGATGTTGACGTCTTCACCGGAGGCGAGGACATGGTCGACACCGCCGAAGCCGATGTCGTAAGCCCAGCCGTCGCCGCCGAAGATCCAGACGGACTTCTTGCTGAGGTAATCCTTCTTGGACAGGATGTCTGCGCCAAGTGCGCAGGCGTCGCAGTCGCAGTACTTTTCGCCCTTGGCCTTGAGCTCGGCAGCGTGCTCGGCAAACTGCGGAACCTGTGCCAGCTCGTCGACGGTCGCAACATTCTCTTCCAGAGCCGCGACATACGCCTTGGTGGCGGCAGCGTTGGCTTCGAGATCGTTGACGGTGTCGAGGTACTTCTGCGCAGCGGCCTTGAGGTCGGCGTTCGTCCACTCGACGGCGATCAGAGCCTTGGTCTTCTCAATCAGGCTGTCGCGGATGGCCTTCTGGCCGAGGTACATACCGAAGCCGTGCTCCGCGTTGTCCTCGAACAGGGAGTTGCACCATGCGGGGCCCTTGGCCTCTGCGTTTGTGCAGTACGGGTTGGTAGCGCCCGGGTTGCCCCAGATGGAGGAGCAGCCGGTGGCGTTGGAGATATACATCTTGTCGCCAAACAGCTGGGTGACGAGGCGTGCGTAGCTCGTCTCGGCGCAACCTGCGCAGGAGCCGGAGAACTCAAGCAGCGGCTTGCGGAACTGGCTGCCCTTGACGTCGGCAGTCTGAAGCTCCTTCTTCTCGGAGACCTTGTTCACGCAGTAATCGAAAACGTCCTGCTGATCCAGCTGCGTTTCCTGCGGAACCATCTTGATAGCCTGAACCTTTTCGGGGCAGGCACCGACGCAGACGCCGCAGCCCATGCAGTCGAGCGGAGAGATGGCCATTGTGAACTGATAAACGCCCTTGCCCTTGCCGGCCTTGACCGGGACGATCTTGGCGGCTGCGGGTGCGTTCTTGGCTTCCTCATCGGTCAGAGCGACCGTGCGGATGGTGGCGTGCGGGCAGACATATGCGCAGTTGCCGCACTGGATGCACTTTGCAGAATCCCATTCCGGAACGGCAACGGCAACGCCGCGCTTTTCGTAAGCGGCAGCGCCCAGCTCGAACTGTCCATCAACATGATCGACGAACGTGGAGACGGGCAGGGAATCGCCGTCCATCTTATCGACCGGGAAGAGGATGTTCTTGACCTGCTTGACCAGTTCAGGCTTGCCCTCAAGGTTGTGCTGGGCGACAACGTCTTCTGCGTTGGCCCAGGCAGCGGGAACGTCGATCTTCACATAGGCGGTAGCGCCGGCGTCGATGGCCTTGTGGTTCATCTCGACGACGTCCATGCCCTTCTTGGAGTAGGACTGCGTGGCTTTTTCCTTCATGTACTGGATGGCGTCCTCTTCCGGCAGAACCTTTGCCAGCGAGAAGAACGCGGACTGAAGGATGGTGTTGGTGCGCTTGCCCATGCCGATGGACTGCGCCAGATCGATCGCGTTGATGGTGTAGAGCTGAATGTTGTTCTTGGCAATGTAGCGCTTGGAAGCGGCGTCCAGATGATGGGCCAGCTCTTCCGGCGTCCACTGACAGTTGATCATGAACACGCCGCCCGGCTTGACGTCACGGACAATGGGGAAACCCTTCGTGATGTAGGACGGGTTGTGGCAGGCAACGAAGTCGGCCTTGTTGATGTAGTACGGGCTCTTGATGGGCTTGTCGCCGAAGCGCAGATGGCTGATGGTGACGCCGCCGGTCTTCTTGGAGTCGTACTGGAAGTAGGCCTGCACATACTTGTCGGTATGGTCGCCGATGATCTTAATGGAGTTCTTGTTCGCGCCGACGGTGCCGTCGCCGCCCAGACCCCAGAACTTGCACTCGATGGTGCCTTCCGCGGCGGTGTTCGGGCAGTTCTTGTCCTCTTCGAGGGACAGGTTCGTCACGTCGTCGACGATGCCGATGGTGAACTCGTGCTTCGGCTCATCCTTCTTCAGCTCGTTGTAAACGGCGAAGATGGAAGCAGGAGGCGTATCCTTGGAACCGAGGCCGTAGCGACCGCCGATGATGGTCGCCTTGATGCCTGCGTTGGCCAGAGCGGTCACAACGTCCATGTACAAAGGCTCGCCCAGAGAGCCGGGCTCCTTCGTGCGGTCGAGGACTGCGATCTTCTTGGCGGTAGCCGGGATAGCCGCAACCAGCTTGTCTGCACAGAACGGACGGTACAGGCGAACCTTGACCAGGCCGACTTTCTCGCCGTGCGCGTTCATGTAGTCGATGACTTCCTCAGCAACGTCGTTGATGGAACCCATCGCGATGATGACGCGGTCAGCGTCGGGAGCGCCGTAGTAGTTGAACAGCTGATAGTTTGTGCCGAGCTTCTCGTTGATCTTGCCCATGTACTTTTCGACGACTGCGGGCAGCTCGTCATAGTACCGGTTGCAGGCCTCACGGTGCTGGAAGAAGATATCGCCGTTTTCGTGGCAGCCGCGGGCAGCGGGATGCTCCGGGTTCAGCGCGTGCTGACGGAACTCCTCGACAGCCTTCATGTTGCACATTTCCTTGAGATCGGCGTAATCCCAGCAGGCGACCTTCTGGATCTCGTGGGAGGTACGGAAGCCGTCAAAGAAGTTCAGGAACGGAACCTTGCCCTCGATCGCGGCCAGATGTGCGACGGGGGACAGATCCATGACTTCCTGCGGGTTGGTCTCGCAGAGCATGGCGAAGCCGGTCTGACGGCAGGCCATGACGTCGGAATGATCGCCGAAAATGTTCAGCGCATGGGTCGAGACGGTACGAGCCGAGACGTGGAACACACAGGGCAGCTGCTCCGCCGCGATCTTGTACATGTTCGGGATCATCAGCAGCAGACCCTGAGACGCCGTGTAGGTGGTCGTCAGAGCGCCTGCGCCGAGGGAGCCGTGAACCGTACCGGCCGCACCGGCCTCAGACTGCATCTCGGCAACCTTGACGCGGGTGCCGAAGATGTTCTTCAGACCTGCGGCAGACCACTGGTCGACAAAGTCCGCCATCGGGGAGGACGGCGTAATGGGATAAATACCGGCGACCTCGGTATATGCATAGGATACGTGAGCCGCGGCATTATTGCCGTCCATGGTTTTGAATTTACGAACCAAAACAATTACCTCCTAAAAGTAATTACATATTCATGCATAATGACTATATCACATTTTCTTGTCAATGTAAATCAAATTTGAGATAAGCTTTTTGGATTTGGCGGAAATCTTTCGAAAATCTGCCGCGCATTCCGGCAAGTTTTGAAAAACCTGTTGGTTTTTGACGCAAAATGCGCTATGATAGATGCGAAGAAAAAAGCGGAGGGATGCAGATGCTCAGTAAAGTGCTCTCGCTCGGCCTGTCCGGCGTCAACGGATATGAGGTGCAGACGGAATGCTACATCGGTACGGGGCTTCCGGCGTTCGATCTGGTCGGTCTGCCGGACGCGTCCGTCAAGGAGGCGCGCGAACGCGTGCGCGCCGCGATCAAAAACTGCGGCTTCCGGTTCCCGGTCAGCCGCATCATCGTGAACCTCGCTCCGGCGGGTACGAAGAAATCCGGCACGCTCTACGATCTGCCGATCCTCCTGTCTATTCTGGCTGCCTCCGAGCAGGTAAAGCTTCCGAAGAAACGCTGCGCGTTCCTCGGTGAGCTGAGTCTGGAGGGGGCGCTGCGCGCCGTTCCCGGCGTCCTGCCGATGGCGCTGGCCGCGAAGCGGCTCGGCTATGAGGAGCTGTACGTCCCGGAGGATAACGCGCGCGAGGCCACGCTGGCTGGCGGTCTGGCCGTCTACGGCGTAAAGGACATCCGGCAGCTGACCGCGCACCTGACCGGCCAGACGCCGATCGATCCCGCGCCCATCTGGCAGCCGGAGCACAAAACACAGCAGCTTTTGGACTTCAAGGATGTAAAAGGGCAGGAAAATGCAAAGCGCGCCCTTGAAATTGCGGCGGCAGGCGGGCATAATATTCTTCTGGTAGGCCCTCCCGGCTCCGGCAAGAGTATGCTCTCAAAGCGCCTGCCGTCCATCCTGCCCGATATGACGCGGCAGGAGCAGCTGGACGTCACGCAGATCTATTCCGTCATGGGTCTTCTGCGCCCGGATCATCCGCTCATCGAATCGCGTCCGTTCCGCAGCCCGCACCATACCGTCTCCGCAGCTGCACTGGCCGGAGGCGGGGCGAATGTCCGGCCCGGCGAGATTTCCCTTGCGCACAAGGGCGTGCTGTTCCTCGACGAGCTGCCGGAGTTCCGCCGGGACGCCATCGAATCCATGCGCCAGCCGCTTGAGGACGGACAGGTCACCATTTCCCGGGTGCAGGGCTCGCAGACCTTCCCGTGCGAGTTCATGCTGGTCTGTGCCATGAATCCTTGCCCCTGCGGCTGGTACGGCGACCCCAGCGGCCGGTGCACCTGCTCACAGGCGGCGGTCGACCGGTATTTAAGCCGCATTTCCGGCCCGATGCTCGACCGTGTGGACATGATCGTCGAGGTCAGCTCCGTCAAGTTTGACGAGCTGCGCTCCCGGTCAGAGGCGGAGCCGTCGTCCGCCATCAAGGCCAGAGTCGACGCGGCAAGAAGCATCCAGAACACACGCTACAGCGGCACGTCGACTCGCTGCAACGCCTATATGCAGCCCGCGCAGCTGCGCACGTTCTGCCAGCTGGACGAGGAATGCACCGCCCTTATGAAGCAGGCGTTCGACGCGCTCGGCATGACGGCCCGCAGCTATGACCGCGTGCTGAAGGTCGCAAGAACCATCGCCGATCTTGCCGGCAGCGACCAGATCCGCCCCGAACACATCGCCGAGGCTGTCCAGTACCGCTCCTTCCAGCTCGGCGGAGAAAACGCAAGATAATTTTATAAAACCAAATTCATTTTTATAGAATAGGACACATATCATGAAAGAACTTTTTTTACTGAAATTGGGCGAGATCGTCCTGAAGGGACAGAACCGCCGTGTCTTTGAGGATAAGCTCAAGACCGTCACCCGCCGCCGCATGGCGAAATTCGGCGAATTCAAGGTCAATATCGTCCAGTCGACGCTCTATGTCGAGCCGCTGACCGAGGACTGCGATCTGGACGGCGCGTGGGAGGCCTGCGGCACGATCTTCGGCGTGGCCCAGATGTGCCGCTGCCGTGCCTGCGAAAAAAATCTCGACGCCATGTTTAACGCCGTCTGCGAGTATCTGGGCGATGAGCTGTCCGCAGCCAAAAGCTTCAAGGTCGAATCCAAGCGCTCGGATAAGCGCTTCCCGCTGAACTCCATCCAGATCTCGCAGGAGATCGGCGGACGGCTGGCAGAGGAATTCCCGAACGTTCTGGTCGACGTCCACAACCCCGACTATACCGTCAATATTGAGGTCCGCGAGACGGCGGCCTACGTCCACGGCCCGTCCGTCCCCGGCGCAGGGGGGCCGCATTCCTCACGGCGGCCTGCCGACGGGCACTGGCGGACGCGCGGCAGTCCTGCTCTCCGGCGGCATCGATTCCCCGGTCGCGGGTTACATGATCGCCAAGCGCGGCGTGGAGATCGAATGCATCCACTTCTTCTCGTACCCGTACACCTCGGAGCTTGCCAAGGAAAAGGTTCTGGAGCTGGCACGCATCATGACGAAGTTCTGCGGCCGTATGACCGTCGATATTGTCGGCTTCACCGAAATTCAGGAGGCCATCCGCGACCACTGCCGTGAGGAATACTTCACGATCATCATGCGCCGCTTTATGATGCGCATTGCAGAGGCCATCGGCCGCGACCACGGCGCGAAGTGCCTTGTCACCGGCGAAAATCTCGGTCAGGTCGCGTCCCAGACCATGGACGCCATGGCCGTGACCGGCGCGGTCGTCCATATGCCAATCTTCCATCCGCTCATCGGCATGGATAAGGAGGAGATCGTTGCCGTCGCCCGCCGTATCGGGACGCTGGATACCTCCATTCTCCCGTATGAGGACTGCTGCACCGTCTTTACGCCCAAGCATCCGAAGACAAAGCCGGTTCTCGCGCAGGTCGAGGCCGAGGAGCAGAAGCTGGACGTGGAGGGCCTGATCGCCCGCGCGATTGCCAACACGGAAAAGACCCAGATCCGGTATTATGAAGATGAACACAGGGGCTGAGGCCGTCGTCAAGCGCCTGAAGGAGCAGGAGCTGACGCTTGCTACGGCAGAATCCTGCACCGGCGGCCTGATCGGCAAGCTGCTGACTGATGTGCCGGGCGCGTCTGCCGTATATAAGGGCGGCGTGATAAGTTATGTAAATGAAATCAAGCACCGTCTGCTCGGCGTGGAGCAGGAGACGCTTGACGTCTGCACTGCCGTTTCCCGCGAAACAGCGCATGAAATGGCACGCGGCGCACGCGAACGCCTTATGACGGACTGCGCCGTGTCTGTAACGGGTCTTGCAGGGCCGGATGGGGACGGCACGGGCCGCCCGGTCGGCCTCGTCTACATCGCCGTCGACACGGCAGGCTTCTCCTTCTGTAAGGAGCTGCACCTGTCCGGCGACCGCGCCCAGATCCGCGAACAGGCCGCCGACGCGGTCTTCCAGCTGATTCTGGATACGATTTGAGAAGAACAGCCGCGCGGGAGTGTTCCCACGCGGCTGTTCTTTTATTGACTGGTCAGCGCCGGACAGGCCGGAGCGTGATCGAATCCGTTACGGTGAGCCCGCACTCCGCCACAAATGCCTGATAAGGCGCAAATGTTTCGGGCTGGAAGAAGCAATCCGGGTCGTGCGCGTCGATCCCGGCGACGATCGTGCTGCCGCAGTCCTTTGCGATCTGGAAAAAGCGTGCGGAGGGGTACGCCCGGTTCGCGCGCAGCCCCAACAGGTTCAGCTCCAGCGGAATATTCCGTTCCTTCGCAGCCAGACACAGCCGTTCCATTTCCCGCCGGTAGATCGATTCGGAGCCGGTAAACTGAATCAGATCCGGGTGCGCCAGATAGGTATACAGCCCGGTATCCAGTCCTGCAATGCATTGGTTTACATAAACTTTCAAAATCTCAGGATCATCCGTTGGCTCATAGACATAAACGCCGTCGATCTCGTTGTGAATATAGTGTTGGCCGAGCAGCAGATAGTCGACGGGATACTGTGTGATGCGCGCAAGCAGATTGTCAAAAAACCTGGGATAATACTCCGCCTCGTAGCCAATCAGAATCTCGATGCGGTCGGCGTATTCTGCCTTGAGCGTCAGAAGCGTCTGGATATAGTCGTTTAAATCCTCAGGGAACATATGAAAATAGGAAACATGGCCATCCGGGAACCGATATGGCGCATGCTCGGAAAAGCCGAGCGTTTGGAAGCCGTTTTTGATGGCGGATTCGATATATTCGCGCTCCGTACCGACCGTGTGATGGTTGCGGAACGTGTGCGTGTGATAATTGTGAAGCATGGCGCACCTCAAGTGTGATTTCCTGTCAGTATACCACGCGGCGCAGCCAAACACAATGGGGTTGTCACAAAACCGTGCTTTTCTGTATATTCTGGATTAGAAACCAGAGGAACAGAAAGGGGAGTGCGCCCATGGAAAAGCGGCGGATGGGACTGGATGCGCTGCGGCCGGGGGAATATGGTGTCCTACGCGAGATTTTGATGCCGGGCGAGGCCAAGGCGCGTATGGAGGAGCTGGGACTTCTGCCTGAAACGGAGCTCAGCTGTCTGTATCGTGCGCCGCACGCATCGCCTGCGGCATATGCGGTTGGCGGAGCAGTGTTTGCACTGCGGAAAAAGGACGCGGCGCAGATCGTTGTGGAGGCGGTCAGATGAGCCGGAACGAACCCGCGCTCCGCGCCATTGCGCTGGCCGGGAACCCGAATGTCGGCAAAAGCAGCATTTTCAACGCGCTGACCGGGCTGCATCAGCATACGGGAAACTGGCCGGGGAAGACAGTCGCGGTAGCGCACGGCACATATTCCTATGCCGCGCAGGCATATGCCGTGACGGATCTTCCGGGCGCATACTCGCTGAAAACCGGGTCGGAGGAGGAACGCATTGCAGCAGAGTATCTGCATGCGCATACGGATGCCTGCGTGATCGCCGTCTGTGATGCGACGTGCCTTGCTCGGAGCCTATCGCTTGCACTGCAGCTGATGCCGCGGTGTGAAAAGCTGATCGTCTGCGTCAATCTGATGGATGAAGCGCAGGCAAGAGGAATCCGGATCGATCTTCATGCGCTGCAAATCCTGCTGGGGGTTCCGGTCGTCGGTACATGTGCAAGCGACGCGAAGGATATCCGTCGGCTGCGGCAGACGATCCGCGATGTGATGGATGGCTACATCACGCTCACGCCGCACCTGCCGGAGCACTCTGCGCCTGCGGACTGCGTTCGCCATGCCCGGCAGCTTGCGGGGAAGGTCGTGCAATCAGGAGACAGCGGCAGGACACAGCGCAGTATTCGGATAGACCGGCTCCTGACGGGGAAATATACCGGTGCAGCCGTATTTATGATTCTGCTGGCCGTGCTGTTCTGGCTGACGCTGGAGGGCAGCAACGTGTTCTCCGTCTGGCTGCAAAGCGGTTTTGACTGGCTGCAGCGGGTTCTGCTCCAAGCCTGTTCGGGCTGGCCGCACTGGCTTGCGGATGCGCTGATCAGCGGTGTCTATGCAACGGCGGCGCGCGTCACCGCTGTGATGCTGCCGCCTGCGGCGATCTTCTTTTTTCTGTTTTCTGTCCTGGAGGACGCCGGATATCTGCCGCGTGCAGCCTTCCTGACTGACCACATTTTCGCCCGCTGCGGCACCTCAGGCCGCCAGGCACTGACGATGTGTATGGGTCTCGGATGCAATGCAGTTGGGGTAACGGGGTGCAGGATCATGCCGACGCGGGCGGAGAAGCTGACGGCGGTCTGCACGAACGCGATGATGCCGTGCAACGGACGGTTCCCGATGCTCCTGGCGATGGGAGCGGTTCTGCTGGGGCGCGAAAACAGTCTTCTGCTGGCGCTGGTATTGACGGCGGCGGTCTGTATGGGCGCGGGCGGAACGTTTCTGGTGTCTTCTCTGCTCAGCAAGAGATTGAACAGGGAAACCGGTATGCCATTTGTATTGGAGATGTCCGCATATCGACGGCCGCAGCTGAAAAAAATTCTGAACGACGCAGTTTTTGGGAAGACACTGCATGTGCTTTCCCGTGCCGTGATGGTTGCGGCACCGACGGGGCTGCTTTTATGGGCGCTTGGCGCGTGGCAGGTGAACGGGAAAAGCTTATTGCTGTGGATTTCCGGCGCACTGGATGGAGTGGGGCGGCTGTTGGGAATGAGCGGAGTGATTTTGACAGGCTTTTTATTTGCGCTGCCAGCCAACGAACTGGCGATTCCGGTCATTTTGATGCTGCTGACGCAGCAGAGTGTGCTTGGGGATGCACAGGGGGCTGAGGCTGCGGCACTTCTGGCTGCCAGTGGAATCACAGCGAAAACAGCGCTGTGTTGTCTGATTTTCTGTGTATTTCACTGGCCATGCAGCACAACGCTTCTTTCCATCAAGCGCGAAACGGGCAGTTTCCGGTGGACGCTTCTGGCAGCGGCAATCCCGACAATGATCGGCATGCTGCTCTGTATGCTGGTTAACATAATTTTATAATGCTGCAAAAAACCGGGCTGCAGATGCAGCCCGGGATTTTTTGGTGACAAGTAAACTTACTTGACCTCGACCTCTGCGCCAGCTTCCTTGAGCTCGGCAGCGATCTTCTCGGCCTCGTCCTTGGAGACGCCTTCCTTGAGGTTCTTCGGAGCGCCGTCGACGAGTTCCTTAGCTTCCTTCAGGCCCAGGCCGGTCAGAGCACGGACGACCTTGATGACAGCGATCTTGTTGGCGCCAGCGGCCTTCAGGACGACATCGAACTCAGTCTTCTCTTCCTCAGCGGCAGCAGCACCGGCAGCGGGAGCGGCGACAGCAGCGGCAGCGGCGGAAACGCCGAATTCCTCTTCCAGAGCATGAACCAGCTCAGCCAGCTCAAGAACGGTGAGGGTCTTAACTTCTTCGATCATAGCAGTAATCTTTTCGGATGCCATTGTAGTTACCTCCAGTAAATTGTTCAGTAAAATGTTTCAGTCGAAATTTTATTGATTGATGGATTAAGCCTCTGCGGGAGCTTCTTCCGCAGGAGCGCCGCCCTTCTGCTCCAGAATCTGGTTCAGGACAACTGCCAGAGAGGAGATGGGCGCGAGGAACGTGCCGAGAACCTGTGCAACGAGTGCATTCTTGGAGGGCAGTTCGCCGAAGGACATGAGTTCTTCAACAGACAGAACCTTGCCTTCAACCATGCCGCCCTTGATCTTGACGACGTTCTTGTTTTTCTTTGCGAATTCGCAGACGACGCGAGCCGGTGCAATGGGATCGTCGGTGGTGGAAGCCATGGACGTGGTGCCGTTGAGAAGCTCATCGAACTCGGTGTAGCCGGCCTTATTGGCAGCGAACCGGGTCAGGGTGTTCTTGACGACAGCGTACTCGACTCCCGCAGCACGGAACTGATTGCGAAGCTCGGTATCCTGCGCGACGGTGATGCCCTTGTAGTCTACAAAAACAGCAGAAGTAGCGTTCTGAATTTTCTCAGACAGAGCATCAACGACGGTTTTCTTGCTTTCAAGTACCTTTGCGTTGGGCATGAATGTCACCTCTGAAAATAAAATGTCCTCACGCCAAAGACGTGAGGACACAGAAATGTTACCATTTGTGCGGAACCTCGGCAGGAAGGGCGAACCCTGTTACGATAAACTATCTCCTGCTGTCTTTGGCAGCTTGTATATTATAGCAGAATCTGCGCGAATGTCAAGAGCTATTTTTTAGATCTTGGTGGTAGCAACCTTGATGCCGGGACCCATGGTGCTGGCGACGGTGCAGCTTCTGATATACTGGCCCTTTGCAGCGGCCGGCTTTGCCTTGATAACAGCGCCCATGAGTGCGTTGAAGTTCTCAGCGAGCTTTTCGGGGCCGAAGGAAGCCTTGCCGATGGGGCAGTGGATGATGTTGGTCTTGTCGAGACGGTACTCGATCTTACCGGCTTTGATCTCCTTGACGGCGGCGGTGACGTTGGGGGTCACGGTGCCGGCCTTGGGGGAGGGCATGAGGCCCTTCGGGCCGAGAACCTTACCGAGACGACCGACGATACCCATCATATCCGGGGTAGCGACGACGACGTCGAAATCGAACCAGTTTTCCTTCTGGATCTTTTCAACGAGATCCATGCCGCCTGCGAAGTCGGCGCCGGCCTCCTTGGCCTCGTCGAGCTTGGCGTCCTTGGCGAACACGAGAACCTTGCGGGTCTTGCCGGTGCCGTTCGGGAGAACGATCGCGCCGCGGACCTGCTGGTCAGCATGACGGGAGTCAACGCCGAGCTTGATGTGGACTTCAACAGTCTCGTCGAACTTGGCGGAAGCGGTCTTTACAACAAGATCCATAGCAGCGGGAACTTCGTACTGCGTGGAGCGGTCGACCAGTTTCGCGCTGTCCTTATATTTTTTACCTCTAAACAATGTAATTTCCTCCTTAGTGGTGATTCGGAATGATTCCTCCCACATATTTATGAGGCTCGGCCTGTTGCCGATATACCTCGGTCAAGCTGTTATTGCGGTCAAACTCAGTCGACGACCACGATGCCCATGCTGCGGCAGGTACCTGCGACCTGGCTCATAGCGGCTTCGATGGTGTTTGCAGTCAGGTCGGGCATTTTGCGCTCGGCAATTTCCTTGACCTGTGCCTTGGTGATGGTGGCGACCTTGTCCTTGTTGGGCACGCCGGAGCCCTTTTCGATGCCCAGAGCCTTCAGAATGAGGGTCGGGGTCGGGGGGGTCTTGGTGACGAAGGAGAAGGAACGGTCAGCGTAAACCGTGATAACGACCGGGATCTTAAAACCAGCCTGATCCTTGGTACGCTCGTTGAATTCCTTGATGAACTGAGAAATGTTGACGCCGTGCTGGCCGAGAGCCGGGCCGACAGGGGGCGACGCAGTTGCCTTTGCAGCGGGGATCTGCAGCTTGATATAGCCTGTTACTTTCTGTGCCATGATGAGCACCTCCTGAATAAATGTGGTGATACGCGCACGGGCGCGTATTTTTGGCGGGGGTCAAGCCCCTCCCACGTTCCGCGTTCCTGCGGGGTCAGTCGTTGACCAGCTCGACCTGATCGAGCTCCAGCTCGACCGGCGTTTCGCGCCCGAACATGGAGACGATGACGCGAACCTTGTTCTTTTCGATATCGATCTGGTCGACAGTTCCGATGAAGGAGGTCAGCGGGCCGTCGTTGATGCGGACGCTGTCGCCTTCAGAGTACGAAACCACGATCTCATGCTTTTCAATGCCCAGCTGCTGCACTTCCTCCTCCGTGAGGGGAGTCGGCTTCGTGCCGGAACCGACAAAGCCGGTCACGCCGCGGACATTTTTGACGATATACCATGCCTCGTCGGACATGATCATCTTGATGAGAACGTAGCCCGGAAATACCTTGCGGTCGTACGTTTTCGGCCCGTTGTCGGTGATCTCGGTCACAGTTTCCATGGGGATGGAGACGATGTGGATCAGATCCTCGAGATGGCGGGTCTCAATGGTTTTCTCGATGGTAGCCTTGACGGTGTTTTCGTAGCCGGAATAGGTATGCACAACATACCATTTTGCTGCTTCCGCCATGCTTTAGCCTCTGACCAGGGTAATGATACCGTTGACGACGACGCCGCCTACAGCATCGAAGACCCAAATGCAAATGCCGACGATCAGTGTGCACACCAGAACGATGACGGTGTTGTTGACCATCTGGCTCTTTGTCGGCCATACGACTTTTTTCAGCTCGCTCTTCATTTCACGGAACCAGCGGCTGAGACGCTTGCCAGTGCGGGCAAAGAAGTTTTCCTTTTTCGCTTCTGCCATGATGTTCACCCTTTCTGCTTGTCCGATGTGTTACTTCGTCTCGCTGTGCACAGTCTGCTTTTTGCAGAATCTGCAATACTTTTTCAGTTCGATACGGTCGGGGTCGTTTTTCTTGTTCTTCATGGTGTTGTAGTTTCTCTGCTTGCATTCGTTGCATCTGAGCGTGATCTTAACTCGCATATTCGGCACCTCCTTAATACTTGCCTCCCTGCAAAACTGCGGCTATTGAAAATTTAGATGACGCCGAAACTACGTGGCGTCCCGCAGCTTGAAAAATGGGCGCAAAAAAAGAAAACCCCTTTTTCACAGGTAGAGCCATATTATCATAAAAAGCATTGCAGGTCAACAGGTTTTTTTCAAGAAAACAGGAAAATTTTCTCGCGAATTGCAGGAAGGCAAAAAATCTGCTATACTATAAAAAAACAGGAAACAGGGAGAGACTGCATGAAAATCATGGCGATCGACTACGGCGACGCACGCACCGGTGTGGCTATTTCAGACGCGCTTGGCTGGATGACCGGCCAGACGGCGGTGATCCACTCGTGGAAGCCGGAAAAGACAGCGGAGGAAGTGGCACGGATGTTTAAAGCAAGCGGCGCGCAGCGGCTCGTGATGGGCTTCCCACGCAATATGGACGGCACGGAAGGCCCGCGTGCCGCGCTCTACCGCGACTTTGCCGCGCTTCTGGAGCAGACAGTCGGGATAAAGCCCGTTTTGTGGGATGAACGCCGCACGACCATCGAGGCGCACCAGATCCTGAACGAAAGCAATTATCACGGCAAAAAACGCAAAAACACGGTCGACGCCGTGGCGGCCAGCCTGATTTTAGAGGGCTATCTGGCCTATCTTCGCAATCAGAAGGAGTAAAAGCAATGTTTACAGGATATACCGACCAGACGGTCGACGTGTTCTGGGGCATCCGGTTCAACAATGACCGGGCGTGGTTCGCAGAGCACAAGCAGGAATTTCAGGACGCGGTCATGACCCCGACAAAGGCGCTGGCCGGGGAGCTTTACGACTGGTTTCAGGAAACATACCCCAATCTGCACCTGAATGTTCACATTTCACGCATTTACCGCGACGCACGGCGGCTGTTTGGACGCGGGCCGCTCAACGACCATATCTGGTTTTCGTTCCAGAACGCGATCGAGAACCGCGGTGAAGCGCCGTGCTTCTGGTTCCAGGTCGGCGCGGACGGCTACGGCTGCGGCGCGGGCTGGTGGATGCCGGCAGCATCCGGCGTACAGCTGCGGCGGATTCTGGACAACGACCCGAAGCGCGCCGAAAAGCTCCTGCGGCAGCTGGACGCGCAGCAGGAATATACGCTTTCCGGCCCCGCCTATGCAAGGCCGAAGGGCCATGCCGGGGAACCGGTTGGAAGACTTTATAATATGCGTTCGTTTTCCATCGAAAGTATGCACCCCTTCGACGAGCGCAGCAGCGGCCCGGAGCTGACAGACTGGGTCAAAGCAGGCTTTCAATTCCTTCTCCCATTTTACCAGCTCTTTGAGCAGGCATACGGCATGGCGGATTAATACCAAAGCAAAGCCCGGCTCCCGCGCGGAGCCGGGCTTTGCTGCAGACAGACGCGCGTTTTGCAGAGAAATTCAGGAAGCGCTCGCTTCTGCTTTGAGCAGAGCGACAATATCCGCATTGGAGCCGGACGAAACGCCGGACTGGGACAGACCGGAAAGATCGTCGACCGGGTAGGTGCGGAACCATGTGAAGACATGGTACCCATCTCATCCAGAGGCGTGGACGCGTTTTTGGGCAGCTGATCGACAGGGACTTCATACAGCAGCGTCTGCTTATGCAGTGCTCCGTCCTCATACGTGTACAGAACGACGGTTTCACAGAACATATGCTGCATAACGGACAGGAAACCAGTTCCATCAGCCGGGCAGAGCGCAAATGTATTCTCTGGCACCTGCCCAAGCGCGGCAGCGGAACCGCCGCTTACAGTATAGATAAAAGAGGCGTACGGTGATCGACGAACGGGAGGTCCGTGCATTCTGCGACAAGGCAAGACATTCCTGAGCACCGGAAAGCGTCAACCTTCTGCTGCTGTCGGAGAAACCGCAGCGCTATGGAAAAATACAAACAAAAGGAGCCGCCCGCCCGGACGGCTCCTTAAAATATATGATGAATAAGACAAAATGCCGCATCTGCCTGTAAGAAAATCTTGCTATTTCGGGCCGAAACAGGTATAATGCAGATAACTGCCGTCTTTGGTGTGTGAATGGGGCGGCAGAGGTGTGCGAAAAAACTCGCCCGAAAGGATGAAAAAAATGAGTCTTTCCTCTTCCGCTCCCTGGTTAAAGTATTACGGCAATGTGCCGCATCATCTGTCCTATCCGCAGAAGACCATCTATCAGATGGTCAAGGCCGCAGCAGAGCGCAATCCGAAGCTGCCTGCCTATGAATTCATGGGCAAAAAGACGACCTTCACGCAGTTCATGCAGAAGATCGACGAGACGGCGCAGGCGTTTCTCGCCATGGGCATCAAAAAGGGCGACCGCGTCACCATCTGTATGCCCAACTGCCCGCAGGCCCTGCACGCGTTCTATGGCCTGAACCGCATCGGCGCGGTGTCCAACATGATCCATCCGCTTTCCGCTGCGGGGGAGATCAGGTTCTATCTCAATTTCTCGCATTCCAAGTGCATCCTCACGCTCGACCAGTTCTACGCCAAGATCGCACCCATCATGCCCGAGCTTGACGATCCGGACTGCAAGCTCCTGCTTGCCAAAATCGAGGACGAGCTGTACCCGCATCTTGCCCTCGGCTATGCCCTGACGGCAGCCCGCAAATACCCCAAGCCCCCGAAAAAGGGCAATTACATCTGGTGGTCGGAATTCCAGCGCGTCGGCAAAAAGCGCGACCTGCCCCTGCCGAGAGAGTTCGGCAAGGCGGAGGAGGGCGCGTCCATCCTCTATTCCGGCGGCACGACCGGCACGACCAAGGGCATTCTCCTGTCCAATATGAACTTTAACGCGCTGGGCCTGCAGACCATCGCTGCCTCCGGCTTCTCGCCCATCGACGGGTTGAAGATGCTCTCCGTCATGCCCGTGTTCCACGGCTTCGGCCTCGGCATCGGCATCCATACCGCCCTGATTGGCGGCG
>OGQM01001452.1_pt1 | contig 16602 bp, 19 predicted proteins | sample 1553191 | NCBI WGS metagenome assembly OGQM01 (sample SAMEA2579954, study PRJEB22360) | human gut metagenome | biome: human gut; feature: human-associated habitat; material: faeces | place: Denmark | collected 2008/2010 | reverse complement strand
CGCGGCCCTGTTTTGCGGTGCCGCCTGCGCTGTCGCCCTCGACGATATAGATCTCGCACAGTTCCGCCCGCTTTTCGCTGCAATCGGCAAGTTTGCCGGGCAGCGTCGTGCTTTCCAGGATACCCTTACGTCTCGTCAGTTCGCGCGCGTTTCTCGCGGCATCGCGCGCCTTCTGCGCGGTGATACAGCGGAGAATAAGTTCTTTTGCCACCGAGGGATTTTCTTCGAGATAGGTGCCCAGATGTTCGGTCGTCGCCTTCATAACGAACGCGCGCATCGCGCTGTTGCCGAGTTTTGTTTTGGTCTGCCCCTCGAACTGCGGTTCGGTGAGTTTGACGGAAACGACGGCGGTAATGCCTTCGCGCACGTCGTCGCCCGAAAGTTTGTCGTTTTCTTTCAGGATGTTCAGACGGCGTCCCGCGTCGTTGATGACTTTGGTGAGCGCGGCTTTGAAGCCTTCCAGATGCGTGCCGCCCTCTTCGGTATGGATATTGTTGGCGTAACTCATGATGAGTTCGCTGTAACCGTCGTTGTACTGAATGGCGACTTCGATCGCGCTGTCGCCCTGTTCCTCTTCGAAATAGACGGGCTCGCCGAAGAGAACCTCTTTATTTTTGTTCATGTCTTCCACGAAGTGCAGAATGCCGCCCTCGTAGCAGAACTCGTCGAACTTGGGTTTTTCTTCCCGCTCGTCGCGGATGGAAATAGTCAGTCCTTTATTCAAATACGCCAACTCGCGCAGACGCACTTTCAGATTTTCGTAATTGAAAATGAGCGTTTCGAAAATTTCCTCGTCGGGATAGAACGTGACCTTTGTCCCCGTAATGTCCGTTTGACCGACGATCGCAAGCGCTTTCTGCGGTATGCCGCGATTAAAAATTTGCTTATAAATATTTCCGTTCTGATAGACTTCCACTTCCAGCCATTCGGAGAGCGCGTTGACGACTGACAGACCGACGCCGTGCAAACCACCCGAGATCTTATAGCCCCCGCCGCCGAATTTACCGCCCGCGTGGAGTTTGGTCAATACGAGTTCGACGGAAGATACACCCTCTTTGGGGTGAATACCCGTAGGGATACCGCGGCCGTTATCCTGCACGGAGCAGGAGCCGTCCTTATTGATCACGCAGCGGATGGTATCGCAGTAGCCCGCCAACGCTTCGTCTATGGAGTTATCGACGATTTCCTGCACGAGGTGATGAAGTCCCCGTTCATCGGTAGAACCGATATACATTCCGGGGCGTTTGCGTACCGGGTCCAGACCTTCCAGAACCTGTATCTGCTCCTCGCCGTATTCGCCTTGCACTTTTTCTGACATATGTTGTTTCTCCTGAAAACAAGTGCTTTCACTTGCGGATTTTATTGGTATTATTATACCATATTTTGCGTTTAAAATAAAGCGTTTTGCGTTCGTTTTGTATAAATAAATTTTCAGCGATGCGTTTTAAGGCGCGAAATCAGCCGCACAAGCCGCGAAATGCAAACGCTTGACATAAACCACTACATTTTGACAATCCGCAAAAAACTTTTTTCGGGGAATAAAAAAGAAAAATTTGCCAATACTTGTTTCAAACGGGAACGGGAGGTTTCTTTTATGAAATTATTATGCGGAAAATGCCAAAAACAGGTCGAACCCAACGACATGTACGTATGCTACGAATGCGGCGCGTACGTCTGCAAGGACTGCATGAACGCGCAAAGCGATATGTGTCCCGATTGCAGCGGAACAATGTCCAAACTCTGTTAAAAAAAGAGAGGAGTCGTTTAAAACGCCTCCTCTCTTTTTTATCTTGCTATATCGCCGCGGATACGGGCGAGCAACTTTTTTTCGTATTTTACGAGTCCCGGGATCTGATACGTTTCCGCCTTCTTCTGCGCCTCGTTCACGTGCGAGAGCGCGGCAGTCTTGTCGCCGTTCACGTACAGTTCATAGGCGGCCAGAATGCGGTGCGACGCGAGCGTGTCTTCCCGCAACAGATGCGTTGCGAGCGCGGGATACATACTTTCCGCGAGCGCCGCGTCCCCTTTCAGAGAACATTCGCAAAAGAGTATGTCCGACGCGATATCTTTCTCGTAATACTCGGGAACGTATTCCATCAGGCTTTCCAACCGTTCGCAGGCGGCGACCGCCTTGGCCTTGTCGTCCGCGTCGAGATAATACATCAGCCGATAGGACGTAAGGATGATAAAGTTGATATCGTCCTCAGGCAACTGCGGCAAACCGAAATATAGTTCGGCATCGATCTCCGCGGGAGCCCCTCGTTCAGATAGCCCTCGACGGCGAGGATATTGACTGCCGTGCGGTAAGAAGCGTCCCTGTGCAAAAGCCCCCAAAAAATGGCGCCGTCTGTAAAAAGACTGTCGTTGTCGAGCGGCAGGAGATTATAGAAAAACAGATGAAAGGCATAAGGCAGCCCTGTGCAGGTCAGCGCAAAGACGGCAAACGGGAGCCTGCGGTAAAAAAGGAAACAGGCAAACAGCGCGGCAAACGCAAGAAAAGAAAAGAGCAGCCCGCCCGCGACCGTCCATAAAAAGCGGGGATACAACTTTTCGGAATTACGCGGCAGCATCTCCGTCGCGCCCGCGACGGATTCGGGAAGTTCCTTTGCCGTGACGCGGATATACCCGTCTTTTTTGTAGATCTTCACAAACCCGACGCGCACGCTGTTGAAGGAAAAATTGCAGATTTTCCCGAACAGCAGATGCCCCGCCTCGTGCAACACGTCGCAGAGAAAACTACATACGAGCCCTCCGAGCACGAGGCTCGCGGCGATGAGTACGGATCCGTATTCCCCGCCGAATTTCGCATAAGCCGCCCATACGATCAGAACGGCGATACAGATCGCGGCGGCCGCGTCAAAAACTTTATACGCGGTATGCAGTTTTCTCATAGTTCGCCCCGCTCCTTTTTGCCGATCAAATAGCCTTCGAGATTATCGCGCTCGCTCACGGTAATTTGCCGTGCGCCGATCTTTTCCATGACGCGGCTCATCAAAAGCGCGCCGCCGCCGATAACATCCGCCCGCCCCTTTTCCATGCCGTCCATCGCGAGCCGTTCATCCTGCGTGCACGACAAAAGTTTGTCCGCGAGCGCCCGAACTTCTTCTTGCGTCAAAACGCTGCCGTGCACCGCCGACGGCTCGTAGACTTTCATTTTTTTATGCAGGGAAACGAGCGTGGTCGCGGTGCCGCCGATGGCGAACATCGGACATTGCGGCACGCTTGCAAAAGGCGAGATCTTTTCGTCGATGACGGTCAAAAGTTTTCCTTTATCCTCGCCGCACAAGTCTTTTAAACGAACCGCGCCGATATCCAGGCTCTTTGCATAGAGAATGCGCCCGCTTTGCCCGACGAAGATCTCCGTACTCGCCCCGCCGATATCCAGAACGCCGCCGTCGTTGCCGCCGAGCGCGCCCAGAAAGCCGATCTCCGCCTCGCGTTCGCCAGACAGCACGTCCACGTCCAGTCCGCAGATCTCTTTCACAGCGGCGACGAACCAGGAGCCGTTGAAAGCGCGGCGGACCGCCGCGGTCGCAAACGCAAATATGCGTTCCGCCCCCTCTGTCTTCGCCTCTTCGCAAAAGCGCGCCACGGCGTTTGCCGTACGCGTGATCGCTTCCCCCGTCAGAACGCCGCTTTTCGACAGACCTTCACCCAGGCGCGTGGTGCACAGTTTCTTATATAAAGTTTTTCCTCTCTATTTTCCAGCAGGAGAAAGTGCATTGGCTAAAAAGATGCCGGGATTGGAACCGATATCAATGACCGAACATTTCATATTTAAATCATCCTCATTCCGCTGAATATCCGGGATACTTCATGCCGAGTTCAAGCGCGCGCTTTTCGATCCACCAACGCGCGGTATACACTTCGTCGATGCTCAAGTTTCCGCTTTCGATCAGTTCCTGATAATAGGCGATCTCGTCTTGCAACTTTTGGATCTCGCGGTTGCGCACGGAAACGGAAATCAGTTGGTACACCCAGAATACGATTAAAATAAACAGCAGCGTCACGGCGGTGACCGTAGCGGCGACGACGATTTTTTTAAACTTTTCTTCTTTCATTCCTTTTTCCCGAAAAATTGCGCTTAATACGCAAGATTAGTTTCTTGGCGCTATTATACAACTTTTCTGTCAAAAAAGCAAGTATTCTGTGTAAACTTACGAGGTACAGCAGGAGTCCGCCGAGCGCACCCATAAGCATATACGGCCGCGTTGCGGGGAAATCGTATATGACGGACAACAGAACGAAAATTCCCGCGAATAACAGAAAAAAGAGAATATCCGCGATGATTCCCGCGGCGCGTTTGTTTATCAGCCGTCGGAACAGATAAAAAGGCTCGTACAAAACGCCGCCGAGTATGCCCGAAAACAGGCATACGATCAGAATATAGATCTGATTGACGGTATCTTCCATCAGCGGAACAGCCTTTTGGCGAGTTTGTCGCGCTTGCCGAGATATTTCAGTCCCGAAATTTTCCCTTCCGCAGCGAAATTTCCGTTGGTTTTGGAAAAATTGACGATTTTGAGCGCGTCGCCCGTGATCACCGCCCGTCCGCCTTCGACGGTGAGCGTGATCTGCTGCGTAGAAAAAGAATCCACGCTCTCCACGCTCGTCATCGTAATCTTTTTCTGCTGTTCGATCGTAACTGTTTGCGTCTTTTCTTCCATAAAATACCCCCGAAGTCTTGTCGGGTTATTCTATGCCGAAAAACAAAGAATTATGCCTTTTTCTCGCGCGCCTTGGCTTTAGCGCGAAGTTCGCTGTCCAAAATCCGCTTGCGGATCCGCAGCGTCCGGGGCGTCACTTCCAATAATTCGTCGTCGTTCAAAAATTCGAGGCATTCTTCCAGGCTCATCTTTTTGGGCGAGTTGAGCCTCATCGCGTCGTCGCTGCCCGAAGCGCGGGTATTCGTCATATGCTTTTTCTTGCAGACGTTTACGTTGATGTCGTCGGATTTTGGGGAAACACCCACGACCATCCCTTCATAGACCTGCGTGCCCGGATCGACGAACAGAACGCCTCTGTCCTGCGCGTTGAACAGCCCGTAAGAAACCGCCTCGCCCGTTTCAAACGCGACGAGAGAACCTGTGTCGCGGCGCTTTAACTCGCCCTTATACGGCTGATATTCGTAGAATATGGAGTTCATGACGCCTTCGCCCTTCGTCGAAGTGAGAAAGTCGCTCTTATAGCCGAACAGTCCGCGCGCGGGGATGATAAATTCCAGGCGCATACGGGAACCCACCGCGCCCATGTGCACGAGTTCCCCTTTGCGCTCACCCATGCTCTGAAACACCGGCCCGGTGCTGTCCTCGGGAACGTCCACGATGAGGCGCTCCACAGGCTCATAGAGATGCCCGTCGATGGTCTTGAACAAGACCTTGGGCGTACTCACCTGAAACTCGTATCCTTCGCGGCGCATGGTCTCGATGAGAATGGAAAGGTGCATTTCGCCGCGGCCGCTCACCTTGAACGCCTCCGCGGTGTCGGTATCTTCCACTTTCAGGGAAACGTCCTTTAAAAGTTCGCGGTACAGCCTTTCGCGCAGATGGCGGCTGGTGACGAATTTCCCCTCTTTGCCCGCAAAGGGAGAATCGTTTACGGAAAACGTCATCTCCACGGTCGGTTCGCTGATCTTGACGAATTTGACCGCCTCCACACAGTCGTTCGCGCAGATGGTATCGCCGATGTTGATGCCTTCCAGTCCCGAAAAACAGACGATATCGCCCGCCGCAGCCGACTGTACGGGCGTACGGCTCAGTCCCTCTATCTGGTACAGGTTGACGAGTTTACCGCGCTTTTTCATGGTAAAATCGTTATAATTGCAGACCGTGATCTCCTGGTTGGCGACGGCGGTGCCGCGCTCGATACGCCCTACGCCGATGCGCCCCACGTATTCGTTGTAATCGATGGAAGACACGAGGATCTGCAAAGGCGCGCGCTCGTTCACTTCCATGGGCGGCACGTGGTTTAAAATGGTATCGAACAGCGGGGTGAGATCTTTGCCGTCTTTGTCGGCGTAACGCGACGCGGTGCCCGCGCGGCCCGAACAGAAGAGAATGGGGCTTTCCAGTTGGTCGTCCGAAGCATTCAGATCGATCAGAAGTTCTAAAATTTCGTCCTCGACTTCCGCGATACGCGCGTCGGGCCTGTCCACCTTATTGACGACGATGATCAGTTTATGGTTCATTTCCAGCGCTTTCTGCATGACGAAACGCGTCTGCGGCATGGGGCCTTCCGCCGCGTCCACGAGAATGAGAACGCCGTTGACCATTTTCAGCACGCGCTCCACTTCACCGCCGAAATCGGCGTGCCCGGGAGTATCGATGATATTGATCTTCACGCCGTGATAGTTGACGGACGTGTTTTTTGCGAGAATGGTGATGCCTCTTTCTTTTTCCAGATCATTCGAGTCCATGACTCTTTCCTGCACGACCTGATTTTCTCTGAACGTGCCGCTCTGTTTCAGCATCTGATCAACGAGCGTCGTTTTGCCGTGGTCCACGTGTGCGATGATGGCAACGTTTCTTAAATCATTTCGAATCAAAATAAATCTCCTAATACTACTGAATAACATATCTATTTTAATACTTTTCGGGCGATTTATCAAGAATTTTACGTATAAAAAAAGCAGGTAGGCGATATTTTTCGTCATTCCTGCTTATTTTATGCTTTTACGACCACGCGCTCGGCATCGTTCGGTTATCTTTGAACCATTTCGTGTTTTTCAGGACCGCGTTATCGTGCGAACACTGCACGTTTACGCCGCTTTTATTCGAGGTAACTACGATGTTCCCGTTGAGCGGACCGAAACCGTTATCCTCGTATTTTTCCTTATCCGCGTTATATACGACCTCGCCCACGGTCGTCACGTACACACGGTCGGTATACAGCGAAACGCGGTCTATCATCGCCTGCGTGGGGAAAGTGTTTTCAAAATTCTGCGTGTACTCCACACTGCCCGCACAGCAGCAGACGCATACGATCTCGGGCTCTATGACTTTCAGCAAAACGTCGTTGGACGAAGTTTTCGAGCCGTGGTGTCCCGCCTTGAACAGTTCGACTTTGGGAAGTTCGTTGGATTCGACGAGCGAAATCTCACCGTCCTCTTCGAGATCTCCCGTAAAGAGAAAATGCTTGTCGCCCTGATTGAACATAAGGCACACGGAATAATTGTTTTCATCGCTCGACTTGTTTTCGTAGAATTCCTGATACAAAATTTCCATTTTAATGCCGTCGGAAAGTTCGTACACGCGCTGCGCGCCGTTTTCTCCCTTATAACATTGCAGGGCGTTGTAATGTTTCGCGCCCTGTGCGACCGCGGCATCGCGCTTTTTCACGTAATTCTGATAGACCTGCGTGGTCTTGTTCGTGAGTGCAAAATCGATGATCGTTTCGCATTTGTAGCGTTCGAACATGCTCGGCGAGGAACTGCTCCCGGCAAAGCCCGCGATATGATCCTGGTCAGCGTGTGTCGCAATGACGTATTCGAGCGTGCCGTCCGTACAGTATCGGTCAATATATTCCGAAGTCGCATCGGTGCTGTTCGCGCGGGAACCCGCGTCGATGAGAATATCCGTTTCGCCCGCCTTTATGTAAATACTGTCGCCCGTGTAGTTGTTTCCGAGTTCCATAAAATGAATTTGCAGATCGCCGCTGACGTACACGTCGCCGCCCTTGGGATTTTTATAGACCGTCCACATGGCGAAACCCGCCACCGCGCCAATCACGAACGCGAGCAGGCACGCCGCTATGGTGAGAGGCAGAGAAAACGTTTTTTGTTTTTTAGCCATTGGTTTCTCCTCCCGCGTCCTCTACGATCACTCTTCTCACAAGTTGATAATCTTTATAACGGAAATCATCGACTTTATAGACGATCTGATACTCGCCTGCGACGGCAAGATCGGGTTTGTCGCCCGAGATCTGAACCTTGGAAGAAATATCTTTCCCGAAGGAAATCGCTTTCGCGCCCTGTTCCTCATACGTATCGCCCACCGTCAGACGGATTACCTTTTCGCCGTTGAGTTCGAACGTATCGTCTTTCGTCAAAAACCATGACGCGCCGACGCCCGCGGCTATACCGATGAGCAAAAATAGAACCGCCAAAACGACGGTCGCTTTATGCGTCTTTTTTACGGTTTTTTCCACTTGTTTCTGCGCTTTGCTCTTTTTTGCCATTCGCACCTCCAAAATGAAATTGCAAATATTGTAGCACAAAATAATTGGCTTGTAAACACAATCGCGCAAAAAAATTTGCATAAAAAAAGAGAGGAAATCCATAAATTTCTCTACTTCTTCCCTCTTTTTTCGTCACACTTTTTATATATTCGGACACTCGATACAATCTCAATTATCTCTGCAAATTACGTTACAAAAATTTAAATCATGCAAAGGTAATTCAAAATGTATATCATTTCTCGAAACTATTTTCCGTGCAACAATATATATGCAAGCAACTGTAAAACAATAAAAACCATTGATTCAATCTATCATTACTTATCTCTTCACAACCGATTGTTTTACCGCTGCTGACAATATTATTATCTGCACCTTGTCCGAGAATATGCGGCTCCGAAAATTTTTCCGCTGGTAAAATTATCCGCGGATCTGACCGTTTCCGCGCACCACGTATTTATAGGAAGTCAACTCTTTTAATCCCATAGGGCCGCGCGCGTGAAGTTTTTGCGTGGAGATCCCCATTTCGGCGCCGAGCCCGAATTCGAAACCGTCGGTAAAGCGCGTGCTCGCGTTCCAGTACACCGCCGCGCTGTCTACCCCCTGCAAAAACTTTTCCGCCGCGCACTCGTCGTTGGTGACGATGGTATCCGAATGGTGCGTGCCGTAACGGTTGACGCAAGCGATCGCGTCGTCCACGCCGTCCACGATGCGTATTGAAATTTTCATATCCAGAAATTCCGTATAGAAGTCCTCTTCGCTCGCCGCCTGTAATTCAGACACGATTTTACGGCTGCGACCGCACGCCACGATCTCAACGCCCTTTTCTTTCAATGCAGCGACGATCTCAGCCAAATGTTTCTTTGCGAAATCCTCATCCAAAAGCAGGCTTTCGCAGGCGTTGCACACCGACGTGCGCTGCGTCTTGGAATTGATCAGAATGGGCAACGCCATGGAAAGGTCGGCGGAATTCTCCATATAAACGTGGCAGTTTCCCGTACCCGTCTCGATGATGGGTACGGTCGCGTTCTGCACGGCGTTCTGAATCAGCGCCGCGCTGCCGCGCGGGATCAGAACGTCCACGACGCCGTTCATACGCATCAGTTCCGCTGCTCCCTCATGCGAAACGTCCTCGATCAACTGAATAAATTCGGCATTGTATCCGATATTTCCGATCGCGTCCTTGATTACTTTCGTGACCGCGGCGTTGGAAAGATACGCGTCCTTGCTGCCGCGCAGTACGACTGCGTTTCCGCTCTTGATCGCGAGGGCGATCGCGTCCGCCGTGACGTTGGGGCGCGCCTCGTAAATGATGCCGAGAACGCCCATAGGCACGCGCACGCGCTGCAATTTCAAACCGTTGTACAGCGTGCGCTCCTCTAAAATTTCTCCGACAGGGCATTCGATCTCGGTCAGTTTTTCCAATCCCCGCGCGATGCCGTCGATGCGCTTTTCGTCCAGCATCAGGCGGTCTTTAAACTGTTCGCCGCGGGTACAGGAGTCAACGTCCTTTTTATTTTCGCCGATAATATATTCGGCGTTCGCGCGCAGCGCGACGGCGGCCGCGGCGAGCATGGCATTCATGTCCTTTTCGCAAGACGTCGCGATAACGCCGCTGTTTTCTTTTGCTTTCAGGCAAGTTTCCCGTACCGTCATAAAATCACCTCGTTTTTACGGTTTGTGTCACGCATAGTACTTTGCCAATCGGGAAAAATCAATCTTCGTCCTCTTCCTCGGGCAAATCCACGTTATGATAGACGTCCTGCACGTCGTCCAGTTCGTCCAGTTTATCCAATAATTTCAAAAAGATTTCCACCTTTTCGTCGGTCAGCGTGATCTTGTTCTGCGGGATCATGCGGATATCCGCTTCCAGAAACTCGACGCCCTTTTCCACCAAAAATTTGCGCACTTCGGAAAAATTCAAGGGGTCGGTAAAAATCTCGAACACGTCATCCTGCGACACGATATCGTCCGCGCCCGCCTCGATGGCGTATTCGGTGATGGTATCCTCGTCCATATCCAGCGTCTTTTCCACCACCAACAATCCCTTGTTGTCGAACATATAGGAAACGCAGCCGCTGTTGCCGAGCATACCGCCGCACTTGGAAAGCGTGCTGCGGATATCGCCCACCGTTCTGTTTTTATTATCGGTCAGGGTTGTGATGATCAAAGCGCTGCCGCCGACGCCGTATCCCTCGTAGGTAAGATTTTCATAATTCACGGCGCCCAATTCGCCCGCAGCCTTTTTTATACAGCGGGTGATGTTGTCGTTGGGCATATTATTCGCTTTCGCCTTGGCGATCGCGTCCGCCAGTTTGCTGTTGGTATCGGGGTTGGGGTTGCCCTTCGCCGCAACGGAAATCTCTCTTCCGAGTTTGGTAAATACGCGGGCGCGCGCCGCGTCCGTCTTTCCTTTTTTCGCCTGTATATTGTGCCATTTGCTATGTCCCGACATGACTGTTCCTCCTGTTTAATTGATCTTGTTCGCGTACTTTAAATGATACATCAAAATACCCGCCGAAACGCCCGCGTTCAGGCTCTCGCAGCATTCCCGCATCGGGATACTGACCGTATATTCGCAGACTTTCCGCATTTCCTCGCTCACGCCGTTCGCCTCGTTTCCGATAACGAGCACGAATTTTTGCGGCGGCCGAAAAGAATACACGTTTTCTCCGCCCATATCCGCGCAAATGAAAGGAATCCCATCCAAAAACGGATAAACGTTTTCGCTCAAAAAATGCAGGCGAACGAAAAAGAGTCCGCTCATTGCCGAACGGACACACTTGGGCGCGTACGGGTCCGTGCAGTTTTTCAGATAAATATCGGCGTAGCCCGCCCCGTTTGCGGTGCGGATGATCGTGCCCAGGTTTCCGGGATCGGAAATGCCGTCCAGAAACAGCGCGTTGTCCTGCGGGGCTGCGGGCGCGTTTTCGGGTATTTCGAGCACGGCGAGTATCCCCTGCGGCGATACCTCTTCGGAAAGTTTTCCGAACACCTCGTCCGAAACGGGTACAGACCGTTCGTGTTCGGTCAGTTCTCCCCGATAGCGCGGCGAATAATAGATGGAAACGATCTTTTGCCCTGCGGCAACCGCTTCGCGGATCTGCTTTATGCCCTCTACGATGTATTCGCCGTATTCGGCGCGATATTTTTTCTCTTTTAAAGAGTTGACTCTCTTTACGGTCGGGTTGCTTTTCGACGTAATCATATTTATACTATGCAAAAAGCCTTCCTAACTGACGTAAGAAGGCTTTTTATCGATTAAGCGTTGGCAGCCTTCGCTTTCTCGGCAAGAGCGGCAAAACCTGCCGCGTCGTTGACCGCGATGTCAGCGAGGACTTTTCTGTTCAAATTGATACCGGCAACCTTCAAACCGTGCATGAACTTGCTGTAAGAAAGCCCGTTCAGGCGAGCAGCCGCGTTGATACGCGCGATCCAGAGTTGGCGGAAATCTCTTTTTCTGTTCTTTCTGCCGACGTAGGCATACATCAAAGATTTCATCACCGCTTCGCGGGCGATCCTGTACGATTTACTCTTGGAACCGAAATATCCTTTGGATAATTTGAATATTTTTCTGCGCTTTTTAACCGCGTTTACACCTCTTTTAATACGCATGATACTATCTCCTTATACTTATTTCTTGTAAGGAATCAGATTCTTAACATTCGATTCCATCGTTTCGTTGACGAAAGCCGTCTGACGCAAATTTCTCTTTCTCTTTCTGGGTTTATCGCCCGTCTTGTGATTTTTGCCGGACTGTGCTCTCTTGACCTTGCCGCTGCCGGTCACGTCGAAACGTTTTTTAGAGCCGCTGTGTGTTTTCTGTTTAGGCATAGTTGTATCCTCCGAAAATTATTTTTTCCGCAAAATGCTTGTCCTTGACTTTTGCGGACGTCGTGATGACTGTTTTATTGCTTAGACGGCGACAAAAACATGGTTATGGTTCTTCCCTCTACCGCGGGTTTTTTGTCCATAACGGCGCCGTTTAAGATGTCGAAAAATTTATTCATAACCTCAAAGCCGAGTACCGCGTGCGCGTTCTGTCTGCCGCGCATTTTGATGGCAACCTTCACTTTGTTTCCGCCGTCCAAAAACTTTTGCGCCTGGCGGGCCTTTACATTCAAATCGTTTGTGTCGATCGTCATGGAAAGTTGAACTTCTTTCAGTTCAACCATCTTCTGATTTTTTCGCGATTCCTTTTCTTTTTTGGCGAGTTCGAACTTGAATTTGCCGTAATCCATGATCTTGCATACGGGCGGATTTGCCGTAGGCGAGATCTTGACTAAATCCATTTCGCTCTCCTCCGCAAGCCTGAGCGCAGCCGAAGAACTCATGATACCGAGCTGCTGCCCGTCCCCACCGATTACTCTCACTTCCGCGTCGCGAATATCCGAGTTGATTTGATGCTGGTCTTTGATATTGATGTACCTTCCTTATTGAAATAATTTTGATAAAAAAAGCGGGTCGTAAGTCACAACCCGCTTCAAATTACCTAAAAGTACGCAATATGCGCCTGTATTCTGTAATAATTTGAGCACTTACAACGCAATTGCCGTAAGGCGAGAAGTAACTTCTGCTTTCTTAGATTATTTTAACAGAAACGCTTTTTTTTGTCAATCGTTTTGAACAGTTTTTTTAAAAGATCGTTTTATCGGCGTTTTCCTGCAAAACGCGCGCGATAAAGTCTTTCTTTGTGAGGGCGCCGATATCCCCTTCGTCGCGCTTGCGCACGGAAACGGTTCCCTCTTCGCGCTCTTTATCCCCCACGATGAGCATATACGGAAGTTTTTCCAACTGCGCCTCGCGGATCTTGTAGCCGATTTTTTCGTTGCGGCTGTCGGTCTCCACGCGGATGCCCTGCGCGCGCATCTCGCTTTCCAACTGTCTGGCATACCCGAGAGATTTGTCGGAAACGGGCAAAATCTTGACCTGCACGGGCGCGAGCCATACGGGGAACTTGCCCGCGAAATGCTCGATCAGAATCCCGATAAAACGTTCGATGGAACCGAACACCACGCGATGGATCATGATCGGGCGGTATTTCTGTCCGTCCTCGCCCGTGTATTCGAGTTCGAAACGCTGCGGCATCTGGAAATCCAACTGAATGGTGCCGCACTGCCACGTTCTGCCGATGGAATCTTCCAGATGGAAATCGATCTTCGGGCCGTAGAACGCGCCATCGCCCTCGTTGACGACAAAGGGAAGATTCATGTCTTTCAGCGCGTCGGAGAGTGCCTCCGTGGCCTTGTTCCAGTCTTCTTCCGTACCCATACTGTCCACGGGACGGGTGGACAATTCCACATGATATTTAAAGCCGAACAGCGTATAAACTTCGTTGATGAGTTTGACTACGCCCTTGATCTCGTCCTTGATCTGGGAGGGCAGCATGAAAATATGCGCGTCATCCTGCGTGAAACAGCGCACGCGCATGAGCCCGTGCAACTGCCCGCTCTTTTCGTGGCGGTGCACAAGTCCGAGTTCGCCCATGCGGATGGGAAGATCTTTATAACTGTGCGGCGTAAGTTTGTATACGAGCATACCGCCGGGACAGTTCATCGGTTTGATCGCGCAGTCCTCCCCGTCGATCTTCGTGGTGTACATATTGTCCTTGTAATGGTCCCAATGTCCGGAAGTTTCCCAAAGGCTCCTGTTCAGAATGACGGGCGTACTCACTTCCACATATCCTTCGCGGAGGTGCAGTTGGCGCCAATAGTCAATGAGAAGGTTTTTCAGTACCATGCCTTTGGGCAAAAAGAAAGGAAAGCCTTTCCCCTCGTTCAGGAGCGCGAACAGTCCCAATTCTTTGCCGAGTTTCGTATGGTCGCGTTTCTTCGCCTCTTCCAGCATGGTGAAATACGCGTCCATCTCGTCCTTTTTCGCAAAAGCGGTGCCGTAGATACGCGTGAGCATTTTATTTTTTTCGTTGCCGCGCCAGTAAGCGCCCGCAATGCTGGTGAGTTTAAACGCCTTGATCTTGCCCGTGCTCGGAAGATGCGGCCCGCGGCAGAGGTCGGTGAAACTCCCCTGTTTGTAGAAAGAGATCTCCGCGTCCTCGGGAAGGTCTTTAATGAGTTCGACCTTATACTTTTCCGAATATTTGGTCATGAGTTTGATCGCCTCCGCGCGGGGCAGCGTAAAGCGTTCCAGGGCAAAATTGCTCTTGATGATCTTTTTCATTTCCTCTTCGATCTTGCCGAGGTCCTCCTGCGAGATGGGCGTGGTAAAATCGATATCGTAATAAAATCCGTTTTCGATGGTCGGCCCGATCGCAAGTTTACAGGTAGGGAAGATCGCTTTGACCGCCTGCGCGAGCACGTGCGACGCAGTGTGACGATACACTTCCAGCCCCTCTTTATCTTTGAGCGTGACGATCTCGAATTCGCAGTCGCGATCGACGACGGCGCTCAGGTCCACGAGCGTGCCGTCCACCTTCGCGCAGACCGCCGCGCGGGCAAGCCCCTCGCTGATGGAAAGCGCGATATCCTTGCAGGACGCCGCCTTGTCGAAATGTTTTTTGTCTCCGTTTTTCAATGTGATTTCCATAAATTTTACCTCCGTACCGAATAAAAAAACGTCCTTAAACAAAAACGTTTAAGGACGCTGAAATTGCGCGGTTCCACCTTAATTGCCGAAAAAATTTTCGGCCTCTTTCCTGCGGCCGTGCGGCGCCGCGCCCGTTGCATACAAAGCGGTTTCGCGCGCCTTGACGGAAACGGGATTTTCAGCCGAGATCCCGCTCTCTTGGTTCCGTGTGTAAAGCCGCTACTTGTCTTTTTAAGCAAATTGAATATAGTATGATTTTACGCGCTTTCGCGCGGTTTGTCAAGATATTTCGCGGATCTTTTTAAAATTTTTCAACTGAAACGGAATGCGGTGCGGCTTCCGAAATATTTTTTGAGCACGTCGCATAAGACGGGCGGCGGGTTGGTCAGACACTCCACTTCCGTCGCGCCGCTCAAAAGCACTTCCCGCACGATGGAAAAGTCGTCCAGGCCCCCGTCGATGAGCGCCGCGCGTTTAAGTCGCACATAGTCTGCGTCATAGAGTTCCCCGTCCTTGAAATGCACGATCGAAGGCTCGCGCTCGGAAAGAATATAATCGAGGAAATCTTTCAGATCGCGCTCGGTAAAGCAGCACGGGATACAGTCGATGATGCCCGCCCATTTTTCTTTGAGCGCCTGCAGACGGAAATTAAAAAAACCGTCGATGGAATAGACGCGGATATCTTTGAGCCGCTCGGCGACATATCGTTTATCCTCGTCGAAATCCGCGCTCACGAGCGCGCAAAGAAGTACTTCCCTGTCCGTTTCGGATAAACCCGAAGGTCGGATATTCTTCTGAAACAGCGCGTACTTATAGCCGATGGCGACGGATTCAGCCACCCTCTCTTCGGTAAATTTGCGAAGGTAAGAATGAAAGCGGTTTTCCGCCGTCATCACGAGGTTGGTGCGCGAATCGTCGAAGGTGATGTCCGCATCGGCGCCGCAGATGCTCAAATAGCGCGTCATGGAATTGTAAATATAAGCCACGTTCAAATTTTTCGAATTGCTTTCTGAAACGGTTATTTTTACCATAATTATAGTCTATGCACTAACCCTCTTTTTATTTGCATCAAAAACCGATTCTGCGCGGATTTTTAATTTTTTCGGCAAAAAGCGCTCTTAAACTTGACTAAAAAAGCAAAACAATATATAATCAAATGAAAACCGACGGGGAGGAAACCGAATTTATGAAGCCGCTTTTGCTTGCGCTGATCATATTATTGGTCGTCCACTATTTTCTGGCAATATTTACGGTCTATCTGCTCCTCAAAGACAAGGGACTCGTAAAAGGCATTCTGCCGTGGAATCTCGTGATTTTGCTGATTCCCGTCATCGGGCCTTTGACCTACCTCGTCTACCGATGCGTTAAGAAGAAAAATTGATGCGCTTTGTGCGCTTGGAGGATGTTTTTTTATTATGGATATGAAATCCGTCGAAAGCAAATGGCAGCAGCGCTGGGAGAAATCCAAAGAAAATGTTTTCAACAAAAAGAACGCGGATAAAAAATACTACGTTCTGGAAATGTTTTCGTACCCTTCCGGCGCGAAACTGCATATCGGGCACTGGTATAATTACGGCCCGAGCGACAGTTATGCCAGATTCAAGAAAATGCAGGGTTTTGAAGTGTTTCAGCCGATGGGCTTCGACGCGTTCGGGCTGCCTGCCGAAAACTATGCGATCAAGACGAAGATCCATCCCAAAGATTCCACGGAAAAGAATATCGAGACCATGGAAAAACAACTAAAAGCCATCGGCGCCATGTTTGACTGGTCTGCGGAGGTCAAGACCTGCGACGAAGATTATTACAAATGGACGCAGTGGATGTTTTTGAAACTGTATGAAAACGGCCTCGCGTACCGCAAGGAGGCGCCCGTGAACTGGTGCCCCG